>Ga0207657_10003341_pt1 | contig 17156 bp, 22 predicted proteins | sample KBSC33metaG_FD_184316 | JGI IMG/M metagenome (GOLD analysis project Ga0207657, IMG submission 184316) | Corn rhizosphere microbial communities from Kellogg Biological Station, Michigan, USA - KBS C3-3 metaG (SPAdes) (version 2) | ecosystem: Host-associated > Plants > Roots > Rhizosphere > Soil ... | reverse complement strand
ATTCGAGTTTCGCAACGCGACTTGGCTGACGGATGAGGTATATCGTTTGTTGGAGCAGCATCACGTGGCCCTGTGCCTGGCCGAGTCTGACAAGTTTGAGGTGCCGCAGGTGGTGACGGCTCCCTTCGTGTACGCGCGGCTGCGGAAAGAGGAGTACTCGGCGGAAGACCGCCTTCAGATCGCCGAGCGCGTGCGGCAGCAGTTGGGAGCGGGCCGCGACGTGTTCGTATTTTTCAAACATGAAGACACGCCGGCGGGGGCGGCGTATGCTGTGGAGTTGCTGGCCGAGATAGGAGGATTAGCATGACTCGCAGGAAATTCGCGAAGGCCGTGAGTATCGGGGCCGCGATGGGACCGGTTGCGGCGCCTCCACTCCGCGCACAGCCGCGGACATCGGTAAAGGCGCTGGTCTTCGACACTTTCGGGACCGTGGTCGACTGGCGCGGATCGATTATCGCGGAAGGCTTGGCGTGGAGCGGGGCCATCGGCGACGCCAAGGACTCGACCGTCGACTGGGCGCGTTTCGCGGACCGCTGGCGCGATGGCTATGCGCCGGCCATGGAAAGAGTCCGCACGGGCGACCTGCCCTGGACCAAGCTTGACGACCTGCATCGCATGATCCTGAACGATCTGATGCTGGAATTCGGCATGAACGGGCTGAGCGAGGCGGAGATTGATCGATGGAATCGCGTGTGGCATCGCCTGAAGCCGTGGCCGGATGCGGTTGCCGGGCTGACGCGTCTCAAGAAAAAGTACATCATCGCGCCGCTCTCCAACGGCAACGTTTCGCTGCTCACCGATATGGCTAAGAATGCCGGCCTGCCCTGGGATTTAATTCTTTCAGCCGAGCTCGCCAAGCATTACAAGCCGGATCGCGAGGCGTACCTGACCGCAGTGGATCTGCTGGGCCTCAAGCCGGGGGAGGTGATGATGGCGGCGGCGCACTCGGGCGATCTGCGGGCTGCGGCCAGCTTTGGATTGCGGACTGGGTTCATCTACCGTCCCAACGAACGCGGCCCGGGCGGCAAAGCGGACCACGCCAAGGCCGGAGAGTTCGACGTCGTGTCGACGGATATCGGAGATCTGGCGACCCAGATGGGTGCCTGAATCTTATTGAATACGGCCGGGCTGTCCGACGCGGACGTGAACCACGCGCGACGTGGTGATGGCATGGGTGTCGTCCAGCAGAAAGATCAGACGCATGCCGCAGGCTATGAAGCCAGTTTCCAGGGTGCCGTCGCGATCCAGCGATCCTTGCAAGCTGGCCACCACGGGGTTGGGACAAAATTCGGGATGTCCCGAAACACGGATGGAGTTGCCGCCCAGGTATTCGATGCGGTAATGACGGCTCTTGGTCTCAACGTCGATCAACGACCCCGGAACAAGATTCCTGCAATCCAGCAGTTGAGTGGATAACATGATCGTCGCCTTCAGTATATCCGAGGCTATCCAATCATTCCCCCGCAGCGATACCGGCGCCCCGCGGCGCTGCCCTCGCTACAATCCACGGCAGCCCCGCTACAATAGCGATGATGCAGCTTTCAGACATTTTCCTTCGCATGGGCCCTGAGCAATTCGAGCAGCTCCTGCGTTCCATCTCACTCGGCCGCCTGAAAACCTTTCAGATGTTCGAGCCCTTCAAGACGCGCCTGCACCTCCACAAGCTGAATACGGAAGCCTTGCGCAAGTGCGCGCCCCGGCAATTCGCGCGTCTCCAGGAAGAGGGCAATGCGGATCTTGCCACGGATCTGGCGCAAGCCATTCTGATCTCGCATATGGACATGATCAAGGCGGTCCTGGATGAACTCGGCGTTCCCCACGAGGACGGCTTCTTCGCCAAGGACACCGACGTCAGCACTTACCTCAAAGAGGGTTGGCAGCAAATCGCGTGGGACAAATTTCATGACAAATATCCACCTGCGGCACTGCTGTTCTACATCAACCATCTGGCTTGGGAAGTGGCCAAAGCCGAGGACGTGTTCGCGCCGGCCGCGTAACCACGCGCACCCGCATGCAGAAGATCTACGAAGCTTTCCGGGCCGGCGACCGCCAGAGCGCGAAAGCGCACGTCGCGGCCGATCCCACGCTGGCAATTTTTGCGGCTGCAATCTTCGGCGACGCCGTAGAAATCGAAAAGCTGCTCGCAGGCAATCGGTCACTGGTGAACGCGGTGAGTTCCGATGGATGGTTGCCGCTGCATTTGGCGGCGCATTTCGGGCACGCGGATGCGGTACTCGAGCTGCTAAATAAAGGTGCGAAGGCGAACGCGACCTCCACCAATGCCATGCGCAATATGGCGCTGCATGCGGCCGCGGCGGGCCGCGCGCCGGCCGTGGCGAAACTGCTGCTCGATGCGGGAGCCGATGTTAACGCCCGGCAGAGCGGCGGCTGGACGCCGTTACATTCGGCCGCGCAAAACGGCGATGTGGAATTCGCGCGGGTTCTCGCCGAAGCCGGGGCCGATGTCAGCGTGCGCGCCGATAATCAGCAGCGTCCGTTAGATCTTGCGCTTACCAAGGGGCAGCAGGCGATGGTGGATTTTCTGGAGGCGCACGGGGCCAGCTTGTAGCTGCCAGCGATCAGGACGGCGCGCGGCCGCGGCGCGCAAATGCAGTCTACTTCTGCCCGAAGATTCCGATGTAAACGCCCTTGGCGACTACTTTTCCATTCATGGCGTTCATCAGATCCGCGCGCGTTGTCGAAGCCGGCAGCCCTAGCTTGGCGTTCAGCGCATAAACCTCGAAGGTGTAGTGGTGATCGCCGTGTCCCGGAGGCGCGCAGGGTCCCATATACACCGGATTCCCCGCAATATTACTGATCTGCCTGGCTCCGTCGGGTTGCTCGCCGGCCTTGACGCCCTCCGGCAACCCTTTGGCATCGCCCGGTACGTCGAAAATGGCCCAGTGCAGCACGTCGTTGGTGGCCGAGCCTCCCAGCACCGGGTCGGGATCATGCAGGATGACGACATAGCTCTGCGTGTTGGCAGGTGCGCCGGACCAAGTCATCGCCGGCGAAGGGCTGGTGGGGCTCGCGGCGCAGGTGTATTTGTTGGGGATGCGGCCGCCGTCGGCGAAATCCGCGATGCTGATGTGGATCATCGGCGGAAGCTGGAAACCGCCCTTTTTCTTGCCTTTTTCCTGCGCGCCGGCGGTTGCAGAGGACGCCAGCAGCGCCGCCGTCATCGCCAACGTCGTCACCCACGTGGGTATTAACAGGGCCCCCAACACTTTTGTATCGCGCATGAATCGTCTCCTCAGGGCTTCCGAGTCCCCAAGCCAGCGTAGCCGAGGAGGGTGATGAATTCAAGATGGCCGGAGGGCAGTTGCGGACTTCAGGGAAGGTCGGCGGCAGCACAGTGCCTAGCCGCCGCTCGCACACGTCCTAGCGGGCGGTTGCGAACGTATCGCAGGCGGTGATCTGGCCGGAATCCAAGCCGCTCTGAAACCACTGCATGCGTTGTTGCGATGATCCGTGCGTAAAGCTCTCGGGGCTGACGTGTCCGGTGGCCATCTTCTGCAGACGGTCATCGCCGACCGCGGCCGCTGCCCGCAGCCCCGCCGCGATGTCGCTCTGGTCGATAATTTTTCGTTGCTCGGTGGATTTCGCCCATACGCCGGCAAAGCAGTCCGCCTGCAACTCCAGCCGTACCGAAAGCGGGTTCGCCGATGCCGGATTGCTTTGCCGCAAGCGCTGGATTTTGCCCTCGATTCCCAACAACTTCTGCACGTGATGGCCGATCTCGTGCGCAATTACGTAAGCCTGGGCGAATTCCCCCGGCGCTCCGAAGCGGCTTTTCAGTTCGTCAAAAAAACCGAGATCGAGATATACCTTTTCATCGCCTGGACAATAGAACGGGCCGGTGGCGCTTTCGGCTTCCCCACACGCGGAATCGATCGAGTCGCGATAGAGCACCAGCTTGGCATGGCGGTACTGCGGGCCGCCTTGAGCAGGCAGTAAGTTCTGCCAGGTCCCCTGTACGTCATCGAGCACAAACGACACGAACTGGACCTCGGTCGATTGACCGCCAGTGGCCGCCGGAGCGTAGGTAGCGGCGGGCCGGTCCGTACCGGAACCGCCTAAAAACATGGTGAAAAGATTGCGATGGAACACCAGGCTAAGCACCAATAACAGCAGCATGCCGCCGATCCCGATATGCGGCGCTCCGAAACCCATGCCGGAGAAACCACCGCCTCCGCCACCGCTGCTATCGCGGCGGTCTTCAACGTCGTCACTGACCCCGCCTGGTTTCCAGTCCATGTTGGAGGCAATGCAATCCTGGGTCCATCTTTCGTCCGCGGTCTTTCGGCATCCGGTGCCGCGTGCTGAAAAGCGAAACTTTCGACCATGCGTGGTCATCTGACCCAATATCGTTACGGGAACGCACCCGGCGCCCTGAAGTCTGGCACAATCCAGCGGCGGTCGGCGTGCTCAGCCTTCAGCCAGGAGATTTGATTTCAATGCGCGGAAATAAATGCAGCGACGTGATGACCAGTGATTTGACCTGCTGTCTTCCGGACGACACCGTCCACGTAGTGGCTCAGTCTATGAAAACTCAGGACGTGGGCGCCATGCCGGTAATCGATAGTCACAATGAAAAACGGCTGATCGGGATCGTGACGGATCGCGACCTGGCCCTGAAAGTTGTGGCGGAAAATCGGGACGCGCGCGAGACCAAGGTTGAAGACGTGATGTCGCGCAAGATGGTGGTCTGCAAAACCGGCGACAGTTGGCAGATCGCCCTGGATGCCATGGCGCAACACCAGTTGCGGCGCATTCCGGTGGTGGACCAGGAAGGTCGGCTCGCGGGCATCATTGCGCAGGCCGATGTCGCCACGCGCATCGAGCAGCCTGCGGCCACCGCCAAGGTGGTGGAAGAGATTTCGCGAGCGGCGTAGCGCCAACGTAAGCCGCGCTCTAGCCAAGCGAACGAGTAGACTTGGAATATGGAGCAAACGCGGCGTTTGACGGCGATTATCGAACGGGAAGACGACGGCTTCGTGGCGCTTTGTCCGGAAGTTGACGTGGCCAGCCAAGGCTCGACTATTGAAGAAGCGCGCGCCAATCTGGTAGAGGCGTTGACGCTGTTTTTCGAAGTCGCCGACAATAGCGAGATCTCCCGACGCGTGCACCGCGAAGTTTTCGTGACTCAAGTTGAGGTTCCGGTTGGGTAAGCTGCGGGTCCTTTCGGGAGACGAAGTCTGCCGAATCCTGGAACACCACGGGTTCATGTCAGTGCGGCAGAAGGGAAGTCATCGCATTCTTCAAAAACGTTCGAGTGAGGGAACTGTTTCCGTTCCCGTGCCCCTGCATAACCCAGTCCGCCGCGGAACTCTCCTGAGCATTATTCGCCAATCGGGGCTAGCGAAAGCACTCTTTGAAACTGGAGAATGATCCGCGGTAAGAATTGAATCAATACCGCGTTCCTACGCCGAAATAGAAATTCCCGGCATCGACGGCGCCTCTTCCTGCTGTATTCCGTTGCGCAACCGCAACACGCCTTGGGCCAGGGCGCTGGTCCGCGGACCGGGCAGAATCACGCCGGTCAGGTTGAGCGGATCGGCCAGAGCGATTTCGATCTCCTCACCTTCCCCGCTGTTGTCCCGCAGGTTCCGGCGCAGGTCGCGTAGCAATTCCACCGCTTCCGGACGCGCGAACTGTTCGCCCGAAAATCCGGCGACGAATCGCCCGCCGCGCACTTCGCCGCGCGCCTCCCATTGCCGCAGCACCACCAGCAGGCTGCGCCATGGCGGCGCCAGCGTTTCCCGCGCCAGCACATCGCGGAACACCACGCCCCAGCGGTCGAGCAGCAGCCGCGCGAAGAACTCGACATCGGTTCCGGAGTGGGTTCCAGCAGCGCCACTCTCCGCGCCCGTCTTAGTCTCAATGATTGCCCACCGGCCCGTGGCGTGCCGCGGACGCGCCATCCGCCCGCGCCCCTCGCCACGACGCCGCTTGGGATCGATCAACGCGCGCAGATTCTCGAATCCGTCAGCAGTCACGCGCCCGCCGGCCACCAACTCCCACAACCCGTCTTCGACCTCGCTCGCCAAGCGCCCTGTGGCGCGCACCAGGTCGTGGAAGAAGGAAGCTCCGCGCTGTTCGAGCGCCGCCAGAACTTCCTTCGCTGCATGCGACCAGTTCTGCTCTCCCTCACTCGCCGCCGGCAACAGCCGCGCCGCGTCTTCGCGCAGAAAAATCCCTAGCGGAGCCACGCGCGTCGGGCGCACCTTGCGGCTCCCTTGCGATTCGAGCGCGGGATGCGGCGACAGCCGTCCCCACATCACTTCACCTGCCAGGCACAGCCGGTCCAGCCACTCGGGATCGTACTTGTGCACGCGCCTGGGAAGCACGGTCGATTCCCACGCGGCGGCTGAAATCTCGTAACCCTGAAGCTGTTTGAGAACCTGGTAGAGGCCATCGACGCCGTGCAATCTCGCCCCTGGGCTCAGGTGCTGCCAGCGGCACAGGAAGCGCATGAAGTCGGCGGAGCTGACGGGCTCGATTTCGCGGCGCAAGCGCCCCAGCGTCTGGCGGTGGATGCGCGCCAGAATGCGGCGATGGCAGAACTCGTGATCCACGCCAGTGAAATTCCCGCGCAGGATCAAGCCTTCAGCTTCGAGCTGCGCGAGCGCGATTTCTACATCGCCCAGCGGCAAGCTCAGGCGCGCCGCCAGACCCACGGCAGTGAATGGACCGATGGAGTCGGCCCATCCGCGCAGGATAGCGAGCGTGTCCTCCCTGCGATCCAGCCGTTCCGTCGCCACCCAGTGTCCGCCGACTGTCGACGCGCGTCCCGCTCGTGCCAGTTCATCGTAATACCCGCGCCACTCCTCCACGGGAGGCAACACGATCAGCGTCAACAGCGCGTCATGCAATTCGTCGGCGTCGCGAACCACCGGCCAGGATTGCTCGGATACTTCCGCGATGGCTGCCGGATCCAGCGCTCCAATGCCAGCAGCGTCCTCAGGCGGCAGGCCGCGCCGGAGCTGCACGGCCCGCGTGCGCCGCTCTTCGAGAGGCGCATCGTCCAAATACGCATAGGGATTCGCATTCAGAATCTCGTGGGAGAACACCGACGGCTCCGGCGTGTCGATCGCCACGGTTTTGAGCGTCCCTTCCTCCATGCGTTTGAGGATCGCGATCAGACCGTCCAGATCCATGGCCTCATGCAGGCAGTTGTCGATGGTTTCGTTGACCAGCGGATGATCCGGAATGCGGATCTCGCCCGCCAGGTTCTCCGCGCACGCCGCCTGGTCCGGAAAAACGGCCGCCAGCAAATCGTCGGCGCGCATGCGCTGAATCGGAGGCGGCACCTTGCGCCCGCCCAGGAAACGCGGCACCGCCAGCGCCCGCGATGCATTCCATTTCCAGCGCGCCCCGAACATGGGAGCCGCCAGCAGCGCGTCGGTCAACACTTTAGTCACCGTATCCGGCCGCAGGTAACTGAAGATGATTTCGAGCGGGAAGGAGTGTTGATCGCTCAGCGACAGCACCAGTCCGTTGTCCGTCGCCGCCGCTTGCAATTCGAAATTGAACGCGCGGCAGAAGCGCTTGCGCAGCGCCAGTCCCCAGGCCCGGTTGATGCGCGAGCCGAAGGGGGCGTGCACCACCATCTGCATGCCGCCCGCCTCGTCGAAGAAGCGTTCCGCCACCACGGTGTCTTCGCTCGGAACCGCGCCCAGCGCGCGTGCGCCGGCGCGGACATACTCGGCCGCTTGCTCAGCGCCCAGGCGATCCAGTCCGCATTCCGCCATCAGCAGGTCGATTCCTAAAGCGATCGAATCGGCAGCGGCAATCTCTACACGCAAATCCGACACCGCCTGCGACAGCTCGCGCGTGCGTCCGGGCGCCTCGCCGCGCCAGAAGGGAATGGTGGGCGCAGCGCCGTGCGCATCCTCCACGCGAACTCGCCCCGTTTCGACGCGCTTGATGCGCCACGACGTCGTGCCCAGCAGAAACACGTCGCCCGCCAGGCTCTCCACCGCGAAATCTTCGTCGATGGTGCCGACGGTTGTTCCTTCCGGCTCGACCACCACCTGATATTGAGCGCTATCCGGGATTGCGCCGCCGTTGGTGATGGCCATCAGCCGCGCCCCACGCCGTCCGCGCAGCCGGTGATTCACTTGATCGCGATGCAGGAAAGCGCCGCGCCGCCCGCGCGACGTCGCCATGCCTTCGGAGAGCATCTCGACTACGGCATCGAAGTCGCGCCGGGCAAGCTCGCGGTAAGGGTACGCGCCGCGCACGAATGCGAACAGAGCGTCTTCGTCCCAATCGTCACAAGCCGCCATCGCCACGATCTGTTGCGCCAGAATATCCAAGGGAGCGCGCGGAATCTCCAGACGGTCAAGCTCGCCCCGCTTGATCGAACGGACCACCGCCGCACTTTCAATCAATTCATCGCGAGTGGTCGCAAAGATTCTGCCTTTGGGCTTCGCTCCCACCCAATGGCCCGCGCGCCCGATGCGCTGCAGCGCGACCGAGATCGAACGCGGCGAACCCATCTGGCACACCAGGTCCACCGTTCCAATGTCGATGCCCAATTCGAGCGATGCCGTTGCCACCACCGCGCGCAGATCGCCGCGTTTGAGGCGCTGCTCAGCTTCGAGGCGCAGCCGCCGCGAGAGGCTGCCATGATGCGGTAGCACTGCGCCTTCGCCCATCCGTTCGCCCAAGGCCTGAGCCACGCGCTCGGCTTGGCGGCGCGTATTGACGAATACCAGCGTTGTGCGATGCTCCGCCGCCAGCGCAGCCGTGCGGTCGTAAATCTCCGACCACATTTCGTTGGACGCCACCGGCCCAAGCTCATCGCGCGGCACTTCCACAGCGATATCCATGTCGCGTCGCCGGCCGACCTGAATGATGTGCGCATGGTCGCTCAAAAATCGCCCCACCTCTTCGATGGGACTCACCGTCGCCGACAACCCAATCTTCTGGACCCGCCGCTCCACCAGCGCTTCCAGCCGCGCAATCGACAGCGCCAGATGCGAGCCGCGCTTCGATCCCGCCACCGCGTGAATCTCATCCACGATCAGCGTCCGCACCGGGCGCAGCATCTCGCGCGACTTGCCCGCCGTCAGCAGGATGAATAAGGATTCCGGCGTTGTCACTAAGATGTGCGGCGCCTTACGCGTCATGAGCGCCCGCTCGGCCATGGGCGTATCGCCGGTCCGCACCGCGACTCGAATCTCCGGCAGTGGAGCGCCCTGCGCCCGCGCCAGTTCCGCGATGCCCGCCAGCGGGATCTCCAGGTTCACGCGCACATCGTTGCTCAGCGCCTTGAGCGGCGACACATAGAGAATCCGTGTCTCGTCCGTTAATTCGCCTGCGCTCGCGGCGCGCACCAGTTCATCGAGAGCGCTGAGGAACGCGGCCAGAGTCTTGCCGGATCCGGTGGGCGCCGAAATCAGCACATCCTCGCCGGATTGAATGACCGGCCAGCCCAGGCGCTGCGGTTCAGTGACCCCCGCGAACTGCCGCGCGAACCATTCTTGAACCAGGGGATGAAACATATGCTAAAAAGAATTACGATCAAATCGGGCGCCGGCAACACCGGCAACATAAGGATAACAGGATCGATTTTGAGGCCCTGCCCTTCAGCATAGCGCCCCGTAAGCCATCTGGAATCGTATGTTTATGGTAATCTTGATGGTCGTGGGGTGGTCCCCGCAGCAAAGCTATAGCTGCGCGAAGCAAGGGCGAACCGTATATTGAAAGCAGTTAATCGCGTGAACCAAAAATTATTTCCCCGTCGAAGTGTGTGGCTAACCGGTCTCGGCCTCGGCATTTTGCTCGCGTTGCTGGTGCTGCAAGGCTGCAGTGGCAGCGAGACCAGTGCGAATGGCGGCAAGAAGGGCAAAAAAGGCAAGGGCGGGGACGCCGGCCCGGTGCCCGTCGAAGTGGCCAAAGTCGTCCGCAAAAATGTGCCGATCGATGTCACGGCGGTGGGAAATGTCGAGCCGCTTTCCACGGTTTCCGTGCGGCCCCAGGTGAGCGGACAGATCGAAGAGATCTTTATCCAGGACGGCCAATACGTAGCTAAGGGCCAGAAGCTATTTCAGATCGACCAGCGTCCTTTCGAGGCTCAAGTCGCGCAATCCGAGGCCACGCTATCGCGCGATCGCGCGCAGCTTAGTCAGGCACAAGCCAATCTGGCGCGCGATGTCGCCAACGAAAAGTACGCGCGGGAGGCAGCCGACCGCTACATGGCCTTATTCGGAGAGGGCGTGGTTTCGCGCGATGACCGCGACCGTTTTGCTTCCAGCGCCGACGCGCTTACGCAACTGGTAGTCGCGGATAAAGCCGCCATCGAAAGCGCACAGGCGCAGATCCAGGCGGACAGCGCCAACCTGGCCAGTATCAAACTGCAATTGACCTTCACTACCATTTATTCCACGCTCGACGGGCGCGCCGGCAACGTTACGGTGAAAGCGGGAAATATCGTCACCGCGAATCAGACTGAAGTGTTGTCCATCGCGCAGGTGCAGCCCATCTACGTGACTTTCTCGGTGCCGGAAAACCGGCTGGGCGAAATTCAACGCTTCATGGCGGGAACCCGATTGCAAGTGGAGGCAGCCGGCCAGGACGATCTGATGAACCCCGAGCACGGCGTGCTGACGTTTATCGATAACAATGTGGATAGCACCACGGGCACGATCAAACTGAAGGGCACGTTTGAGAACGCCAACCGCAAATTGTGGCCCGGCGAATACGCCAACGTGACGCTGAAATTATCCATGCAGAACAATGCGCTGGTAATCCCCAACCAGGCCATGCAGACCGGTCAGGACGGGACTTACGTATACGTAATCGACGCCGATCGCAAAGCCGACGTACGGCCGATCACGGTCGGATTGCGCGGCGAAGTCGACCTGGTGGTCGATAAAGGGCTCTCCGAAGGCGAGACCGTGGTCACGCAGGGCCAGTTGCGCTTGGCGCCAGGCATGCGCGTCAGCGTGCCGGGCGAGGGCCGCGGCGGTGCGGGCAAGAACGGCAGTTGACGAGCCCCGCTTCGAACCTTATTCGATCACGATGGGACGATCGAACACCACGTCCAGCGTAGTTCCCTGATGTAAATCGACTTCGTTGCCGCGCGTGAGCAATACTCTCGCGAGGCCCACCGCGGTGCCCACGCCCGTGCCAATCCCGGCGCCTTTGAAGCTGCGATCCGCCAGACCACCGATCGCCGCTCCCGTGCCTGCAAAAATCGCTACCTGTTCCGCGTCTTTTCCGCGCGTGGGCGCCTGCTTCACTTGATTCTCGGTATCGTCCACTTTCTGGCCCGTTTCGCCCGAATCGATCGCACTCAAGCGCGGCGAAATCTTCAGCATCTTGCCGCCCGCGAAGGTCATGCTTTCGAGACGAATGCCCAGCTCCGCGCGCCCCTTCACGCGGCCGCTGCGCTTTGCGTGCGAGACCGAGCCTTGCACATAGGTGCCTGGCGGAATCACAATCGCGCTATCGACCGCCACCGGTGTCACGGTTTGCAGATACACCTGCATGCCTTCAGAGGCGGTGCGCGTGCTGATCGAGTTCAGCATGCGCAGAAGAATATGCGTCCCCGGCGGAATCTCAGCGGCTCCCGCGCTTAAAGCAAATACAACCAACGCGGCGGCGAATTTCATACTGCCACGCTAGCATGAAGCGTGGCCCAGATCGAGGGTCGTTGGGACGCCACCCAAGCGTCAACCCGCGCGCTGAGCGGCGGCGAGTTGCTTCAGATCCACCGTCTCGTCGGCGGCCTGTTCGGGCGTCAGCGGAGTCCCTGCCGCCAGCATTTTACGCGCGGTGACGTGGTCGCCGACGCGATTCACGGAATCCACAGCCAGCAGGCGGCCCTGCTTGAAGTAAAACGCCGAAAACTTGCCCCTCTCGATGCCGCCCCGCAATACGGACTGATCGTGCGCCGTCGAAAGTCCCGCCATCTGGAAGCGGATCTCGAACTGATCGGTCCAGAACCACGGAACATCGCGGTAGGGCTCCGGCTGGCCCGTGATAAAGCGTGCCACGCATCTGGCCTGATCGGCCGCGTTCTGCACGGACTCCAGCCGCGCGCGTCCGCCGGCGAAAACGTTCGGATGCTCCGCGCAATCGCCAATTGCAAAGATAGCGGGGTCGACGGTGCGCAGATATTCGTCCACCATGATCCCGTCATTCACTTCCAGCCCCGCCGCGCGCGCCAACTCTACATTGGGGATCACGCCGATGCCCGCCACCACCAGATCGGCGGCGATGCGGCGTCCGTCAGGCAGGATCACAGCGTCGGGCCGCACCTCGACAGCCACCGTGTTCAACAGAACTTCCGTGCCTTGCGCCCGGTGCAACTCCAGGAAGAACTTCGACAGCACGGGAGAAACCGCCCGCGCCATTAAACGCGGCGCAGCTTCAATCAAGGTTACTGGTTTTCCGGCCATTCGCGCCGCGGCCGCGACTTCCAGTCCGATGAAACCTCCGCCAATCACAACCACTCCGTGGCGCGCTTCCGCCAGGCGCTGCTTCAGTGTCACCGCTTCATCGAGCGATCTCAGATACAGTACGTTTTCGGCTCCGGGCGCCGGCAACGCCCGGTTGCGCGCGCCGACGGCGAGAATCAAGTGCGCGTAAGGGACCGTCCCACCACCGGCGAGATACACCATCTTCGCGCCGGCGTTAATTTCGGTGACACGCTCATCGAGGAGCAGATCGATGCGCTGCTTCTCGTAGTACGCGAGGTTGCGCAGGAACACGCGATCCACTTCCTGCTTGCCGGTGAGAAAATCCTTGGACAGCGGAGGCCGCTGGTAGGGAGCATGCGGCTCCTCGCAAATCAGTGTCACCGTGCCCTCGTACCCTTGTGTGCGCAACCCGGCGGCGGCTTCGAGCCCCGCTTGCCCGCCACCCACGATCACGACGCCGAAAAAGGGGACAGACGACATTTCCCTACCTCCTCCTCCGCAGACTTTTCACCACCGTGCGAGCGAGAGAAATGTCGTCTGTCCCCTTTTTCGGCGCTTAATACTGCCGATCGGGCATGCGCACAATCAGGCCCGCGAACTCGGGCTTCATGCGGATCTGGCAGCTCAGACGGCTGTTGGACTTGCGTTCCGCGGCGGTCGCGCCCAGCATCTCTTCCTGCTCTTCGTCAATGGGATCGAGCAGCGGCAGAAACGCCGGGTCCACATACACGTGGCAAGTGGCGCACAGGCACGCGCCGCCGCATTCGGCGACGATGCCCTCGATGCCATTCTTGACGGCGTTCTCCATGACGCTGGTGCCCACCGGCACGTCAATTGTAGTGGTCTCGCCGGTATGCGAGATATAAGTAACGTTAGGCATTTTCGAAATCAGGTGCGGAAACGCTCGTCGATCTCCACTTGATAGCCGGTAGCCAGGCGATTGCTTTCATTCGCCATGCCCACCACGGCCATCAGCTCGGCAAACTGCGCGTCGGACATGCCGGCCTTGCGCGCCGCGACGGTGTGCGACGCGATGCAATAGCCGCACCCGTTGCTGGCGGATACCGCGAGATAAATCATTTCCTTGGTGGCCGCATCGAGCGCGCCCGGCGCCATGATTTGCTTAATCGATTCCCAGGTCCGGCGCAGCGTAGCCGGATCGTGCGCCAGCGCTTTCCAGAAATTGTTGATGTAATCCGTCTGCCGCGTGGACATGATGTCGTCGTAGACGGCTTTGACTTCGGGCGGCGCGTCGGCGTATTCGATGAATCCCAGCGTGGCCATATTCAGTTGCGATTTCCCTGCGGTTCGGTGCGCCCGGCGAGCGCCTGCACCACCGGCCCACCGCACACTCCGACGCCGGTATTCAGCAGCGCGTTCATGAAATTGAAGAGCACGGAATACACCGTTTGCTCGGTGACCGGAGCCTTGTTGGGCAGCCGGAAGGACGCCGGCAGTTCCTTGTTGATTTGCAGGCGGACGGAATAGGGCAGCGCCCGGCCGCTGCGGTCGCGCTGATTGGCGAGCTGGATGGGCGTTTGCAGCACCGCGCCGCTGGTGCCATCGACATAGAACTGGCAGCGCGAAAACCAGCCGAGGTTGGCCGGATCAGCGGCGTCGAAGAGCAGCAGCGGGGCTTGGCGGCTCTCGGCGTTGAGGTCCAGCAGCACGCGCCGCGATTCTTCCTCGAAGCGAAACTCGAAGCCGGCCTGGCGCGCAATGTTCTCGATGAACTCGCGGTCGAGCTCGAGCAGCAGCAACTTATGCGGGCCGGCTTGCAGGACTTGCATTCATCGTTATTCTAGCAGCCGAGGGAAAATGGGGTGGTGGAGCGACGTTCGATAACAGGGATAAATACGGCTGCACAGAGAGTCTAGTCAAAGGATCGCCAGCTCTGTATCCATTTCCCGTCCGGTGAAGCCTTGCATTTCGTCGACATAAGTCGATTCCTTGAGGCCGGCCAATACCATGGCAGTGCACCAATTTAGAAGATTTTGGCGGGTTAGTCCGGCACTCATGTGTAGTTGCCACAACTCAAGTTCTTGAATCGTCGTCGACTCCTTGCTCTCCGACAATGCCCAGACGAGCGACACTAGTTCGGAAGCCACCTTCTCATTCACCACCTCGGGCGGCGTTGCCCAATGGACGCTCCCGCAACAATCGGTGTAGAACCCAAGCTGCTTTATCGCGTCAACGGTCGTCCGTTGGGCTTCTCCGCATTCAAGGAAAAGATCGCGAAACTCATGAAGATGTTTTGCACCTCCGCGTAAACGGTCGGGGAGCAACGCCAAGTAGTTCTTCTGTGTGTGGCGTCGGTAACGCCGCCAACAATCTTGAACTTCAACGTCAGAAGGCGCTGTTAGAAGCTCTCGGAGGATTGCACGCTTTCCCAGTTCCTCTAGTGAGAGGATAGCGAGACTCGATGCAGATGGATATCGTTTCGCTTCGAGCAAAAGCTTCGCATCTTCGGCGAGGCGTTTCGCATTCGCGACGGCCGCGTTTATCCCGTACGCAGCTTGCGCTGGGGTAAGTCTCCCTTTGAACTGTTGCAGAATACGCACGTGTTTACGAGTTATTATCGCGTGAATGAGTACCCTTAGCCACTTCTGCAGACTGCTGCCGATTTAGCCTAGACCGCTGGCAGGTACGCAGACGCAAATCTCCCGCCTTGACACATGTTGTCAAATATGACAACATGCAAATGTGGCATGGAATAGTGGACGGTAATGACCCGAGAAACGCGGCCGGTTTCATGGATCAAGGCGGCGCTTAAGGAATTTGAGACCTTTCCGCAGGGCGCGAAGACGATTTGTCTCGCCGCCTTGACCATCACCGCGGAGGGTGGCAGGTCCGATATCGCGAAGCCTTTGCGGGGTATGGGCTCGGGCGTGTTCGAGATCGCGCTGCGTTACCGGGGCGATGCATTCCGTGTGATCTATACCATGCAACTAGATGAAGAGATCTGGGTGGTCCATGCGTTTCAGAAAAAGTCAACGCAAGGCATCAAGACGCCCAAACGCGAAATTGATCTGATCAAAGATCGGTTGCGAAGATTGAAGGAGATGTTGGGATGAAAACGAAAGGTCTGGAAGTGACGCGCGGCAGTGGGAACGTGTTCCGCGATCTGGGATATGAGAACGCGGACATCGAACAGTTCAAGGCAATCCTGGCTGCCGAAATCATTAAGGCGCTCGACCGGGAAGGCTTGAGCGTGCGCGGCGCTCACGGCCGCACCGGTACCGCGGCGGCTGACTTCTCGCGCATTCGTAATGCGGACCTCGGGCGCTTCACCGTCGATCGCCTCATGTCGATCATCAACCGGCTGGGATCGCGCGTCGAGGTGAAAGTGAAAATCCGGCGCGTGGAAACAGCCGGCCGCTCCGCATGTCTCTAGCGCCACCCAAAGCTCTGGTCCTTTTCGATATCGACGGCACGCTGCTGCGCCGTGCGGGGCCGCATCATCGCGAAGCTCTTTCCGCAGCGGTGAAGAAAGTGACCGGGATCGCGACAACCACCGACGGAATCTCAGTCGCCGGCATGCTCGACCGCGACATCCTGACTGCCATGCTCGCCCGCGAAGGCGCTTCCGCCGTGCTCATCCGCCGCAAAATGCCCGAGATCGTCGACTACGCGCAGCGCACCTATGTGCGGACGTGTCCCGATTTGCGCCGCAAGGTTTGCCCCGCGGCGCGGCTGCTGCTTTACAAACTGTGGAGGCGCGGTATCCCGGCAGGCCTGGTTACCGGCAATCTCACGCGCATCGGCTGGGCCAAGATGGAGCGCGCCGGATTGCAGCGCTACCTGCGCTTCGGCGCCTTCGCCGAAATGGCTCGCGATCGCGCGGGATTGGTCGGCATCGCACTGCGGCACGCCCGCCGCGAGGGCTGGATCGACGGCACGAGTCCGGTGGCGCTCATCGGCGATCATCCCAACGACATTCGCGCGGCCAAGGCGAACGGAGTGCGCTCGGTTGCGGTGGGTACGGGCTTGATCGGCGGCGAAGAACTGGCGCAGCATTCGCCCGATATTCTAGTTCCGGACATGCGCTCGCTATCGATTGAAATGTTACTTGGGTAGCTTGCTCTACACTGAAGAAGGACGATCTTGTGACTGAATACGGCTATACCGTCATTTACGAGGCCCTCGCCGAGGGCGGGTATCAGGTCATCGTGCCGGCGTTGCCCGGCATCGTTACCTATGGCCGTAACATCGATGAAGCCCGCGAAATGGCTCGCGATGCCATTGTGTGCCACCTCCACGGTCTGCTCAAAGACGGTGAAGAAATTCCCGAAGATCCGTTTGCCCGCAGTCAGCCCGTCACCGAAGAGTTAAAAGTCACGGTCTAGGCCGGGATGCCGCCCAAATTCGCCAGCCTGAAACCGCGGGTGGTGATTCGCGCTTTGCAGAAGGCTGGCTTTTTTATTCACGAACAGTCCGGCTCGCACGTGCACCTCAAGCACCCCGGCAAGCCCGGCCGCGTTACGGTTCCTTACCACGAGCGGTTTGACTTGCCCAAGCACATCGTCAAAAGCATCGTCCGTCAAGCCGGATTAACCAACGCCGAATTCTTCGACTTGCTCGATCGATAACCAGACACGTTCTCCGGGCTCCTTAACGTCCCTTGCCAAACGGGTGTAAACCCGCCTTGACGATTGTGGTAGCATAGAGATGCTTTCATGGGAAACCTCCTCGAAGCAAACCCCCACCAACGGAGTTGAAGAC
>Ga0207657_10003340_pt1 | contig 17159 bp, 15 predicted proteins | sample KBSC33metaG_FD_184316 | JGI IMG/M metagenome (GOLD analysis project Ga0207657, IMG submission 184316) | Corn rhizosphere microbial communities from Kellogg Biological Station, Michigan, USA - KBS C3-3 metaG (SPAdes) (version 2) | ecosystem: Host-associated > Plants > Roots > Rhizosphere > Soil ... | reverse complement strand
AGTTCATGACGATGTTGTACAGCAGGCCGCACACGGCGATGACCATGATGGGTTTGGTCTCGTTGATGCTCGTCGTGTAGCCGTACAGCGCGCGGTAGCAGGCGAACGCGGGCATGCCGGCGCTGAGAATGTGGAGAAAGGTCGCGGCGCGTCCGGCGACGGCCGCGTCCAGGCCGATGTGATCGAACACGAGCGTGCACAGGTTCGCCGCGAGCGAGCCGACGATGCCGACGCCGACACCCATCCACAGCGATTCGCGCACGGAGTGCGAGATGCGGTCGAAGCGCGCGGCGCCCATCTCGTGCGACACGACGGAGTTCACGGCCATCATGATGCCCATGACGGTGACGAGGATGATCGACCACACGGACGTGCCGAGCGACACGGCGGCCAGTTCCGCCGCGCTGACGTGGCCCGTCATGGCGACGTCCGCCACGCCCATGCCGACGGTCGCCAGCTGGCCCACGAGCATGGGCCAGGACAGCCGCCACAGCGTGGCGATCTCGGTGCGGACGGGATGCGCCGCGCGGGCGCCGGTGCGGGTCGGGTTGGGCGTCATGATCGGTCTGCTTGGGAAACCGAACATTCTACTGAGGAATCGGCACGCCCGTGCGACCCGCGCGTGCAGCCCGCGCATGCGGCCCGCGCAGGCGGCCCGTGCGCGCGGCCCGTGCGTGACGCGCGCGTGGGCGTGTCAGCGCTGCGCCAAGGTCGTGTCCGGCACCGATTTCAGGTAGGCGTACAGCGCCCGCACGTCCGTCTCGTTCATCTGCCTGAGCGAGCCGAACGGCATCACGGCACTGATCGCGCTGCCGTCCGGCCGGTGGCCCGTCCTGAACATCGCGATGAACGCGTCCGGCGTCGGATAACGGTTCAATGCGCTGCCCTTGCCGGGCGCGAGCCGGGCGGCGGGCGGCCACGCGGGCGGGGTGCCGGGGACGCGGCCGCCGGCAAGGTCGGCGCCGTGGCAGCCCGTGCACGTGGCGGCGACATAGGCGCCATAGGCCGGCGTGACGGCGGCCGGAACGGCCTGGGGCGGGGCCAGCGTGTGGTCGATCTTTTCGGACGCGTCCTTGATGACGCCGAACGCGTACAGCGCCTTGACGGGCACGGGCACGTCGATGACGGCCTTCACGCCGGGCACGGGGCGCATCTGTTCGAGGTAGGCGACGAGGGCCGCCATGTCGTCGTCGCTGAGGCGGCTGTAGTCGTCGCTGGGCATCACCATGACGGGATTGCCGTTCGGCTTGACCCCGTGGCGCACCGTGCGCACCCAATCGATGTCGCGGTAATGCGCCGTGGTGCCGTTGGGTCCGGCCGTGATGTTCGGGGCGACGACGAGCATGCCGCCGTCGTGCACGACGGTCTTGCCGGCGCCGTCCGCGCCGTGGCATTCGGCGCAGCCGCGTGTGTTGTACAGGTAGCGCCCGTGGTCGACGCGGGCGACGTCGGGCACGATGTCCAGCGGGCGCACCTGCAATGCGATGCTGCGCGCCATCTTGCGTTCACCGAGCACCTTGCCGACCCCGGCCGTCGCGACACCCAACAGCGCGAGCGTCGCCAACGCGATGCTCGTGCGCTTGACCCATTTGCTCACCATCATTTCCCCCTTGTTGGACAAACGACAACACGAGGACTCTAGCACTGCCGTGCATGGCCGGGTACTGGTTGAAATGCTAATGACGGACAAACGTGCGTGATGAGGCCTGGGTCAAGCGTGCGTCACGAACCTTTACTTGGTCGTGAAGTTCGTGAGCCACTGCAGGTTCGTGTCCTTGGCCCAGTTCGCCGTGCCGTTGTTCCAGTTGCTGTCCAGGCTGTTCTGGCTGCCGAAGCAGTCGCCGGATGCGCGCATATAGCAGTGGTCGGCCGAGCCGTCCGCAACCTGGCTGTTCTTGACGACGATCCAGCCGCTGTTATTGCTGTTCATGCAGGCGTAGGAACCGGCCGCGCATTTCAGCCCGGTGACGTTCTGCAGCGAGGTCTGCACCGCGGACTGCGACCCGCCCGCGAAGTTGTCCTTTTCGCCGTCGACGGCGCGCAGCCGGTCGCTCGGCAAGGTGCGGTTGCCGTTCGAGACGCAGGACGACAGGTCGTACACCGAATACACATTGCTCATGCCGATGCCGTACGCGGCCTGCACGCGCGCGTCGTAGTTCTTGGCCAGCAGCGCGAGGATCGAGCCCTGGCTGAACCCGCCCACGACGATGCCCTTGCTGCAGTCGGCCTTCGCGCGCGAGCACAGCTGCGACACGGCGCTCAGCGTGCTGTTCGGGTTGAAGATGCAGCTCGACTTGGCGCCCAGCACGGAGCACGTGCCGAACTGCGATTCCGCGTAATCGACGGTGGCCGCGATATAGCCTTTGCTCGCCATGTCGTTCACGGCGGCCATCGCGGCCGCATTGTTGTAGGTCTCGTTGGTGCCGACCATGTAGATGAACACGGGATACGGCCCCGTCCCGGACGGCTCCGCGCCGGCGATGCTGTAGCTCATCGAACACGAGCCGCCGGACGTGCCGGCGCCGTTGTAGCTGCTGGCGAAGCTCGTCGTCTGCGCGGCGGCCGCACTGGCGGCCAAGGCGGACAGCAGGGCGGCGGCGAGGAGGAATCTCGAGCGATGGGTGTGCATTGTCTGTCTCCATGTCGTTATTGATGTGTGATGTCCGATGCTAGGCCTCTCACATGCATACATCAAAGGGCACACCATGGCGTCAGGAGACAAGTCCATGCTTTCTGGAGCCCGGTCCTGGGAGTTCAACAAACGTTGTGACTAGTCAAATTTTCAACTGAGGGAGAGACGCAATATCAGTGCTTTGAACCTGTTGACCCAGGAGGGAACATGGCCATCGACGTTTACCTGCAAATCGACGGTATCAAGGGCGAGTCTGCGGACTCCGCACATCAAGGATGGATCGAGCTTTCATCTGTGAACATGGGCGTGATTCAGCCCAAGAGTACGACGGCATCGACGAGCGGAGGGCATACGGCTGAGCGCTGCGAACATCGAACGCTGTCGATCAGCAAGCTGGCTGATCTGTCATCGCCCACTTTGATGCAGCACTGTTCCATGGGCAAGACCATTCCTAAAGCGAAGCTGGAGTTCATGCGCGCCGATGGCGATGGAAAGCCGGTCAAGTATTACGAGGTCGAGTTGGAAAATGTGATGATCGCCAGCATGGATCAGACGGTCCACGAGGGGAGCGTTTTGCACGACAAAATCGGTCTGCGCTTCTCCAAGGTGAAGTGGAAGTACACGCAGCAAAAGATCGGTGGCGGTGTCGGCGGAAGCACAGTCGGCGGATGGGATCTTGCCGGCAATAAAGTCGCATAAGGAGCCGCCATGCCTGATGGAATTCCGATTCAGCCGAAGGATTCGCGCGGATATTTCATGCTGCCCCAAGCGCCAGAAGATGCAGGCTACTATGTCTATGGCACGCCATTGCACGGCGCGGGGCAATACGGTCATCCAGCGCTGCTATCGGTGCTGTTCTGGGTGGAACGTGAATGGCGGGCTATCGACAATCGCAAATTTGGAGTCGGCAACATCAGCCAGGCAGGCGGCCCTGCATACGCTAAGCATCACAGCCACATGAACGGATTGCAGGTCGATATACGGGCACTTCGCTTCGACGGTCAACAGACTCGTGTCAGCCGGTTCGAGCCTGATCAGTACGACCGCACTGCCACGGCAAAGCTCATCGCGATTTTCCTGTCGCACCCGTCAGTGAAACAGGTACTGTTCAATGACCCGGACATTCATGGCGTGAGGTCATGGGAGGGGCACGACGACCATTTTCATGTTGACATTAGGGTGGCTGTTAAATGGAACAAGAAATTTTATTTACCGTCGCGGTGGTTCTGTCTGTCGGCAGCCAGGCGCAGGAAAAGCCTGTTTACCCAGCGCCGGCGAAGCCGCTCAAAGCGGAATATACGATTTACTCCGGTGGGCTGGGTGACGAACAGGCGCCGACCAAGGATGAGCGCAAGCTCTCGATAGAGATCAGTGGTCAGGGTGCGAAAGAGATATTCGATTCGTTGTACCCGGATGCCAAGGTGACTTGCAGCGGCGAGCGGGGCGAGCGGCTGCGCCGCAAGGGCCATGTTTGGTGTTCTTTCGCGCCCGCTGATGGATATCGGTGCTTCATCGGATTTAATCTACGAACTGGCGAGAGCATTGCCGGCGGCAGTTGTTAAGTCTGTGGGGCAGGGGCATCTCGGCAAGAAGCGCGGATTTCGATGTCCTGAGAAGCCGTGGCGACTCAAGCAGCTAAGCAAGCACAGGTAACAGCAGCGCTTGCCAAGGCCCAAACGCAGCAGCAGAAGGTAGTAAGCCTGTTAGGGCCGGCCTTCCACCTGTCGAGCAGCTGGCGTGAAGGTTAAAGAAAGCACTGAACCTGCAGCCAAAACTTGATCACCGGCTTAGCCGTTGCGTCTATGGCTTCTGTGGTGCTCGACCGAACTTAGGCCATTCGCGTTCCATACTAGTGATCATGTCAAGCCATTCCTGGCTGACTTCTGCCTCCGGACGACCGCAATACTTCAGTTTGTGCAGGAGGGAGCGCAACGCGTAAGTACGCCGGTAATGCCAGTCTGACCGTTCTTCGAACTTTAGCCTTTCAAATAGAATTAACATCGCACCAGGAAGTGCACTCAGCACAGTTCGCACTTCTTTGGTAAACCAATCGGACCCGACAGACAATCCAGCAACGACGCTGACGATCACGACAGCTGTCGAAATCCAGTATGCGGCAAGATAATTGCATTTTGCCAATAAGCGATGGCGCTTGAGTTCCTTCTTCAAGTCTTCAGTAAGGCTATCCATTAACATCTCCCTTGCTTAGAAGGTGCTGCCCTTTGTAGCCGATGGGAAGTCGTCGTTTCAGTCTAAATCGTTTGTTGTTTACATGGCAACCGACAGATTGGTAGCTATCCTAGCCAGCGGTAGGTAAATAAATGAACGGCCCGCGAGAAGGGCCTGGAGACACTAGATGATTAGCTTTTACCAAAACGACTCTGGTGTGGTCATGTACAAGGACGACACCTACCTGGACACTGACAAGTTCGTAATCGAGCGCCCTGCGACTGATTACGGTTACGGCTTGCACAAAAACAGTATTGTCGAGGTCTAGGAGGATGCGTTCGTGTTGACAAGAGATCAACAAAAGAGTGGCAGTAGCTGTACAGTGCAGAGACCGTGATGAGCAGCCCTCTACAATAAAATCGACAGCGAAAATTGCGCTAACCTGATGTTTCCTATGGGCTTTTCGTGGCTTGCGGTAAGCCTTCCTAATGTCGTCGCGGGTAGCGGTTTCTCGACACCAAGCGTCTGGTAGCTAGTAATTGAAAAGCAAGCCCCCCGCCACAACATACCGGTCAACCAACCATCCAACCGATCCAGGAGCAAGCTCGTGGAATACAAGGACTACTACCAGGCGCTTGGTGTCGAGAAAACGGCGACCCAGGACGAGATCAAGAAGGCTTATCGCAAGCTCGTGCGGCAGTACCATCCCGACGTCAGCAAGCACAAGGACGCGGACGCGAAGACCAAGGAAATCAACGAAGCCTACGACGTGCTGGGCGACCCGGAAAAGCGGGCCGCCTACGACGAGCTGGGCCGCGGACACCGTCCCGGCCAGGGCTTCCAGCCGCCGCCGGACTGGGGCACGCAATTCGATTTCGGCGGCGCCGGCGGGGATGATTTCTTCAACGACCTGTTCGCCCACGTGGGCCGGCGCTCGCGCGGGGGCGCGGGCGCGCATGCGGGCGGCGGTGGCGGCTTCCAGATGCCCGGCGAGGACATCCACGCCGCGATCGCCATCGACCTGCGCGACGCCTACCAGGGCGCCACCCGCACGATCAGCCTGCGCGTGCCGCAGCACGATGCGCAAGGCCACGCGACCATGCACGACAAGACGCTGTCCGTGAACATCCCGAAAGGCGTGACGCCGGGCCAGCAGCTGCGCATGCGGGGGCAGGGCCATCCGGGGTTCGGCGGCGGACCGGCCGGCGACCTGTACCTCGAAATCCAGCTGAACCCCGACCCGCGCCAGCGCGTCGAAGGCACACACGTGTACCAGGACGTGCCCATCACGCCGTGGGAGGCCGCGCTGGGGGCGACGATCTCCGTGCCGACGCCGTCGGGCACGGTCGAGGTGACGGTGCCGCCCGGGTCGCAGAATGGGCGCAAGCTGCGCCTGAAAGGACGTGGCATCCCGGCAAAGACGCCGGGCGACCTGTACCTGATGCTGAACGTGGTGTTGCCGCCCGCCACGAGCGACCGTGCGCGCGAGCTGTACGAGGCGATGGCGCGCGACCTTGCCTTCAATCCCCGCGAACGCATAGGAGCCTGAACGATGCATGACGACATTCTCACCGGCGTGTTGCTGGAGGACGTGGCGCTGACCCTCGACGAACTGGCGCGTGCCTGCAACGTGGAGCCCGACTGGGTCGTGCGCCACGTCCATGCGGGCGTGCTGGGCGGCGAGCTGAGCGTTCAGGTGACGAGCTGGCGTTTCCGCAGCGGCGACCTCGTCCGCGCCCGGCGGCTGCTGAGCGTCGAGCGCGACTTCGACGCCAACGAGGACCTCGCCGCGCTCGTCGTCGACCTGGGCGATGAAATCCGCCGCCTGCGCGCGCGCCTGCGTGTGCTGGGTATCGACGCGGGCATCGGCTGACCTTTCGCCCCGGCCCCGCGCGCGCCGGTGTTTCGGCGAGCTCGGGTGGAGCGCGGCGTGCGCGGCAAGCCCCGTGTTATCTTGCCGCTTATGCTCAAATTTCCGACCAAGGCCACCGCACCGTTTTGTCCCTCCGAAGTGTCCGGCACCGTCAACGTGCCGGAGAACGATCCGCTGTGGAAAAAGATCCTGCGCTATGCCGGCCCCGGCCTGCTCGTGTCGGTCGGGTATATGGATCCGGGCAACTGGGCCACGGCGATCCAGGGCGGCTCGCAGTTCGGCTACGACCTGCTGTTCGTCGTCGTGCTGTCGAGCCTGGCGGCGATCGCGCTGCAATGCCTGAGCATGCGGCTGGGCATCGTCACGGGCAAGGATCTCGCGGTGCATTGCCGCGAGCAATATTCGCCCGTGCATGCGAAGGGGTTGTGGGCGTTTGCCGAACTGTCGATCATCGCGTGCGACCTCGCCGAAGTGCTCGGCTGCGCGCTCGCGTTCAAGCTGCTGCTGGGCGTATCGCTGCCGGTCGGCGTGGCGCTGACGGCCCTCGACACGATCTTCGTGCTGGGCCTGAAAGGCAAGGGATTCCGCCAGCTGGAAGCCATCGTGCTGGGCCTCATCATGACGATTGCCGTGTGCCTGTTCGCCGAACTGTTCCTCGTCGATCCGGACCCGCGCGCCGTCATGGCGGGGCTCGTGCCGTCGCTCGAGAAGCTGGGCCAGCGTGACGCGCTGTACCTCGCCATCGGCATCCTCGGCGCGACCGTCATGCCGCACAACCTGTACCTGCACTCGTCCGTCGTGCAGACGCGCATCATGCGCCACGACCTCAACGAAGGCGGCGTGCGCCTCGCGGAAGCGATCAAGCTGTCGCGCATCGACACCATCGTATCGCTGCTGCTGGCCTTGTTCATCAACGGCGCCATCCTCGTGCTCGCGGGTGCCGCGTTCTACAAGCCGGGTGGCGGCAACGTGATGGATATCGACCAGGCCTATTATCTGCTGGCGCCGGTGGCCGGCACGGCGGCCGCGGCGATCCTGTTCGGCCTCGCGTTGCTCGCGTCCGGCCAGAGTTCCACGTTCACCGGGACCATCGCCGGCCAGGTCATCATGGAAGGATTCCTGAACCTGAAAATCCCGTGCTGGCAGCGGCGCCTGCTCACGCGCTCGCTCGCGCTGGGCCCGGCGATGATCGGCGTGCTCACGTTGGGCGACCACGCGATCGGCAAGATGCTCGTCGGCAGCCAGGTCGTGTTGAGCCTGCAATTGCCTTTCGCCATGTACCCGCTGATCCGCCTGACGGGGCGAAGCGACCTGATGGGGCAGTTCGTCAACGCGTGGTGGACGACGGCGCTGTCGTGGTTCCTGTTCGTCGTGATTTCCAGCGCGAACATCTGGATGGTGTGGCAGGCCTTGTCGGGCTGACCAATGCCGCGCGCCGCGTCCTGCCGGGCGAATCTACAATCGACTTCCTGCTTAGCCAATGCTAAACGCTGACAAGGAGGTTACATGCAACAAGGTAAGAACCAGGCCCTGCAGGGCAAACGGGTTGCCATCCTCATGACGGATGGTGTCGAGCAAGTCGAATACACGGGCCCGCGCGGGTTCCTCGAACAGCAAGGCGCCCAGGTGACGCTCGTCTCGCCGAAACCGACGGGCGACGAGATCCAGGGCTTCAATCACCTGACCCCGGCCGACAAGTTCAAAGTCGAACTGGACGTGCGCGACGCGCGCCCGGCGGACTTCGATGCGCTCGTGCTGCCGGGCGGCGTCGCCAATCCCGACCAGCTGCGCCTGTCGATGGAAGCCATCACGTTCATCCGCGCATTCGGCCGCGAGGACAAGCCGATCGCGGCCATCTGCCACGGTCCGTGGACCTTGATCGACGCCGACCTCGTCACGGGCAAACACGTCACGAGCTGGCCCACGTTGCAGCTCGACCTGCAAAATGCCGGCGCGGAATGGACCGATGAGCCGGTCGTCGTGGACGGCAAGCTCGTCACGAGCCGCAAGCCGGACGACATCCCGGCCTTCAACCAGGCCCTGCTGAGCGAGTTGCAATCGGCTGGACAGACGAAGCACTGATCGATCCTGTCGCACTCTGCACCGACGCCGACGCCTCCTGAGCGCCGGCGTTTTTTATGCCCCGCGCCCGTGCGACGCGCCACGCCCGCCGTGCCTAGAATGGTTGATCGTCTTTATGCGTTCGACCAAAAGGAGTTCATATGGAACAAGTTTCCAGCAGGCCCTTGCATGGCAAGCGCGTCGCCATGCTGATGACGGACGGCGTCGAACAGATCGAATACACGAGCCCTCGTTCCTTCCTGGAAGAGCAGGGCGCGACCGTTGTCCTGCTGGCGCCCAAGGCCGCGGGCGACGACGTGCAGGGCTTCAATCACATGCAGCCGGGCGACCGGTTCAAGGTCGAGATGAACGTGCGTGACGCGAAGCCGGCCGACTTCGACGGTCTCGTGCTGCCCGGCGGCGTCGCCAATCCGGATCAACTGCGCATGAGCAAAGAAGCGATCGACTTCATCCGCGATTTCGATGCCGAGGACAAGATGGTCGCCGCGATCTGCCATGGTCCCTGGACATTGATCGACGCGGGCATCGCCACTGGCAGGCACCTGACGAGCTGGCCCAGCCTCAAGCGCGACCTCACGAATGCCGGTGCCGAATGGAGCGATGAGGAAGTCGTGCTGGATGCGCGGCTCGTCACCAGTCGAAAGCCTGATGATCTGCCTGCGTTCAACGACATGTTGCTGAAGGAATTGCTCGTCGCGCCGGGGACGGATCCGGGGCCGACGTCCTGATCGGTGTCCATTTAACTGGATTTTTGTTCCAGGATAGTTGACGTATAATCTTTCATATTGGAGAATGTCTCCATTATGAAAGATGATTCCTCCGTCAACGGGCGTATCGCCCAACAAGTGCGCCTGCTGCGCAGCGAGCGCGGCCTGTCGCTGGACGCGCTGTCGAACCAGTGCGGCGTCAGCCGGTCGATGCTGTCGCTGATCGAGCGGGGTGAAACGAGCCCGACTGCCGTCGTGCTGGACAAGCTCGCGGCCGGCCTCGGTGTGCCGCTCGCGTCGCTGTTCGACGACCCTGCATCCATTACCGAGCCCGTCGCGCGCTTCGCCGACCAGGTCACGTGGCGAGACCCCCATTCGGGCTATCTGCGCCGCAATGTCTCGCCAGAAGGTCTCCAATCGCCGACGCGCATCGTCGACGTCACGTTCCCGCCGCGTGCGCGCGTGACGTACGAGGCGGGCGCGCGCACGCCCGCCGTGCTGCAGCAGATCTGGGTCCTCGATGGCCGGATGGAGGTGACGTATGGCGCCGATTCCTACCAGTTGGAGGCGGGCGACTGTCTCGCGGTTCCCCTCGACTCGCCGAATTCCTTCCACAACCCCGGGGACGTGCCGGCACGGTACGCCGTCGTCCTCACCACACTCGCGAGGAGCTGATCATGAGTTGCCGCGTACGTCGTCTGTCGAACCTGACCGATCCGGATATCGAAGGGCTCGCCGCCGTGCTGTTCGATTGCGTCGAGGGCGGCGCATCCGTCGGGTTCATGCATCCGTTCACCTTGAGCCAGGCGCTCGCGTGGTGGCGCGGGCTCGCAGCCGACGTCGAGGCCGGTCGGCGCGTGCTGCTCGTGGCCGAGGATGAGTACGGCATCGTCGGCACCGTCCATCTCGTGCTGGCGATGCCGGACAACCAGCCGCATCGGGCCGACTTGTGCAAGATGCTCGTGATGCGGCGCGCGCGCAAGCAGGGCGTCGGCGCGGCGCTGATGGATGCGGCGGAGCGTGAGGCGCGCGCTTCCGGCAAGACATTGCTCGTGCTCGATACGGCCAGCCAGGATGCCGAGCGGTTGTATGCGCGCATGGGGTGGACGCGGCTGGGCGTCGTGCCGGGGTTTGCGTTGTTGCCGGAGGGCGGATTGTGTCATACGACGTATTTTTATCGGGAGCTGACGATCGCCGGATAGCTCGACGGTGAAGCGGCGATCGATCAGTCGGGCCTCGTTGCCCGACTGTAGTTGCCAATATGTGCAAGGCTGATATTGAGCAAAAATGCGACATTTTAGTTCCCTATGGAAATACGTTTATGTTTCCCATGGGAATCACTGTAAAATCTAAAGCGATTTTGGCGGGCTGACCGGAGGTGCGCCGCGGCCGTCGTGGAGAGCGCCGGTCCCGCCAAAGACTATCTAACGGTATCGTGCGGTCTTGCGCCGGCGACGCCCCTCTGGATAAGAAGGTCGCTGAGTGAGCTCCAAATCGATCGCCCTGCCGTTGCGGGTTTTTCACAGACTTCCGTTGCCTGGACAACTCGTCCTGATAGCGGCAGTTATCTTGCCTTGCCTATGGGCTCTCGTGATCGTGTCGTTACACGGTACATATGAGAAGACTTTGGCGGAGGCCGCCGAGGACAGCAATAACATTGCGCGTCTGTTCGCTGAAGAAGTCAATTCTTCCATCAATGCGATCGACCTGACGGCGATCGACCTGCGCGAACGATGGCTCGACGCCCCGGACAGGTTTGATGACTACGTCCGCAAGCGCCAGGCAATTCTCGAAAGTCCTGTGGCATTTCAGGTCAGTATCATCGACGCCACAGGGCACCTGGCATATTCGAGCGTGGACCGCTCCGCGCCGCGGCTCGATTTGAGCGACCGCGAGCACTTTCGCACCCATCTTGGCGGAGTCGACAAACTGTTCGTCAGCCGCCCGGTCAAGGGCCGGGTGTCCGGACGGGGAAGTATCCAGTTTACCCGTCCATTGCTTGCCGCCGGGAACCGTTTTGCCGGCGTGATCGTGTTGTCGGTGGCCCCGGAATACTTCACCCGGTTTTCAGGGAAGCTCCAACTTGGCCAGCATGGGACGGTCGCCCTTGTTCGCGCGGACGGCACCCTTGTCGCGCGTGAGCCGGCAGTGTCGTCCGAGCCGCCCAACATGTTGCGGACGATGCCGGACTTTGGCGCGATAGGCACGGAAACACTGACGTATTCGCGTGCCTCGCAGATCGACGGTGTCGTTCGGCTCTACGCCTGGCGCGTATTGCCGCTGAAGGCCCTGGGGGTGGCGGTCGGCCGCAGCCGTGATGAAATTCTCGGACCCTATATCCGGCAACGGAATCTGGTGTTGGCCGGTGCATATGGGCTGTCCATTCTGATTGTCCTGGTCAGCTACAGTGTGCTGACCGGACTGCGCGACCGTGCCCGCGCCCGCGTCGCTCTCGAGGAAAGCGAGTTTCGCTGGAAATACGCGCTCGAAGGCGCGGGCGATGGCGTCTGGGATTGGGATGGCCGGACCGATACGGTGTACTTTTCGCACCGCTGGCGTGAGATGCTCGGCTATGACGACGATGAGATCCGGACCGGGAAACAGTGGGAAAACCTGATCCATCCGGAGGACCGTGGACGGGTTCTCGACGCGACCGCCAAATTGGTCGCCGGGATGATGCCGACATACGCGATGGAGTATCGCATGCGGGCGAAGGACGGAAGCTGGCGCTGGATCTTCAGTCGCGGCATGGTCATTGGTACCGATGCGGATGGACGGGCAGCGCGGGTGATCGGTACCCATACCGACTTGACGGACCGTAAGGTGCAGGAAGAGGCGCTTCATCAGGTGGAGCAGATGCACGCCGCGCAGGCCCTGTTTCAAAGCGAACAGCGTTTCCACCAGCTTGCCGATGCGATGCCGCAAATCGTATGGACGGCCAACGCCGACGGCGGTATCGATTACGCCAACAGTTGGGTGCGCGCCTACACTGGTCTGCTCGACGAGATCAATGCTGAGAACTGGGTCACGATACTGCACCCGGATGACGTTGCTCAGACGCTGTCCATGTGGGAGGCCGCGGTTCGCTCGGGCACTATCTTCGAGACCGAATATCGCGTATTCCGTAGCGCCGACGGGAGCTATCGCTGGCATCAGGTGCGTGCCATACCGATCCGGGACGAACACGGCACGATCGTAAAATGGTACGGCACCACCACCGACAATCACGACACGCGATTGGCGAATGACGAAATCCGCAGGTTGGCCCACCGTCTCGGCACGACGCTCGAAAGCATCACAGAAGCGTTCCTCACAGTCGATCTGGACTGGAAATTCACGTATGTCAACAAGGAAACCGAGCGCCTGCTTGAGCGTGATCGTGCGCAATTGCTTGGATGCGTCTTATGGGACGAATATCCGGATCTCGTCGGCGGGATCGCCGATACCGAATTCCGGAGAGCCATCCGTGAACACTGTACCGTCGAGTTTGATATTTACTTCCCGCCGCTGAATCGCTGGTTCAAGGTTCGCGCGTATCCGTCATCGGAAGGGCTTGCGGTATATTGCCGCGATATCAGCGCAAGCCGGCGCCTGCAGACGTTCAAGAATGAGCAGATGAAATTGCTGGAACGGATGGCACTGGGTGCGCCGTTGCCCGAGCTCCTCGAACTGGCGACAAGGATCGTCGAATCGTCCGGGCATGCCATGCAATGTGCCGTGATGTTGCTGGGCGCGGACGGTGCCGCCTTCGAAAGCGTGGTCGCGCCAAGTCTTCCGGCATCGCTGCGCGGCATCCTGGAAGAATTCGATGTCGACGCGGTATTGCCGCCCGATCGGCGCGCACGGCTGCAAGCAGGGCCAGTGTTCGTCGCCGACGTGGGACAGGATCCGAGCTGGACTGGCGCGCACGATTCCGCTGCACTGCATGGGAATCGTGCGTGCTGGTGGTATGCGATTCGCTCCGGTCAAGACCGGTTGCTCGGTACACTCGCGGTATTCACGGCAACCGGACGTGTGCCCGATCAAGGCGAAATGGAGATTCTTGGTCTGTGCGTCCACACGGTGAGCATCGCGGTGGAGCGACTTCACATTGAACGCAAGGCCCGCGCAAGCGAGGACCTGCTTGCATATCAGTCGAATTACGACACCCTGACGGGACTTGCCAACCGTAATATGCTTTGCGAAAGGACGAGTCAGACGATGGCGCGCGCCATGGGCCGGGGCGAGCAGGCCTGGCTTGTCTGTATCGATCTCGACCGCTTCGCCGTGGTCAACGAAACGCTGGGCCACGAAGCCGGCGACCTGGTCCTGCAAGAGACAGCGGCCCGCTTGAGGGCGGCATTGGGGCCGAACGATACGGCCGCGCGCACCGGTGGCGATGAGTTTGTGCTGGTGCTCGCCGATGTACCCGACGAGCACGCCGCGATCCATGCAGTCCAGCGTATCATGGCCACCCTGGGCGAACCGATCAAGGTAGGCGAGCATGTGCATTTCCTGAGCTGCACGTCCGGGTTATCGGTATTCCCGGCCGACGGCGACACGGCGAACGCGTTGATCAAGAATGCCCATATCGCGATGCAGCGCGCCAAGGAAGCGGGCGGTGGTGAGTTGCAATTTTATACGGCGTCGATGAAAGCGCGCGCGATGGAACGCCTGCGGCTCGAGGGCGACCTGCGCCATGCCGTCCAGCAGGGCGAATTGCTGTTGCATTACCAGCCACAAGTCGACGTGCGCACCGGTCGGATCGTCGGCGTGGAAGCCCTGCTGCGATGGGCGCATCCCGAGCTAGGCATGATTCCGCCCGACCGGTTCATCGACCTGGCGGAACAAACCGGGCAGATCGTTCCGATTGGCACGTGGGTATTGCGGACCGCGTGCGCGGACGCCAAACGTTGGCATAGCGCCGGCTGGGAAGGCCTGCGTGTCGGTGTCAATCTGTCGGGCAAGCAGTTCTACCAGCCGGATCTGATCGAGGTCGTGACAGGGGTCCTGGCGGAATCAGGACTCGCCGCACGCTACCTGGACATCGAGTTGACGGAGGGCCTGGTGATGACCGACATCGACCAGGCACTCGCCACCATGAATGCGCTCAAGGGGCTCGGCGTACAACTATCGCTGGACGACTTCGGCACCGGCTACTCCAGCCTGTCGTATCTGAAACGCTTCCCGATCGATGTGCTGAAGATCGACAAATCATTCGTCAGGGACGTCACCACCGATCCGGACGCGGCGGCGATCGCGCGGTCCATCATTTCGCTTGCCCAAAGCCTGCAATTGCAAGTCATCGCGGAAGGCGTGGAAACCCAGGAGCAGCTGAGCTATCTGACGACCTACCGTTGTGATCAGATCCAGGGCTACTATTTCAGCCGTCCGGTACCGGCTGCGGCATTCGAGCAATTGCTGAGCGAGGAGCGCGTGCTGCCTGCGGCGCGTCCTGACGACCATGTGCGGACGTTGCTGCTCGTTGACGACGACCCCAGCGTCAGCGCGGCATTGCGCCGGCTTCTGCGCCGCCAGGGCTATCGGGTATTGCACGCGGAAAGCGGAGAGGAAGGTTTGAGCTTGCTTGCCTTGAACGACGTCCAGGTTGTCATCTCCGACCAGCGCATGCCCGGCATGATGGGCACCGAATTCCTGTCGCGCGTCAAGCAGATTCACCCGCAGATTATCCGGATCATGTTGTCGGGCTATACCGCGGTCGACGCGATCATCGAGGCGACCAATAGCGGCGCCGTATTCCGGTTCCACACGAAACCTTGGGACGACGAGGCCTTGTGCGCGAGTATCGACGACGCATTCCGTTATCACTGGTTGATGCGCAATGCGGAAATTGCGTTGACGTGAACGGGCGCCGGCAGGGCTTTGTTTTTGAATGGTGGTGGAGGCGGGGAGAATTGTCGGCGGCGTCCGTTTCGTGCTGGCGGGAGGCGCGACACGACGTATCTTTATCCCGAATTGTGTTAGCCCATATGCATCAAATTTTTGCAGGATCCGAAATGCCGCTCTGGTAAGCTGAACCGCGTTCAGAAACTACCGACATTGAGGTGACCGTGAGTTCTGCATTGCGCCGTGTCGTCGTGCCGTTTGCCGTCCTGCCGTTGCTGGCCGCGTTATCGGCCTTCGGCCAGGCGAATCCACCTGCGGTTACCGCGTTCGTCGATGTCAACGTCGTGCCGATGGACACGGAGCGCGTGCTGGCGCACCAGACCGTGCTCGTCGTCGACGGCAAGATCGCGAACATGGGACCGCGCGTCGACGTGCCGCCGAACGCCCGCACGATCGACGGCCACGGCACGGCGTATCTCGCGCCCGGGTTGGCGGACATGCACACGCATGCGCACACGCAGCGCGACATGGCCATGTTCCTCGCGAACGGCGTGACGACCATCCTCGACATGGGCAATGCACCGAGCGATTTCATCGCGCAGGTGCGGCCGGCGGTCGAGGAGGGAAGCGTGCCGGGGCCGCGCATCTATGCAGGGTTCCTCCTGGACGGCCGTCCCCGCTACGGCAACTTCGCAGTGACCACGCCCGAGGACGCGCGCGCGGCCGTGAGAATCGCGAAGGAGAACGGCTACGAATTCATCAAGGTCTACACGGAACTCTCGCCCGCCTGTTTCGATGCGATCGTGGACGAGGCACGTCGCCAACACATGCCCGTGGTCGGACATGGCGTGACGAGCGTCGGGCTGGAAAAACAGATGGCGGCAGGGCAGCTGCTCGTCGCGCATACGGAAGAATTTTTCTACACCGTGTTCTCGCAACCGCCGGCTGGGCAGACCAATCGCCCGCCTCCCGTTGAGGAAATCCCCCGTGTGATTGAGACTATCCGCAAGTCCGGCGCCTACGTGACGGCCGACCTGAACACGTATGCGACGATCGCGCGGCAATGGGGGCGGCCGGACGTCGTGACGGGATTCCTCAAGACGCCGGAGTCGCGCTATGTGTCGCCTGGTGACAGGCTTTCGTGGCGTTTTGACGGGTACGAGAAACGCACTGGCTCGCTGGACGGGCGCGTCGTATTCCTGGCGCGGTTCACGAAAGCGCTGGCGGATGCGGGGATTCCCCTCGTTGCCGGGACCGATGCGCCGGCCATTCCGGGGCTTGTGTCGGGCTTCGCGTTGCATGATGATTTGCAGGCACTTTCTCGCGCTGGGTTGACGCCGTATCAGGTGCTTGTCACTGCCACGCGGACGCCGGGGCGCATGATTGCGGAGCATGTGCCGGGCACCGTGCCGTTCGGGACGGTTGCGGTCGGCAACCGGGCTGATCTCGTGCTCGTGCGGGGGAATCCGCTGGGTGGGCTGGCGACGCTCAGGGAGCCGCTTGGGGTGATGGCGAATGGGCGGTGGTATGACGGTACCGAGCTTGCCCGGTTGCGGGAGATGGTGGTTGCGGATTATGCGCGGGTGGAGTGGGGCGGAGGCGAAGGCAAAAAATCGCTGCGCGATTTTCCTTGAATGGGCGAATCGGAGAGGCCTTGCGCCTGCATGCGCAAGGCCGCTCGCCGGCTCGCTGCTGCGCAGCTCGAAACCCCGGCTCGCCCCTCGTCCGTGCCGGACGCGGATTCAATTCCCGGGACGCGCGTGGGGCCCAAAAACAAAGCCCGACTCGCTTGCGCGAGCCGGGCTTTATTTTTGAATACTGGTGGAGGCGGAGGGAATCGAACCCTCGTCCGCAAGCACTCTACAGACAG
>Ga0207657_10003339_pt1 | contig 17159 bp, 15 predicted proteins | sample KBSC33metaG_FD_184316 | JGI IMG/M metagenome (GOLD analysis project Ga0207657, IMG submission 184316) | Corn rhizosphere microbial communities from Kellogg Biological Station, Michigan, USA - KBS C3-3 metaG (SPAdes) (version 2) | ecosystem: Host-associated > Plants > Roots > Rhizosphere > Soil ... | reverse complement strand
CAGGTCGGGGTAACGGTTCGATCCGGCGTGCAGTCCACGTTCCTCTTGGCCCGCCACAGAGGCTTCCCACTCGCAAACTGCGTGGGCTGCACACCCGATCGAACGGATCGACAATCGGCAAATGGCCCGCTGCTCACCCAATGAGCAGCGGCGATGGTGTTTGTGCCGGTTTTTTGTGCGCACTGCCTCCCGTCAATGGGACGGTGTCGAGCGACTGCAGGTAAATCCTTCAAACAACACATCTTTCTACGACCTCGCCAGATGGCACGATCCTTGAGTCCTCTGCTCGCTGAATGACCGGTTGCGAGCCGGTGGTGGGAAGCAGACGCGGCAATACATGCCGCAGGGGGAGGCCTTGATGAATCAGTCCGCCATCGGACTCGATGTGTTTTTCCTGTTGGTGGGCGCCGTGCTGGTGTTCTCGATGCATGGCGGCTTCGCCTTCCTCGAACTGGGCACCGTACGCGGCAAGAACCAGGTCAACGCGCTGGTCAAAATCATCGTCGACTTCGCCTTTTCGACCCTGGCCTATTTCTTTGTCGGCTACTGGATCGCCTACGGGGTGAACTTCTTTGCCGGCGCCCGCACGCTTTCGGGGACGGCGGCGGCTTCGCCCTGCAGGGCCTCAGCCTCGTGCGCTTCTTCTTTCTCGCAACCTTCGCCGCGGCAGTTCCGGCGATCATCTCGGGCGGCATAGCCGAGCGGGCCAAATTCTGGCCGCAGGTCGCCATCGCCGCGCTGATCGTCGGCCTGGTCTACCCCTTGAGCGAAGGCATCGTGTGGAACGCCAATTACGGCATCCAGGCCTGGCTCAAGGCGGCGATGGGCGCGCCGTTTCACGATTTCGCGGGCTCCATCGTGGTTCACGCCGTGGGCGGCTGGCTGGCCCTCGCTGCCGTGCGCGCGCTCGGCGCCCGCAACGGGCGATACGGCCCGCATGGCCGGCCTTTCGCGCCCTCGTCCATTCCCTGGCTGGCGCTCGGCACCTGGATGCTCTCGATCGGCTGGTTCGGCTTCAACGTCATGTCGGCGCAGTCGACGGCGGCGGTGTCGGGGCTCGTCGCGCTCAACTCGCTGCTCGCCATGGTGGGCGGCATCGGCGCGGCCGCCATTGCCAGCAAGGCCGACCCCGGCTTCGTCCATAACGGCGCTCTCGCCGGGCTCGTCGCCGTGTGTGCCGGCTCCGACGTCATGCATCCGATCGGCGCGCTGGTAACCGGCGCCGTCGCCGGCGTCATCTTCGTGCGCGGCTTCACCATCACCCAGGAGCGGCTGAAGCTCGACGATGTCCTGGGCGTCTGGCCTCTGCACGGGCTGTGCGGCCTGTGGGGTGGCATCGCCGCCGGCATATTCGGGCTGACCCAGCTCGGTGGCATGGGTGGCGTGTCGCTGCCGGTGCAGCTCATCGGATCGGTGGTGATTTCGGCCTACGCCTTTGCCGCCGGGCTGGTGATCTACACGATTGCCAAGCGCCTTGTCGGCATTCGCCTGACCGACGAACAGCAGCGCCGCGGCGCCGACCTGTCCATCCACTCGATCGGCGCGACGCCGGAAGCGGAGTTCTGAGGCAGCGGGGGGAAGGCCAGGCTGGGTGTGGAGGCCCCACCTTCGCCGAGGGAGAAGGAACCGACCGGGAGATCGCCATGGTTAGCCTGCGGTTAACCACGCCATCCTAGGATCGGCACTCAAGTATTAGTTCAGAGTGTTGCGATGCCGGCTCGTCCCCTGCTCGAAGACCAATCTCCTGCGCCAGCCATCGCCATCACCATTCCGGTCCGCCTGATCGGCATCGTCGTGCTGGGCCTGGTGGCCGTGACGATGGCGGCGCTCGCCTCCTGGTCGGTCGACGACCCCTCGTTTTCCTATGCGACGAGCAAGCCGGTCGCCAACTGGCTCGGCTTCCCGGGCGCCGTGATCGCCGACTTCAGTTTCCAGGTCCTCGGGCTTGGCGTCATCGCGCTGCTGATACCCCCGGCCCTGTGGGGCTGGAGCTTCCTGCGCCGGCGCGTTCCCACCAGCATGGCGCTGCGCCTGATCGCCTGGATCGGCGCCAGCGGCCTCGCCTGTGGCGTTCTCGCCTTCCTGCCTGCGCCGGCGAGCTGGCCGCTCCCGACCGGCCTCGGCGGTCTCATTGGAACCGGATTCTCCAATCTCGCCGCGATGGTCACCGGCGCCCACCCGCAGCCGGTCACCGCCTGGCTCTTTGCGATCATCCTGCTGGCCCCGACCCTGGCGCTGTTCTGGATCGCGCTGGGCCTCGGCACGTTCGAGCTGCCGGGCACGACAGGCAAGGCCAAGGGCAAATCGACCAAGGCCGACGATCGGCCCGAGCGCACCGGCATCCTCGACATCGCCATCGGCGCGCTCGTGCATCTGGGCTTTTCGGCGCAGACCGCCTTCCGCCGCGCCATCGCCCAGGCCCGCGCCAATGCCGCCGCCAAGCGCGAGGCGGAAGCCGCCGAGTGGCGCGACGGCGCCGCGGAGCCGAGCCTTGCCCGCACCCCGAACGTCGCCGTGCTGCCCGACGAGCGGCGCGAGCCGGCCATGACCGTGCAGCGCCGGATCTTTGCCGCCCCCTCATCCGACGCGATCGACGAGGACGAGATCGTCGACGAAGACGACGCCTATGACGAGCCTGCGCCGGTCGCGCCGGCCCGCTCGCCGCGCGTTGCCGCGCCCGCCAAGCGCCCCACCCCCGGCGTCCGTGCCGCCCGCGAAGCACAGGGCTCGCTGCTCGAAGACGCCAACGGCTTCGAGCTGCCCGAGCTGAGCCTGCTCGCCGAGCCCAAGCCGCGCGGCATGTCCGAAGAGCTGCGCCCCGAACGGCTGGAAGCGATGGCGCGCCGGCTCGAGGGAGTGCTCGAAGACTTTGGCGTCAAGGGCGATATCATCAATGTGCGTCCCGGCCCCGTGGTCACCCTCTACGAGCTCGAGCCCGCCCCCGGCATCAAGTCGAGCCGCGTGATCTCGCTCGCCGACGACATCGCCCGCTCGATGAGCGCCATTTCGGCCCGCGTTGCCGTGGTTCCCGGCCGCAACGCGATCGGCATCGAGCTGCCCAACGAGACGCGCGAGACCGTCTATCTGCGCGAGATGCTGGCGAGTTCCGACTTCGAGAAGATGAAGGGCAAGCTGCCGATCTGCCTTGGCAAGACCATCGGCGGCGAGCCGATCATCGCCGACCTCGCGCGCATGCCGCATCTGCTCATCGCCGGCACCACCGGCTCCGGCAAATCGGTCGGCATCAACACCTTCATCCTGTCCCTGCTCTACCAGATGACCCCCGAGCAGTGCCGGCTGATCATGATCGACCCCAAGATGCTGGAGCTCTCGATCTATGACGGCATCCCGCATCTGCTGACCCCGGTCGTGACCGATCCGAGCAAGGCCGTGACCGCCCTCAAATGGGCCGTGCGCGAGATGGAGGACCGCTACCGCAAGATGAGCAAGATCGGTGTGCGCAACATCGACGGCTTCAACCAGCGCGTGTCCGAGGCAGCGACCAAGGGCGAGACCATCACCCGCACGGTGCAGACCGGCTTCGACCGCGAGACCGGCGAGGCGATCTACGAGAGCGAGCAGTTCAATCTCGAGCCGCTGCCGTTCATCGTCATCGTCATCGACGAGATGGCCGACCTGATGATGGTGGCCGGCAAGGACATCGAAGGCGCCGTGCAGCGCCTGGCGCAGATGGCGCGCGCCGCGGGCATCCACGTGATCATGGCGACGCAGCGCCCGTCGGTCGACGTCATCACCGGCACCATCAAGGCCAATTTCCCGACCAGAATATCGTTCCAGGTCACCAGCAAGATCGACAGCCGCACCATCCTTGGCGAGCAGGGTGCCGAGCAGCTCCTGGGCAATGGCGACATGCTCTATATGGCTGGCGGCGGCCGCATCCGGCGCCTGCATGGTCCGTTCGTCGCCGACAGCGAGGTCGAGAGCATCGTCGCCCACCTCAAGAGCCAGGGCACGCCTGACTACCTCGACTCGATCACCGCCGAGGACGACGAGGATTTCGATCCCGCCTCGGCGCTCGGCGAGGAAGGCGGCGGTTCGGGCGACGAGCTTTACGACAAGGCCGTCCACATTGTGCTGACCGACAAGAAGGCCTCGACCTCCTACGTGCAGCGCCGCCTGGCGATCGGCTACAACAAGGCCGCCACGCTCATCGAGCGCATGGAAAAGGAAGGCGTCATCTCGGCCGCCAACCATTCCGGCAAGCGCGAAATCCTCGTCGGCGACAATGCCAGCGGCTATTGAGACCTTCCACCCGTATCCCCTGGCTCATGTTGGCGCGGCCCAAATACAATCGTTGACTTATATAAGCGTTAGCTTGTAGAAGCTCCTCCGTCCACGACGGAGGATGACGATGAGCCTCGACCTGACGGCGCACCTGCACGGCATGACGCGGACCGTGCGCAATCTTCAACGCGACGGCCAACCAGCCAAGGCGGTGATCGCCTCATGCGTCTACGACACGGACCCGGCGGACCTCTGGAATGCCCTGACCGACCCAAAACGTATCCCGCGCTGGTTCCTGCCGGTCAGTGGCGACCTTAAGCTGGGCGGCCGCTATCAGTTCCAGGGCAACGCCGGCGGCACCATCACCGAATGCGTGCCCAACAGAAGGATCGGCGCAACCTGGGAGTTCGGGACGGCTGTCACCTGGGTGTCGGTGACGTTGACCCCGGAGGGCGACGGTACGCGGCTCGAACTCGAGCATGTCGCGATCATCGATCCGAACCTGCCGCCCTTCGGGCCAGGAGCAGTCGGCGTCGGCTGGGAACTCGGGCTCTCGGGGCTCGCCTGGCACGTGAGCGATCCAGCGGCGAGCATTGATCCAGCCACGGGTGCCGCCTGGCCGACCACCCCCGAGGGCAAAGAGTTCGTACGTCAATCGAGTAGCGGCTGGGGTGAAGCCGATATTGCTGCCGGCGAAGATCCCGAAAAGGCGCGCGCCGGCGCGGAAATGACGCGGCAATTCTATACCGGCGAGAAGCCGCTGCCGGCATAGCAGCGGTTGGACGAGCGAGCCTGTCTGGGATCGATCGACCAGAGCGGAATGGAGCTTTGATGCACGCCTTCGATGTCCTCGGCGACCCGGTTCGGCGCCGCATCCTCGAATTGCTGGCCGGCAACGAGCTTGCCTCGGGCCAGGTCGTCGAGGCCATCGCCGCCGAATTCGGCATCACCCAGGCTGCCGTGTCGCAGCATCTGAAAGTCCTGCGCGAGTCCGGTTTCGCCACGGTCCGCGCCGAGGGCACGCGCCGACTCTATTCGCTCGACACTGCTCCGCTCGAGGAGGTCGACGCCTGGCTCGACCATTTCCGCAATTTCTGGACGCATCGCCTCCTGGCCCTCGGCACCGAGGTTGCCCGCGGCAAGAAACAGCGTCGCAACTAGCGCAGCCGGAACTTCCCGCTCTTGCCGCAATTGTGGCCGAGGCTTACCTGAGGATTGAGCCTGAGGAGTGCCTATGCTTCGCCGTTCCCTGCTGGCCTTGATGGCCGTGACCGCCGCGCTGCCCGTGACCCGCGCTTTTGCCGAGGGCGAGCCGCGCAAGCTCACGCAGGAGGAAACCGACCTCATCAATGCGGTTTCGGCGCACAATTCCGCCATCACCACGATGACGGGCAAGTTCCTGCAGGTCGACACCCAGGGGCAGCGGATCGAGGGCGTGTTCTACCTGCAGCGGCCGGGCAAGATCCGGTTCCGCTATGCGCCGCCCAGCCATCAGGAGATCCTGTCGATCGGCAACGGCTTCTACGTCATCGATCGCGAGGAGAAGACGCAATACGCCTATCCGCAGGACAAGGTGCCGCTGCGCCAGTTCCTCGAGGACAAGATCGACCTGCTGCATGCCGGCCTCGTCGCCATCAGCCAGTCGGCCAACTATCTCGAGCTGACGCTGCAGGACGACACGCCCGTGGGCACCGTGAAGGTGGCGCTGGTCTTCGACAAGGAAAGCCAGGACCTGGTGCAGTGGGTACTGACCAATCCCGACGGCACCGACCTCACCTTCTCGATCTACGATGTGCAGAAGGGCGTCGATATCCCCAAGGCGACCTTCTATCTCAACATCGGCGACTACAATCAGATCCAGAACCCGAACGGGTGACAGGGAAGCGAATAGCGAATAGGGAGTAGCCAATAGGGCCGGCGCTCTACTCGCTATTCGCTACTCATTAGTTCGCTCCTTCATGCCCTCTCTCGCCACCTGGAACATCAATTCCGTCCGGCTGCGGATGCCGCTGGTGCTGCGCTTTTTGAAGTCGCATCCGGTCGATGTCCTGTGCCTGCAGGAGATCAAGTGCGAGACGCAGCAGTTCCCGTTCAAGAAGTTCGCGCGCGCCGGCTACCCGCACCACGCCGTGCACGGCCAGAAGGGCTACCACGGCGTCGCCATCGTTTCGAAGCATCCGCTGGCCGACATCTCGAGCCGCGTGTTCTGTGAGATCGAGGACAGCCGGCACGTCTCGGCCAGCGTCGATTTCGGCCGCGGCCCGCTGACCGTGCACTCGATCTACATTCCCGCCGGCGGCGACGTCCCCGACCCTGAGGTCAATCCGAAGTTCGCCCACAAGCTTAATTTCCTCAAGGAGCTCAAGGCCTGGTTCGGGGAGGCTCACTTCAAGGAGCGGCAGCTGATCTGCGGCGACTTCAACGTCGCGCCGCACCCCGACGACGTCTGGAGCCACAAGCAGCTGCTCAAGATCGTCAGCCACACACCGATCGAGACCGAAGCCCTCGATGCACTTCTGACCGGCAATCACGGCTGGACCGACCTCGTGCGCAAGCACCTGCCCTACGGCCAGAAGCTCAGCTCCTGGTGGAGCTATCGCGCGCTCGACTGGCAGGCGTCCAACCGCGGCCGCCGGCTCGACCACATCTGGGCCACCGCCGATATTGCGGCGCAGACGACGGCGGCCGAGATCGTCACGATGGCGCGCGGCTGGACCAAGAAACCGTCCGACCACGTGCCGGTCATCGCCCATTTCTAAGGAGAACGTCATGACTGGCCGCCAGCTCGTGAGCTCGGGGTCCTACCTCGAGCCGATCATCGGCTTCTCCCGCGCCGTGCGCGTCGGCAATATCGTCAGCGTCGGTGGCACGGCGCCGATCGCCGCCGGTGGCGGGACCGCCGCCAAGGGCGACGTCTACGGTCAGGCCAAACGCATCTTCGAGATCATCGGCAAGGCGCTGGCCGATGCCGGCGCCGGTTTCGAGCACGTCACCCGCACCCGGGTGATCCTCACCGACATGGCGCTGTGGGCCGATGCCGCCAGGGCGCATGCCGAGATCTTCGCCGAGATCCGCCCGGTGACGACCGTCATGTCGGTCACCGGCTTCGTCGACCCCGACTGGCTGATCGAGATCGAGGTCGACGCGGTCATCGGCGCTTAGCGGGCGCGCGAAGGAAGAACTCCTAGCCCTTGGAGTTGCCGATCTTGCCCCGGACCTGCTCGACGGCATTGAGATAGCCCATGAGCTCGCCGCGAATGCGGTCGGCGGCACGCCGGGCCAGATCCGGTGCCTGATTGGCGAGCTTCATGAAGGCGGCGCGCGGGACGAACAGCGTCTCGACATTGTCCACTGCCTTGATCGTCACCGGGCGCGGCTTGGCCACCACCAAGGACATTGCCCCCAGGACGGTGCCTTGCGCGGTGATGACGAATGGATTGGCATCGTCGCCCTCCTGGTAGGACGCAACCGTACCGGTCACCAGCACGTGGGCGCCTTCGGGCACCTCGCCGGCCTGATAGACGATGCTGCCGGGGCGATATTTCTTGCGCTCGCTGGCGAACGCCAACAGACGACGCTGCTCGGCGTCGCAGACCTCAAAGAAGTCCGCGCGCCCGAGAATCGTGGTCGCGTCGTCGAGCTGCATTCGGCCCCGGTCCTAGTCCAGACGGGCCGCCGCCACGGCCCGGGCCTGATATAGACCATGCGGAGCCGTTCGGAAGAAGGCTTTTTGGCCGCAATCGCCCGTTTTCTGGGGCTTAACCCTAAGAGCCGGGCCCCTGCCGGCCTATGGGACCAGCCGGTACCCACCCTCTTCCGTCACCAGGAGCCGGGCGTTTGAGGGATCGCGCTCGATCTTCTGCCGCAGCCGGTAAATGTGCGTTTCGAGCGTATGGGTGGTCACCCGGTTGTTGTACCCCCAGACCTCCTTGAGCAGGACATCGCGCGTTATGGTCTTGGGTCCTTGGCGGTAAAGGTACTTGAGGATCGAGGTTTCCTTGTCGGTCAGCCGCACTTTGCCGCCATCGGCGGATTCGAGCAGCTTGGCCGCCGGCTGGAAGCTGTAGGGCCCGATGGTGAAGACCACATCCTCGCTCTGGTCGTGCTGGCGGAGTTGCGCCCGGATGCGGGCCAGCAGCACCGAGAAGCGGAACGGCTTGGTGACATAATCGTTGGCGCCCGCCTCGAGCCCCAGGATTTCGTCGGAATCGCTGTCGTGCCCGGTCAGCAGCAGAATCGGGCTCTTGAACCCGTCGCGCCGGAGGATCTTGACCGCTTCCCGCCCGTCCATGTCGGGAAGCCCGACATCGAGGATCATCAGGTCGACATGGGTATCGCGCACCTGGCGCAGCGCATCGTTGGCGGTGCCCGCCTCGATGAGCTCGAATTCGCGATAGTGCATGAGCTGATCCATCAAGGTCTTCCTCAGCTCGGCGTCGTCGTCGACGAGGAAAATCCGGCGGCGGATCATGGCACTACCTCTGCGCTCTTGTTGGTCGTGAGTTAGGATGGGCGGCGGACACCGACCAATCACAAACGGGTGACGCGGCCAGAAACGTGATTTGACAGACTATAGTTTCGACCGCTCAAGCGGCAACGCTGAAATCGAGGGAATAATCCCGTCAGCCTGCCGCCGGTCCGGCACCGAGCGGGGTCATTTCGAGAAGATCAGCCGATCGCGGATTTTGATCGGGACACTGTAATTGCTGTCCCACCAGGGCTTGTCGCCGGGTTGCCGGGGCGGAAACTTGAGGGTGATGGTTTTTTTGCGGTCTTGGCCTGCTTCTGCCGGACCCGGAACAGATAGTGGTCGAAGATTCCCAGGGCCTCGATCATGTAGGAGGTCGCCACCCGCCGGTCCTTGATGAGAACCAGGTTCTCGCCATTCTTGGTGTCAGCCGGATCGGAGAAATTGTACGAGCCCAGATAGACCCGCGCCGTCGGCTTGTCGAAATCGATGACCACGAATTTGTGGTGCATGCGGGTTTGATAGCCGGAGGCTCCCGCCGGCTCTGACTTGAACGGCTCGGGCAGGTTGCCCGATAGTTCGGCGGCGTAGACCGGATTGATGTTGCCGTCCGGCTCCTGGACGTTGATGCCGCCCACCCGCTTGTCCGAAATGCCGTAGACGAACTTGCTCTTGTCGTTGGTGACTGCGGTGATCGCATCGCTGACCGCGCCCGGCACCTCATAAAGGAAGGCCAGGGAATAGAGCAGGCTGGACTTGGTGCTGCCGATGTCGTCGCCGATTTCAGCCAACCGCACATTGCCGGGCCCGTGTGGGGAGAACGTCACCTTCGCGTCGACATCCTTGACCCCCAGGTCGTACCAGTCCGATGCCGACACGGAACCACGGAAATCGCCGGCACTGTCGGCGGCGAAGTAGCTGTCGAACGCCTCGAAGCAGAGGTCGGCGGCAGCCTTGGTGCTGACCACCAGGGCGTTGTTGTTCTGCACATAGAAACCGCGCCAGCTGAAATTGGTCGATCCCAGCACGACCGCCTTGGTGGTCTTGCCACGCACGGCGATGAACTTGTTGTGCTGGAGCTTCGCCATATGCTGGCGCTTGACGTTGCCGGCGCCGGCGCTGCTGGCGAAGCGCGCGGCGGCAGTGTTTTCCGCCGAGCCCGTCGCCGCGTGGTCGGCGCTGTTGTCGATGATGATCTTGAGTCGGCTACCGAGCTTGACCAGCCGGTCGAGCAGTTCTGGCAGATTGAAGTCATAGGCGACGACGCGGACTTCCGCCGTCGTGTCGGCGATCGCCGCATCGAGCACGTCGAGGATCGCCGTGCGGGCCTCGAACCCCATCCAGGGCAGGGCTTTCGCCGCGTCCGGATGGGTGGGCCTGAAGCTGAGGCCGGTGGCCGCGTCGTCGGCCACCAGCGTCGAGATCGGGCCGTGCACCGCATAGCGGTCGACGAAGGCCTGGGACGACACGAAGCCGCGCGTGTAGGCGATATTGAGCCGCCGATAGGTGTCGCGCGCCAGTTCGAGGTCGACCTGCTGCACCTCGCCCATGGCGAGCGTGCCGCCCTCATCCATCGAGATCGGCGTAACCCGATAGGTGAACGCCCCCGGAAGCGAGGCATTGAACGGAAAATGCACCCAGCGGAACATCTGGATGGGCGAGATGAGCGAACTCGTCCGCTTCGGATTGACCTTGCCATCGGGCGTCGGAAACGCGATGCGGTTGGTCACTGGCCAGAACTTCGTTCCACCGGGCTCGCGATATTCGATGCCGAAGCCGACGAAGTCTTCCGGCGGCTTGGGTGCCTTCCAGTTCATGGCCAGCAGCGCCATGCCGTCGCCGCGATGGACCTTCAAGGTGAATGGCGCAGCCTGGTTGCTGCCATAGAGGGCAAAGTCGCTCATCGGAACTCCCCTAAGTCGCAAAATATGCGGCGAGGGTGATCCTTCGACTTGTCATCAACAAGCCCCGTTTGGGGGGGCGACGGGAGGGACTAGCTGCGGTGGCCGAACAGCGCGCTGCCGACCCGCACATGCGTCGCCCCCATGGCGATCGCTGTCTCGAAATCCGCACTCATGCCCATCGACAGCACCGTCACCTTCGCCTCGCGGGCAAGGGTCGCCAGATGCGCAAAGTACGGCCCCGGCGGCACGCCGTCGGGAGGAATCGCCATCAGCCCTTCGATCGTCAGTCCGTGCACCGACCGGCAGCGCTCGACGAAGGCCAACGCTTCGTCGGGCGGGATGCCGGCCTTCTGCGGCTCGAGCCCGATATTGACCTGTACCAGCAGCCGCGGCTGGCGCCCCTGCTTGACCATCTCGGCCTTGAGTGCGGCCGCGATCTTTTCGCGATCGACGGTCTCGATGACGTCGAACAGCGCCACGGCCTCCTTGGCCTTGTTGGATTGCAGCGGGCCGATCAGGTGAAGCTCGATGCCATCATAAGAGGCCCTGAGCTCCGGCCACTTGGCTTCCGCCTCCTGCACCCGGTTCTCGCCGAACACCCGCTGGCCGGCCTCGAGGAACGGCCGGATGTCCTCGACCCCAAAGGTCTTGCTGACAGCGACCAGCGTCACGGCGTCGGGTGGTGGCCCAAAGCGGCGGCGTGCCCGCTCGATGCGGGTACGGATGATCTCGAGCCGTTCGGTTGCGTTCTGCATCGCCTTGCTGTTGACCGGATTTGCCTTTTCTGATGATGGTCCCGGCTACCCCGAAAATCCCCGGCAAAGCAACTCTTTGCTGGCCTGAAGGACGTGTCTCAAGTGAAACCGATCGAGCGCTACAACCCGCGTGTCGAGGAACCGCGCTGGCAGAAGGCCTGGGAGGACAACCAGTCCTTCGTGGTCGCCAACGATGATCCGCGCGAGCCGTATTACGTGCTCGAGATGTTCCCCTATCCGTCGGGGCGCATCCACATGGGGCACGTGCGCAACTACTCGATGGGCGACGTGCTGGCCCGCTACAAGCGCGCCCAGGGGTTCAACGTCCTGCATCCGATGGGCTGGGACGCCTTTGGCCTGCCGGCCGAGAACGCCGCCAAGCAGACCGGCAGCCACCCCAAGGCCTGGACCTACGCCAATATCGCCACCATGCGGGCGCAGCTCAAGTCGATGGGGCTGAGCTTCGACTGGACGCGTGAATTCGCCACCTGCGATGTCGACTACTACCAGCGCCAGCAGAAGCTGTTCCTGGATTTCCTCAGGGCCGGGCTGGTCACACGCAAGTCGGCCAAGGTGAACTGGGATCCGGTCGACGAGACCGTGCTCGCCAACGAGCAGGTCATCGACGGCCGCGGCTGGCGCTCGGGCGCCATCGTCGAACAGCGCGAGCTGACCCAGTGGTTCTTCAAGATCTCGGACTACTCCGATGAGCTGCTGAGCGCGCTCGATGGTCTGACCGGCTGGCCCGACAAGGTGCGCACCATGCAGCGCAACTGGATCGGCAAGTCCGAAGGCCTGCGGCTGCTGTTCGAGCTCGTCCCGTCGGAGAGGACGCAGGCAAGCTCGATCGAAGTCTTCACCACGCGTCCCGACACGATCTTCGGCGCGAGCTTCATCGCCCTGTCGCCCGATCATCCGCTGGCCGAGGAAATCGGCGGCAAGGATGCGGCGGTGCGCGCTTTCATCGACGAGTTCCACCGCCAGGGCACCGCCACCGAAACGCTGGAAAAGGCCGAAAAACAAGGCATCCCGACCGGGTTGCGCGTGAAACATCCGGTCAAGCCCGGGGAGACGCTGCCGGTTTACGTCGCCAACTTCGTCCTGATGGACTACGGCACGGGTGCCATTTTCGGCTGCCCGGCGCACGACCAGCGCGACCTCGATTTCGCCCGCAAATACGGACTCAACGTCATCCCGGTGGTCCTGCCGCCCGACGCCGATCCAAAGCAGTTCTCGGTCGGCGACGAGGCCTACAATGGCCCCGGCACGATCTATCACTCGGACTTCCTGGACGGTCTGACGATCGAGGCGGCCAAGACGGAGATCGCCCGCCACTTCGGGGCGCAGCAGATCGGCAACCAGCCGCAGGGCGTGGTTGAAACCAACTACCGCCTGCGCGACTGGGGCATTTCGCGCCAGCGTTACTGGGGCTGTCCGATCCCCGTCATCCACTGCGACGAGCATGGCGTGGTGCCGGTTCCGGACCAGGACCTGCCGGTCAAGCTGCCTGACGACGTCACCTTCGATAAGCCGGGCAATCCGCTGGACTACCATCCGACCTGGAAGCACGTGCCCTGCCCGATCTGCGGCAAGCCGGCGCGCCGCGAGACGGACACGATGGACACCTTCGTCGATTCGTCCTGGTATTTCGCGCGCTTCACCGAGCCGCACGCCGCCGACCCGACTGTCCCGGCGATCGCCAACAGATGGCTGCCTGTCGACCAGTATATCGGCGGCGTAGAACACGCTATTTTGCATCTGCTCTACAGCCGCTTCTTTGCCCGGGCGATGCGCAAGACCGGTCATCTGGGCATGGACGAGCCGTTCAAGGGCATGTTCACCCAGGGCATGGTGGTGCACGAGACCTACCGCGACCAGGCCGGCGACTGGGTGCTGCCCTCCGACATCGTGCTCGAGGGCATGGGCGAGTCGCGCCGCGCCACGCTGGCCTCCTCCGGGGCCCCGGTCGACATCGGCTCGATCGAGAAGATGAGCAAGTCCAAAAAGAACGTCGTCGATCCCGACGAGATCGTCCGCACCTACGGCGCCGACACCGCGCGCTGGTTCATGCTCTCGGACTCGCCGCCGGAGCGCGACGTGCAATGGACCGAAGCGGGCATCGAGGGCGCCGCGCGCTTCCAGCAGCGCATCTGGAAGCTGGTGCAGGAATCCCTGCAGATCGCCGACCTGCCGGCCGCCGGCGAAACCCCCGCCATCGACATCGTGGCGACGCGCAAGCTGATCCACCGGGCCGCCAAGGCGGTCGGCGACAATATCGAGGCTCTGCGGTTCAACAGCGCGGTGGCGCAGATCTACGAGCTGACCAACGGGCTGAGCAAGTTCGCCGTGGCGCTCGAATCGGCGCCTGCGGCCAATGGCGTCGCGGTGCTGCGCGAAGGCACGACCAAGCTGGTGCAGCTCATCGCCCCGATGATGCCGCATCTGGCCGAAACCTGCTGGGCGGCGCTGGGGGGCAGCGGCATGGTCGCCGATGCCGGCTGGCCCGACATCGATCCGGCCCTGCTGGTCGACGATTCAGTCGTCGTCGCCGTCCAGGTCAACGGCAAGCGCCGCGACGAGATCACCCTCGCCAAGGGCGCCCCCAAGGACGAGGTCGAGCGTCAGGTCTTGTCACTCGACGTGATTGCCCGCATGCTGGACGGCCAGGCGCCCAAGAAGATCATCATCGTGCCCGACAGGATCGTCAATGTGGTCATCTAGCGGGTTGATGAGGACGGCCGGGATCGCCATCGCGCTGGCCCTGCTGCCGGCGCTCGGCGCCTGCAGCGGGTTGACCCCTGTCTACGGCACCAACGAGTTCACCACCGGCCGCATCGAGCTGGCGATGTCGCCGCCCAGCAATCGCATCGAGCAGATCATCTACCAGGATCTGGCCCTGCACTTCACGCGCAAGAGCGGGCCCGGCGTTCCCAAGCTGACGGTGACGGCCGGCGCCGGCGCCGTTCAGCTCACCGACACCCAGAACGTCGTCGCAACCGCGCAGCGGCCCGACCAGATGACGGTGACCGCCTCGATCACGCTCGTCGACCAGAAGGGCGAAGTGCTGTTCTCCGGCAGCCGCTCGCAAAGCGCCGACTACAACAGCGGAAGCCAGGTGCTGGCAAACAACCAGGCCACCGTTGACGCCCAGACGCGCGCTGCACATCTGCTCGCCGATACCATCCGCCTTTCGGTGCTGGGCGCGCTCGGCAAGTGACCGCGCTCAAGGCGCACGAGGTCGAGCGCTTCGTCAAACGCCCCGAGCTCGACGCCGGCGTGATCCTCGTCTACGGGCCGGACACCGGCCTTGTGCGCGAGACCGCGCAGCGGCTCGTACAGTTCTATGCCGGCCGGGACAGTGGTGGCATGGGCCTCGTGACACTGGATGGCAGCGACCTCGACGGTGACCCGGGACGCCTCCTGGTCGAGGCTAGAACGTCATCCTTGTTCGGTGACAGGCGCGTGGTGCGCGTCCGCGGTGCGGGCAAGTCGATCGCCGTTCCACTGAGCGAGCTGGCTGACGATCCGTCCGGCGCCATCATCATCGTCGAGGCCGGCAACCTGGCGCCGCGCGACGCATTGCGAGCGCTGGTCGAGGGTGCCCGCAACGGTCGCGCCTTGCCCTGCTATGCCGATAGCGACGAGACCATCCTCCGGCTGATCGGCGAGACCTTCAACGCCGCCCAGATTCGCACCGAGCCCGAGGTCCCGGCTTTGCTTCGCGATATCCTCGGCAATGATCGCGAGGTCACCCGGCGCGAGCTCGAAAAGCTGTCGCTCTACGCCGCCGAGAGCAAGGAGCTGACGCGCGAGGACGTGCTCGCGCTGTGCGCCGACAATGCCGCCCTCGTGCTCGACGAAGTCGCCGACGCCGTCGGCACCGGGCATCCCGAAAAGCTTGATGCGGCACTCAGTCGTGCCCTTGCGGCCGCGGTCAACCCGCAGCAATTGCTGAGCTCCCTGACACTGCACTTCAACCAGCTGCGGCGCTGGCGCACGGTCGTCGATTCGGGTGTCTCGGTCCGCGACGTGCTCGACGGCGCACGGCCCAAGCCACATTTCTCCCGCCGCGCGGCGCTCGAGCAGCAGCTTCGCCTGTGGTCGGACGCCGCGCTGGCGCTGGCGACCGATCGGCTGCTGCGCGCCACCGGCGAAAGCCGAAAGAACTACGGCAGCGCCGAGACCGTCACGCGCCGGACCTTCCTGGCGCTCGCCCAGATGGCGGCGCAGCACTAGGGCCTAGTGCGAGCCGGTCAGCATCGCGAGCACCGTGTCGAGCTGCTCGAGCGTGCGGTAGCCGATCTGCACGGTGCCCGACCCGTCCTTCTTGGCTGCCACCGCCACCTTGAGGCCGATCGCATCCGATAGCCGCTTTTCGAGCGCCACCAGGTCGGCGTCCCGTTCCACATGCGTGGCCGGCGTCTTGTCGGCAGCGGGTCTTGCGACCCCGCGCTGGCTCAGCGCCTCGGCCTCGCGCACCGACAGGCCGCGTTCGACGATTTCACGGGCAATGGCGGCCGGATCCTCGGCGGTGATCAGCGTCCGGGCGTGCCCGGCGGTGAGCAGGCCGTTGGTTACCATGTCGCGCACCTCGCGCGGCAGCTTCAGTAGCCTGAGCGTATTGGCGACGTGCGAGCGGGATTTGCCGATGACCTGCGCAAGGTCTTGCTGGGTATAGGAAAACTGCTCAATAAGCTGTTCATAACCCTGCGCTTCTTCGAGCGGATTGAGATCGACCCGCTGTACGTTTTCGATGATCGCGAGTTCGAGCGCTTCCTTGTCGTCGACCTCGCGGACGACCACCGGCACGTCGTGCAGCCCTGCCCGCTGCGCCGCCCGCCAGCGCCGCTCGCCGGCGATGATCTCGAACTGATTCGGGTCTGTCGTGGGCCTGACCAGCAGCGGCTGCATCACGCCCTTCTCCCGAATCGAGCTGGTCAGTTCATCCAATTGGTCGCTGTCGAAATCGCGGCGCGGATTGGCGCGGTTGGCGATCAGGAATTCAACCGGCAGCCGCCGCTGGCCGCCATTGGCGTTGTCGGCCGCACGCGGCGCCTCGATCGGCGCCATGTCGCCGATCAGGGCGGCGAGGCCGCGCCCGAGACGGGAGGGTTTCTCGTTCATCTTTGGTTCTGCCATCTACGCCGCCACCAGTTGCCGTTCCCGTCGGATCACTTCCGTCGCCAGCCGCAGGTAGGCCTGGCTGCCGGCGCATTCGAGGTCGTAGAGCAGCGCCGGCTTGCCGTAGGACGGCGCCTCGGCCAGCCGCACATTGCGCGGGATCACCGTCTCGTAAACCAGGGTGCCCATCGTCCCGCGCACATCGCTCAGCACCTGCTCGCTCAGCGAGTTGCGCTTGTCGAACATGGTGATCACCACCCCCTGGATGGTCAGCCGCGGATTGAGGCTCGTGCGGATTTGCTCAATGGTTCGAAGCAGTTGGCTCAGGCCCTCAAGGGCAAAAAATTCGGCCTGCATCGGCACCAGCACCGCATCGGCGGCCACCAGCGCGTTCACCGTGAGCAGGTTCAGCGACGGCGGACAGTCGATCAGCACGTAGGAGATCGGCTGACCCTCGATCGCGAGCCCGCCACGGTGCTCGCCCGGCCCGCACGAGTCCGGCGCCAGCTCGACCTTCTCGAGCAGCCACGGGTTCTTCGACTCCCACACCTCCGTCGGCGAGAAGCGCGTCGACGCCTCGCCGTGGTGGATCAGGCTGCTCGCGCCGTCGCCGTGCACCGACGCTCCCTGGCCGATCGGCGTCGGGAACCCGTCGGCCCAGGGCTC
>Ga0207657_10003336_pt1 | contig 17166 bp, 16 predicted proteins | sample KBSC33metaG_FD_184316 | JGI IMG/M metagenome (GOLD analysis project Ga0207657, IMG submission 184316) | Corn rhizosphere microbial communities from Kellogg Biological Station, Michigan, USA - KBS C3-3 metaG (SPAdes) (version 2) | ecosystem: Host-associated > Plants > Roots > Rhizosphere > Soil ... | reverse complement strand
TACGCGACCGAAACGTATTGGAGTTTTCCATGCGCACTGAGCTGATCAGCATCCCCACACCGACCCATCCTCTGGATGCTGCCTACTACAGACCCGATGGTGCGAGCAAGGGCGCGGCGATGTACTGCCACGGCAATCAGATGAATTTTTACGTCTGCGCCGCCCGCTTTCTCGCGCCGCATATCACCGCTCTCGGCTACGATTTCATGCCCTTCAACCGGCGCGGTCACGATTCGGTCAGCACCTACGATAGCCGCGAATGCGTCGGCGGCGCTTACCAGACGGTCGCCGAAGGAATCGAAGACAATGAAATCGCGGCAAACTACTTGGCCGCCAAGGGCTATCAATCGCCGATTGTCATCGGCCACAGTAACGGCGGGGTATTGGCCAGTGAACACGTCGCGCGCCATCCGGAGACGCGAGCCCTGATTTTGCTCTCCGCCCACGCCGGTGGTAATCGCCTGAGCAATTCAAGCTCGGCGCGCAATTTTTCTCTCGCCGGCGATACAGCTGCGTTAACACGTCAAGCAGAAGCGTTGGTGTCGGCGGGCAAACCGCGCCAACTGATGCTCATCCCAGCGTGGTGGTGGGTGATTTCCGCGCGCACTTTTCTCGATCGATTAACCAACGCGCCGGATTTGGTGAAAAATGCCAAGCGCATCAGATGCCCCGTGCTTTTCATCCGCGGCGATCAGGAGCCGAAAGAAAATTATCCGGCGGAGCGCTTCCAGGAAGATTGCGCCGGCCCCTGCGAAGTGGTGATCGTGCCGAACTGCGATCACTTCTACGTCGGGGCCGAAGCGAACGTCGCGAAAATTGTTACCGAGTGGCTAAAACGGACCGTGGCGAAAAAGTTGATAATTTTATGCGCGACGAAAGATTCTAACGTTCCATGAGCAACCAGCCGAGCTGTCACAAGTTTCAACCCTGTGCCGAGCATCGCTTAATGATCGCCGTGCATACGCAGCGGCACGCCAAGACCGACAATGAACGGCGGTCCGCGATCAGCGGTATCGCTGATCATCGCTTCTTGTACAAATTGTCGATGTAGCCGCTCTGCTCGAGTTCGCGAATAAAGCTCATATCAACAAAGTCTTCAGGCTTAGAGGTTTTCGCTTTTGGGTCGGTATCCGCCAACGGCTCTATAATCGTCTTTAGCCCCTCTATAGTCGGATACTGTTTTGGCGGCAGTTTCTGGTCAGAGCTAATGTCATCATATGTTTTTTCCAGGATCTGCTTGTCCTGAGGGCCGAGATACTTCACGAGTACCCGCTCTGCGAGCTCACGGTCAATTTTGATGCGGTGCACCGCCTCGATCTGAGATCTGACATATTTTCTCACCATATCGGGATTTTCCCGAATGAACCTGCGCGTCGTCGCGACACCGGTGCTCTGACTAGGCAGGCTCACGTAGGCTTGAGTGTAAAGACCTTTTTTCTCGCCGATAAAGCTGTCGGGTGAATTTAGCAAAGCGGCGCGCACTTTGCCGGTCTCCGTGGCGATAAGTCGATCAGAGGGTACGCCGATCTGAACCATGGTCACATCTTTGCCCGGAGTTAGGCCGAGCTTCTTAAGCGCGATGCGCGAGACAAATTCAGACTGCCCGCCGAAAGTCGAAACGGCGATCGAGCCGCCTTTGAGCTGCTCCGCGCTTTTTATTTCTGGTCGACTCATGAGCCAGTAGTCTATGATCACCGCTCCACCGGCAACAAACACCGCATCGGAACCTCTGAGGACCGCATTCACGATCGGCGGGCCAGTCACCTGACTGATCGGAGTCTCCTTTGATATCAGCGCCATTACGGCAGTCGTGCTGCCTTTGAAAAAAACGAGCTGAACATCCAGGCCATTTTTGCTAAAAATCCCTGCTTCTTTGCCGATCCATACCGGTAACTGCGCTGCACTGATCGAACCATAGCCCACCGTGATTTTGGTAAGCTGGGCCGAAGCACTGGCGCAGGAAAATAGTAGTAATAAGGTGACCAAAACCGGTCTTTTCATGCACTCCCTCCCTTGCTGATCCGTCAAGAGAAACATCGCTCAGACAATCGAGCCACAAGAATACTTCTCGTGCGCTGGTTAATGCGTCTTGACTGGTGCTTTTGTCGCCGTTGAGTAGCTTCCGCGTATCGGCTGAAACCTTTCCCCGAAATATCCATGCGGCGTTCTACCAATCATTACAAACGTGTGTCAATCAGACGCTTTCAACAGTTAAACTCGTTGCTGCCGCGCTTTACTCGTCAGGTTGCAGATCATGGCACCATCGAGGCCAGCTCCGCGCCCAACCGCCTCTCGACCGAACTTCTTCTCGGTGCTAGCTTTTTACATAAACAAGTTTGCTCAACGGAGGGTTGTCTATGAACCCGATTCGCTTTCTTGTCGCCACCCTTTTCTTTTCGTTCATCAGCGGTCTCGGTCCCGCGAGCGCGCAAACTGCACCGACGATCTACGTGGGTCTTGTTTCGGTTACCCCGACGAATACCCCGGTCCTTTCCGCCGTTGAAGGCGGCTATTTCAAAAAATACGGACTGGACGTTAAACCATTGGTTATGTCGGGATCCTCCACCGTCCTGGCTGCGCTGCTTTCGGAAGAGATGAGCTTTATTACGATTGCCGGTTCTGGGGTGATCAACGCTCACCTCGCCGGCCGGGATGCGGTCATGATCGCTGGGACCGTCAATTATGCACCCTACGAGATGGTCGTCTCCAAAGACATCAAAACCGTGGAGGATTTGAAAGGCAAAAAGCTCGGCATAGCCCGCTTTGGTGGTTCGGCGGACTTTTTGGCCCGCTGGGGATTGGAGAAGCACGGCCTCACGCCCGGGAAGGATGTCATTATCTTACAAACCGGCGGCAATCCGGAACGACTCGCCGCAGTCTCGCAAGGCGCGATTCAAGCTACTTTGCTCGAGCAGTCTTTCGCCTACCGGGCGAAGAAAGCCGGCCTCCATACGGTGATCGATTACTCGACCATTGGGCTCGATTATCAACACAGCGGCATCGGCGCAACAAAATCATTCGTCGAAACACATCATGAGCTCACGACCAATTTCTTGAAAGCATTGATCGAAGGAATTCATCGCATGAAGACAGATCGCGATTTCGCGATGAAGGTCATCGCGCACCACCTGCGGACCAACGATCCCGCGACCTTGAAGATCGCATATCAGTACAATGTCCCCACCGTTCCCGATATGCCGTACGTGAATCTGAAAGGAATCAAGTTTCTGCTTGACTATATCGGGGAAACCAACCCGAAGGCGAAAACAGCCCAACCCGAGAATATCGCCGATAACGGCCCGCTTAAAGAAATCGAAGCAAGTGGTTTTTTGAAGACGCTCGGAATTGGACACTTCTGATGCTGCAATCAGCAGTGGATTCGGACCGACCTTTGAAACCGGACTCCGGTTTTCACCGGCGGGCCGCTAAACAAACTCTGAACGAATACATGACACAGTTTATGCTGAAGTTTTTTTAGAGTGCTTAAGATATCAGCCACACTCCGGCCAGTCGCGCAGCAATCGACCGTAACCGTTCCTTGGAAACTTCATCCCGAGCTCAGAAGCCACATACCAGAACATCGCCGGGTTACTCGCGATCACGGTAGCTTTGAGCTCTGTCTCGATCTTGTCCAAAACTTTGATCGGATCGAGCACGGCGCCTTGAAAATAAATCGCGTCGACCTTGTCGACCGCGGCCAAATTTTTCTTCGTCAGCTCGAAAACTTCACCGGGGTTCATCCGTTTGGGCACGGAGAGCTCGGCAAAAGACTGCGGCGCGAGCGCCGTGACACCGGCCTTGTCGAGGTGATCGACGATCAACTCGTTCAAACGCGCGTCAAACGGCGTCAGCAACAATACGGTTCGGGCCGAGTAAGCGCGGAGAGCGGTCACGCAGGCGTGCAGGGCGGTCGTGAAAGGAACGGTAAGAGCCGCCTTAAGCAAATCGTAGAGTCCCGGGTTTAAGACTTCGGTCGGCGCGGCGGTGACGATCACGCCCTGCCAATTCCGGCTCGCGACGAAATCAGTAACCCGTTGAACAATGGTATCTTTTTTATCAGCGATCTCGTAAAGCGATTTTCCGTAAAGCTCCAAGCCTTGAAAATCGAGTTCGATTTCTTTCGGCACAATTGGAAGAAAACTGTTGTAGTGCGGCATCGAGCCCGCTCCGCCGCTGACAAAGCCGATGCGCGCTTTTACTTGTTCCGCCATTTCAATCGCCCTCTTTTGCTCGCTCAGAGATCCGCCTCTGTTTCGCAATTGTCATTTAGAGTCGAAGGCAGAAAGCTTTCCTCATGTGGGCCAAAACTGAAATCTCTCGCACGCTTCGGACGACGAAAGTGGCGCGTTCGCCCATTCCGACACGGCGTCACAGCGAGAGAAATGATGTGTCATCAAACTATTTCTTTTTCGCCTTATAAGAGTCGATCGCCTTCTTCAGGTCGTCGTACTCTTCGCATTTACCGAACCTAGGGCAGGCGTTCTTTAAGGCCGCCAGTTGTTTGTCCGCGTTCTCGGGCTGATTCATTTCGAGGTAAAGCTCGCCGAGATACTCGTGCGCGCTCCGATGGTTCGAATCGATTTTCAGCGCGGTTTGGTAATGCTCCATCGACTTATCGAAGGTGCCGAGCTTTCGGTAACTATAACCGAGCATACTATGCGCGTCGGCGTTCTTGGGTTCGTCCTGGACTGCTTTCGTGAGATGGCCGACGGCGCCTTGATAATCTTTGGCTTCGATCGCTTTACGCCCCGCGGTAATGTTGGGATTTTCTCTGGCCTTTGGCTCAGGCAAATCAGCAAATACGCGACCTGGAGCGAAGCTTAAAAGTAACACGCAAATGGCGACCAGTCGAAATTGCTTCATAAACTGTTCTCCTTCCATCAACGCGAGCCGATACTATGCAGGCATTTCTCGCTGACGCAAGTAGATACCGCCGCTTGCGACCAAAAATTCCCGCCGGCGTCGGTCGCCGCAGACTATTTCTTGCCGACTTCCGCCTTCACTTCACGCAAAAGCGACAAATCCACCAGCCGATCCAATGGAACTTCAGTGGTGACGCCGGATTCCTGCTTGAGTTTTTCGAGGATCGTTTTCAGCACCGGTTCCTCGATGTCGCCGTCCGTGTTGACGATCTGTTTGAGAATTCGGTAGGTATCCGTTGCGATTTTCGGCTCGAGGGCGAAACCCCGCTGGAGATAAGCCACCGCCTCGACCTCGTTTTTGACGATGCTCTCCATGCTGCGCAAGGTGGCGCGGATCATCGCGCGCGCTTGCTCCCGGCGCTCATGCAGGTATTGAAGGCGCGCCACCAACCCTCCCTGCAAATCGCGCACATCAAACGTATTGCCGAAATCAGGATAACCGGCCAGGGTTGCCATCGATGTATAAGGCGGCGTCACGATCGCGGCGTCCACTGATTTGGCCAGCAGCGCCGTGTAGCTGTTGGCAGTCGTATTGGTGGAGATGTACGTAACCTTCTCGTTACCCAATCTTTTCATGACGGTGATTGCCGCATAATGTGCCAGTGAGCCAATCCCGCTCACTGCGACGTTGTGAATGCGCGCTGGCGTCATGCCCGGCTGGCCAACCAGGCTGAAGCTCAGTCGGGTTTGGATAAACGTAATCGTCCGCAGCGGCGCACCCTTCAACGCCGCACGAAACGACAATCCGCCGGCGGCCGTATATTCGAGATCGCCGGCCAAGAGCGCCGTCACGCCCAACGGCGGACGCATCACAATAATCTCCAGATCGATTCCTTCTTTGGCAAATATGCCCTGCGCTTTGCCGAAATAGTACGGCACAAACGTCAGTGCCTTCGCTGGCACCGTCAGGCGAACTTTTTCCAATGGCTTGGACTGCGCCTGCGCGGTTTGCCATCCGGCCAAAATGAAAACACATGCAAACGTTGATATGATTTTTTTCTTCATAGAATGTTCGTGTAATCCCGACCCTCACACTCCCCTTTCCCGCAAGCGAGCGAGGGTGGAAAACCAATGGATCTGGTGCTCATTGCGCGAATAATTCCCTCGCCCATTCCGATGGGAGAGGGCTAGGGTAAGGGCCATTTCATTGTCTGGAGCGGAACGCTTTTGCACACCGGAAATTTTTGAAACTGATGACTCCGCGTTCCTCTGTGTCTCTGCGGTTAAGGGTTCTTCGTTTACCCGCAGCGCGCCCGCCGGTCGCCCCTACGCCTTTCCGGCCAAGCTGGCGCCAAATTTGGCGGTCACTTTTTTCTTCAACTCTTCGCTCGCGCCCGAGACTTTGGGGAAATCGCTTAGCCATTCGTACGGCTTGCACGCATCGATGATGCCGCGCGACTGAAAGCCGCGCTCGCTCGGCGGAATGATTGGATCGATGGGATTGCTCCAGCAGCGCCTGAGAATGTCGATGTCTTTAGCCGGGTCCGTACGCGTGCACAGCGCCCACAGCAACTCATTGCTGTCCCAGATATCGATATCGTCGTCGACCACCACGATGTATCGAGTCAGCAGCGCCGCAGCCCGGCATTGAGATGCGATCAGCGCGGCCTGTCGCGCGTGTCCGGGGTAACGCTGCTTGATCGCCACGACGACCAGCATGCGGGTCTGGTAATAAGCGACACCGCGGACGTCCGGTACGCCTGCTTTGTCGAGATAATGCCGGATATACGCGGCACGAATCAGATTGTTCTCCGCTCCCGCAGCGGGTTTGAATGGTGGCGCGCCGGTAATGATCGGATCGTTCCGATACATGAGCCGCTTAACTTTGAGCATGGGTTCGGAGCGCAATCCGCCCGCATAGTAGCCGGTGAACTCACCGAACGGCCCTTCAGGGATCTTGGTTCCCGGAATAACCTCGCCTTCAATTGCCACTTCGGAATAAGCGGGAATCGGCAGGCCGGTGTGCTTGCCGAAGATGACTTCGTAGGCCTCGCCGCGCACGCCGCCGGCATAGTCGTATTCCGACTGCCCCGCGGGAATTTCCATCTGGCCGAAAAACCAAAGTAACGGATCGGGACCGAAGCTGATCGCCACCGGAAACGGCTGGCCGCGATCGAAATACTTCTGCCGATGAATATTGCCGTGATGCCCGGGCGAGATATAGAGCGCCAAGGTGTCGCGGTCATGAACCATTACGCGATAACAGCCAAGATTGATCCAGCCCTCGTCCGGGTCCCGGCTGATCGTGATATCCAGAGAACCGAGGTAGCGGCCGCCGTCGCCCTCATGCCAATGCGGCGCCGGCAACGACAACAGATCGATGTCCTGGCCTTCGAAAACATTTTCGAGCAAGGGTCCGGAGCTGACAGCCCGAGGCGGAATGAGCTTCGGATGGTCCAAGCGTTTTTTCCACGCCTCGATGAACTGATCACGGCTGTAGTCGAGCGGCAAATGGTTGGTCAGGCATTGGCGTTTGAGAGTTGGGTTATGAATTCCGGTGAGCACACGACGCCCCGCCGGATAATCCTTGATCTTGTCGAAAAGCACTGCCGGCGGCGGATCCAATTGAGCCGCAACTTCGGCCGCTGCGCCGATCTCCTGATTCCAGTCGGCTCCCTCGATTACGCGGAGTTCGCCGAACGAGTCCACGCGTTCGAGCCAACCGCGCAAGTCACGATAGTGCATCGCCGATCCTCCAGTGCGCGGATCTTAGAACGGAGAGCCGGGTGTTACAAACGTCCTTGGCGCATTTCCGCTGGACAAAAACTATTGTATATTGCACCACCGTCTAATCGGGCGAATCACTTGCGAGGGAGGTAAGCACGATGTCGTTTAGCTATCTGTCCAAAAGCGCGGGAGTCGCGCTGGCCATTCTCGTTTCTGCTTGCGCGCCAAATCAAATCAACCGCTCCGAAATGGCATACGCGCCCGGCACCGGACCGGTCGACAAGCTTTTCCTGCCGGCGGCGTTTGACACTCCGTCCGTGCGCAACACTTCGAAAGTAGTCGGCTGGCCGAAAGGTAAGATGCCGACTCCGGCACCGGGGTTCGAGGTGAGCTTATTTGCCGAGAACCTCGACAATCCACGCCAAGGCCATGTTTTGCCCAATGGCGATATTTTGATCGTCGAGGCGACGCGCGAGTGGATCGGTCGCGCGGATCGGCCGGAAAAATCAGCGAATCGAATTACCCTTCTTCGCGATACCAACGGCGATGGCAAGCCTGATCTACGTGAGACATTTCTCACCGGGTTGAATATGCCGCACGGCATGGTGGCCCTAGGAAACTGGTTCTATGTGGGCAATACGAACGGCGTCGTTCGTTATCCCTACCGCGCCGGGCAGACTAAAATCGAAGGGAAAGGTGAAAAAATTCTCGACCTTCCCACGGACGGCCACTATACCCGCAATCTGATCGCCGGTCCGGCGGGCAAGAAGATTTACATCGCCGTTGGCTCCGCGTCGAACGTCGATGAAGAAAATACTTGGGAAAAAGATCAGCGTCGTGCGGGGATTTTGGAGATCAATCCCGACGGCAGCGGTATGCGAATTTTCGCCAACGGACTGCGCAACCCCGTCGGAATGGATTGGGAACCGCAAACCAAAACCCTTTGGACGGTCGTCAACGAGCGCGATCTGCTCGGCGACGATCTCGTCCCGGATTATCTCACGAGCGTTAAGGAAGGAGCTTTTTACGGTTGGCCATTTTCCTATTTCGGCCAGATCGAGGATCCGCGCAAGAAAGGCCAGCGGCCCGATTTGGTCGCCAAAGCGATCAAGCCCGACTATGCTTTGGGATCCCATGTCGCGGCGCTTGGTCTGGCTTTTTACAACGGCAAAACATTTCCCGAACGCTACCGTGGTGGCGCGTTTATCGGTATGCATGGATCGTGGAATCGCTCCAAGATGGTCGGCTTTAAAGTCGCTTTCGTACCGTTTGCGAACGGTAAACCTGCCGGTCCCATGGAAGACATCCTGACCGGGTTCATTGCCGACGAGTCCAAGTTCGAAGCTCACGGCCGCCCGGTCGGCGTGACCGTCGCGCCCGACGGTTCCCTTCTTGTGGCGGACGATAGCGGCGGCAAAGTCTGGCGCGTTACCGCAAAGAGATAGGGAGAATTGAACGCAGAGACACGGAGGGCGCCGCGATATTTTCCAAAATCCCTCCGCGTCCTCTGGGCCTCGGTGGTGAGTATCCGAAGTCTTACAGAATGAAGCATCGCCATTTAATTTTTACCATCTGTTTTTGCACTTTTTTACTTCAGTCGCTTTCGCTTCATGCCGCCGAGGAAAATACCGGTCACGCCATCGAAACCGGGCCAGCGGAAAAATTGATTCTGCCGCCGCCCAATGCCACCCGCGCTGTCGCCAATCCGTCCACTTTAATTCCATGGCCGAAGGGCAAAACACCAACCGCGCCGGCCGGTTTTGAAGTTTCACTGTTTGCAGAGGACCTGGACAATCCCAGAATGATTTATGTGCTGCCGAACAGCGATGTTTTGGTGATGGAGTCGGTCCCGGAGCAGTCACAGAGCCGAATCGTTTTACTGCGCGACAGTGCTAAGCGCGGCCGACCCGATCTGCGGCAAAGCTTTTTGCGCCGCCTGAACATGGCCTTTGGCATGACATTGATCGGCAATCGTTTCTACGTCGGCAACACCGACGGGATTGTCGTTTTGCCCTATTCGACCGGCGAGACGCGTCTGCAACGCCGTCCGGAAAAAATCCTCGATCTGCCCAGCGGCGGCCATTACACCAGGAATTTGCTCGCCGATTCAGCCGGAAAAAAGATCTACGTCTCCGTCGGCTCGGCGACCAATGTCGATGAACAACGGGTCGACGAAAAGGATTCCCGCCGCGCAGCGATTCTGCAGGTCAATCCGGACGGCAGCGGCATGCGCGTGTTCGCGAGCGGCATGCGCAACCCTGTGGGAATGGATTGGGAAGTGAAAACCAATCGCTTGTGGACCGTGGTCAACGAGCGCGACATGCTCGGCGATGAGCTCGTGCCCGATTATCTCACCAGCGTGCGGGATGGCGCTTTTTACGGTTGGCCCTTTTCGTATTTCGGCCAGAACGAAGATCCGCGCAAAAAGGGGCAACGCCCGGATCTCGTCGCCAAGGCGATCAAGCCGGATTACGCTTTGGGTTCTCATGTTGCCCCGCTCGGTCTCACGTTTTACAACGCCAAGAGTTTTCCCGAGCATTATCACGGCGGCGCCTTCATCGGCATGCATGGTTCTTGGAACCGCTCGAACTTGGTTGGCTACAAAGTAGCCTTCGTGCCCTTCGAGAACGGCAGGCCCAATGGCTCGATCGAAGACTTTCTTACTGGCTTTATGGTCAACCCGAAAGGCCGAGAGGTTTACGGGCGACCGGTGGGAGTGGCGGTATGGACGGACGGCTCGCTGCTGGTGGCCGACGACGCGGCCGGAAAGATCTGGCGGGTCAGCGCGCGCAACTAAGAGGCTTCGGGCCGTTCGGTTTTTGATTATGCGAGCCGAATCACCATCTTCGTTTCAGAAAAGCCGTCGACGCCGCCATCACTAAACTCGACCCACTTCTAATAATTGGCCGGAAACATAGTCTGAATCCGAGCTCGCGAAAAAAACGAATGCCGGCGCGATCGCGTCCGGTGATATGAATTCACGCTCGCGCTGGGCGATACCGAGTTGCTCGCGCCGAAACTTCGTCAGGGCCTCGGTCATACGGGTATCCGCAGTCGGTGAAATACAGTTGACCTGAATGTTGTAGGCTTTCAACTCGTTCGCGGCGTTCCGAGTAAACGCGATGATTCCTCCTTTGGCGGCGGCATAGTCGGCGACTCCATAGGAGCCCCTTAAGGCCGAGGGCGCGGCCAGGTTGATGATTTTTCCTTTTCGTTGCTGCTTCATGAACGGCATGACCGCCTGCGTGCAATTGAACGTTCCTTTCAAGTGCACGGCCAGTGTTTCATCCCAACGCTCTTCGGAGATATTTTCTAAAGGCGCGATGCGCAGGATACCGGCATTGTTGACGAGAATATCGATCCGACCCCACTTCGCCACGATTCCTTGCACCAAACCGTCGATATCAGCGCGGCGCGCGACATCGGCGATGGTCGCGAGCACATCCGCTCCCGCCGCAGCGATCTCGCCCTGGACCTGTTCGAGCGCGTCTCGATCGGCAACCGCAGTGATCGCCACGCGCGCACCTTCGCGCGCGAAACAGAGCGCAACCGCTCGGCCAATCCCCCGACTCGCGCCGGTCACGATAGCAACTTGTCCCTTGAGGCGATCCATCTTTGCTTCTTAGCCTGGGGAATCTAGTTGTGCAACGATTCTTCCTGTAGGCGGAGAAAGATCTTTTACCCTGAGCTGTCGAATCGGCTCGAGATGACAGGCCTCGCCTTTTTGTCAGTCCGAGCAAAGCGGGCAACGTTTCATCCCGAATTTGGGATCGCAGAAATTTTACAATGGACGAAATCGAAATGAGCATGTTACTTTAGCCACACGTAATTAGAGTTCTGCCGCTAATCCTCGCACCGCAAAAGGGGGGAACGGAATGACAAGCGGACCACTTTTACGTTTACATGATGGGTTCGAGCATACATCGCCGGATTTGAACTTCGAGGTGAAACGACTGCAAACAGCGCTCAATCAACAGGGCTTCTCGTTGATTGCGGATGGTCGCTTCGATCGCGAGACCGAAACCGCGGTGCGGCGCTTCCAGCGTCAACGCGGACTGCAAGAAGACGGGGTAGTCGGTCCAGCGACATGGGCGGCATTGACAGTGGAACCGCTCCCCCAAGCCGATCAAGGTTTCGTCACGACATATTCCAAAACAGATGCCGCGTTGGCGCGGCAACTCGAAGAGATAAAAAAATATCAGGCCGTGATCGCGAAGGCCGCATCAAAGTACGATGTTTCGCCTGCGCTGATCGCCGGCATCGGCTCCCGGGAATCGCACTGGGGCCTGGCTTTGAATCCCCTCGGTCCCGATGGCACTGGTGATCGCGTCGCGCGCGCAGCACCAACGCGCTTTCGCACCGGCGCACTGCCACCGGATAACTGCGGTTTCGGACGCGGCTTAATGCAGATCGATTTCGATGCCCACGACTTTGCCCGAACCGGCAATTGGCGGGACCCGGAAAGTAACATTTGTTACGGCGTCGGAGTTTTGTGCGACGCGCGTACCTTGTTTAGACGAAAAACCAGTCTTACGGGTATTCCTCTGCTGCGCGCTGCCGTCGCCGCGTATAATTGTGGGGCGGGCAATGTCTTGAATGCCATTCGCAATGGCTATGACGTAGATTTTTTCACGGCGGGCAGAGACTATTCCCGAGATACGCTGAGCCGTGCCGGCTGGTTCCAGCTTCATGGCTGGGACCAACAAAACTTACCTTCTCGCTCGAAATCAGCTTCTACGGTTCGCAGCAAGCAGCGCGGGCGAATTGCCGGCCAGAATAGCACCCATGCAAAACCAGGAGGAAAGATGAAACGCAGATCGAAAACCAAGTCAGCTCGCGATCTTTTCGCGCCCGCCAGCGAGCCGAAGCGAACCATCGTGGGAATCAAGGTCAAATTTGAATTGAACTCGAAAAACGGCCTACGCCGCGTCATTTTCGGACTGGAGAAAAACAGTCAGGGCGACGATATTCTGTGGAAGATCAATTTCGCGCTCTTCGAGCGCGACAAAAAATCCGATCCCTACAGCGACGCGCTTGTGGATATGGACGTCGAAGTCGACACTCAGCTAAACAAGAAAGCCGAAGATACCGCGCACAAGGGTTTGACTCCGGGCCAGGCGGCCCATGCCCTCGGGCCCGCGGCAGAGGACGCGAAAGCGGCGGCGACCGGCGAGATCGATCATGACGAAGCGAGCGACACCGTGCAGGCGACCCTGAGAAAAAAATAGCCGCTCTCGGCCCAATGGCGTATGTTCTTCTTCTAATCTTTGCAATCATCCTCTCATCGCAAGCCCAGGCCGCCGGCGTCCTTTCGACGGGCAATTGTCCGGCCGGAGTTGACTTCGAAAAATCCGGATACATCATCCGCTTCGCCCATGTCAAAAGCCCATTTCAGTACGTAAGCGCCCTCCACACCGCGATCAGAAATATCGAAGCAAAGGTGGCAGACCTAGCTGGTCGGCCCTATCAAAATCGCGAGGTGCGCAAACGCGCCGACGAGCTCGAAGCAGTGAATTTTCTTCCGGATGTGATCGAACAGCCGATACGCATTTCGCTGGTGATGACGTCAGTCGAAAACTGCTCCAGCGGTCAACTCGACCTTCTCTATACCGTGTTCACGACTCAGCTTGCTCCAGTGCTCAGTCGCACCTTCGAATCTTACCAGCTGGAGAAATTCGCGCCGGAACGCACCGCGGGAATCGACGCAGAAATTAATCGCTGGCGCTTTTCTCCGTCGATCGCGTACGACCGCTCCGAACAGTTGTCCGGCGGCGCTCGCTTGGAATATCGCAGCGGCAATCCGCTGGCGAATTACCTTCCGTTTGGTTCCCTGATGATCGACGGACGCGCCTCGGCCAGGATGCACGATTTCAGCGCCGCCCTGAGCGGCTCGGTCGTTCGCGTCGCCGAGTGGTTCGAATGGGCCGAGTGGCAGCTGAACTACCTGAACACGTCGAATCCGACGGATCAGTCGAGCTTGCGCCAAAATCGTTTTGCGGCGCAGTCGAGCGCTATGACCCGACCGCTTGGATCTGTGCAGCTGCCGTTGCGTTTCGGCGGCCAATTGGAAGGAGGAACCCTGCGCAGTCACTTTGCCAGTTCCGAGCTCGCGCACAACACCGTCGACGGTTCCGGATACGGTTCGGTAAAATTCTATCTCGGGACGACAGCTCGATTGGACCGTAACGTCTTTGCCCTATCCTACGGCCTCGAGGTAGGTTCTACTCGGCCGGGGAGTGAAGTCGGGTGGCTCAAACACATCGCCGATGTCGCGCACGATGTCTCCTTTCCTGTCGGCGACCATCGCTCCCTCGACATCGAATCGAGGCTGACGGCGGGCATTATTCAAATACCCGGCTCGATCCCAGCCAGTGCGCGGTTTTATGGCGGCAACCGGGAGGAGCCGTTCATGCCGGGTGACAACTGGAACATCCGCAGCAATCCGGTCATTCGAAGTATCCCTGCCAATCGCTTTTCTCAGACCGAGAACGGCCAGGGTGGCACACGATTCATCAGCTACAACATGACTGCTGGAATACCAATTTGGCGCCGTCCCCTCGTTCCGTCTGAACTGTCTCACGACAGCGAATTTACGGACGAGCTAAACGGGCAACTGCAAACCGCAACGAGCCTCTTACAACCCGATTACGCCGCCAAGGATCTTCACTTCCAGCGCGTCACAGCCCGACTCGATGAGCTGCAAAGCTCCCTCGACAAGCTTCAGGCACTGGTGAGCGCTGCCCAGCTGTCGGCTCCCGAGGCGTTTGGGCCGCAACTCAAAGTCTGTGCGAGCGCCATCACTACCGCAAAACGACGCGCACAAGCCGCGGTGCAGTCCAGAGGCGCCGCACAGTATGGCGACGTTTCGACCTTGCTGACGGTGAACGAAACTGAGGACCGCCTCAACAAAGTTCACAGCGCGTGTCTCCAAGGCTTAAACAGCCCTCAAGATGTGCAAATAACTGCGGCCGCCGAAAGCGTGGAAGAGATTCATTCGGAGATGGAAAAAGAGTTTGCTTTGATCGATCAAAGCGTGGCTTCAAAGCAGGCCGAATCCGAAATGAGCTACGTCAAACGCACTTTGAACAGCATTCTCTACGAAATGAATTTTCTGTCGCTCGGACCGATGCTAATGTTCGACGTCGCGCACACGGGCCCGGCCGGTTCGAAACTGGGCACGCGGTACGGAATCGGCGGCGGACTGCGTTTCACGCTGGTAAGCCATGTTGATTTCACCGTCGGCTACGCCGCCAATCCCAAACGCATCACGGGCGAAGCTCCCGGCGCATTCTTTTTCTCGATGCGCTTCAAAGATCTGCTGAACTAGCGTTCTCACCGTGCCCCGCTGCTTGGAGTTCCGCTCCAATCGGATCAGGAAAGATTCCGCGCGTTGCTCGGAATGTCAACGTCGTCGATCAGCATCTTGTCGCGGTAACTTGACAATCCTAGATCAACCGTATGGAATTCTGTGCAGAGCATGACGCAGTCAAAAATCGAGGCCATCATGAGATTTCAGTCTGGTGGAAAAACCGCGCGGCATAAAAGAACGACCACCATCCTTGTGATCGCATTGACGTTTTTTTTCCTGCGCGCACCAACAATTTTAGCCGCCGACACCCTCCTGGTCGTGAACAGCGCGCTCAACATGTTGACCGCGCCGCTCTGGGTCGCCGAAGAGAGGGGGTATTTTCATAAGTACGGTCTCGATGTCGATACGATTTATATCCCGAGCGGGACGTTAGGCATGCAGGCTCTGCTCTCAGGAGAGACCAAAATTTTGGCTGCGGACGGTAGTTCCGTAGTGAACGCTCGATTGCGCGGTGCTCCCGTGAAGATCTTTATCGGCATGGTCAATTTTTATCCCAATCCCTTCTTCAGCAGTCCGGAGATCAAGTCCTACGCGGATTTGCGTGGCAAAAAGATCGCGGTGACGCGGATCGGGTCCTCGTCATACACGGCAACGGTCATGCTGATGAAAAAACTCGGACTGGAGGAAGGCCGCGATTACACCATACTGCAACTCGGCAGCACGCAAAATCGTCTCGCCGCGCTGACCAAAGGGATGATTCAAGGGACCACATTGTCCGCTCCCGAAAGCGTAATTGCGCGAAAGGCTGGCATGAAAGTCCTGGTCTCTGGAACTGAGCTCGCGAAACTCGGGATCACGATTCAGCATCAGTGCGCCGATGTCATGGAGAGTTCACTGCACAACGAATTCCGGCCGAAACTGAAAGCTTTTGCCAAGGGCTATCTTGAGGGCGTGCGCGAAGTTTACCGTAATAAGGAATACACGGTGCAGGTTCTGAAAAAGTATACCCGGGTAACTGATCCGGAAGTTCTCTCCGAAAGTTACGATGAAGCTTATCAGGCCATCGATAAGGACGGCTCGCTGACTGACGCCGGCATTCAATCTCAGCTTGCAGACCTGGCGAAAACCGATCCGCGCGCGAAGAACGCTCATCCCGACGAATTCTTTGACTCCAGCATCATTGATGAGCTGCACAAGGAAGGCTTTGTCAAAGCACTCTGGTCTGGCAAATAAACCCGCATTTAAGACAGTCGGCGCTCGTTATGGATAATGCGGCGGATCGCCTCCGGCTGTGGTGCCCTGCGGATCGGGGCGAGGCGAGATCACCGAAGCCATTCTTGCATCGGCAATTTTCTTCTGGTCGGGCGTAAAAGTTTCATAGAGGGCATTTGCGGAATTGCGAATGTCTTCCAACTTGGTTACGCGGCTGCGCGCTCCGGCGGTCGCTTGATCGATATATTGCAGGCCGGTTACGGCGGTTCGCTGCAACTCCGGGATGCCACTGCGCGCACGGTCCAGCGAAAGATCGCTCGCGTAGGCCATCACTTTGTCTGAAAACGTAGTCCAGGGAGCCTCCTGTTCGGGTGTCAATCGCAGATCCGTTTTCATCATCATGAGATTATGCTGAGTCTGCTGGTACGAATCCGGTATCAGGCGATCCACGTGGCTATTTTGATTTTGTCGATTTTCTCCATGATCGCCCCGGCCGGCGCGCGCCCCACCGAAAATCCCACCGAGTCCGCCACGACCGCCGAATTGCGCCAAACTTTCCGCCTTTCCGACCGTGAGAATCATCGCGACCGCAATCGCCGCTATCCAAACCGTTTTTGCCATGGGGGCTCTCCTGGTTCGCCGGTCTTGACCTCAACGTCCGCGACAGACAATTTTCTTAATCCCTCGCAAAAATTTTTAACAGACAAGCAGCACTGATCGGCCCAATCACGCGTCCGGCTAGCTTGACTCCAGTTCACGGCTGTTGGAGAATCCGACAATCTTAAAAAGGAGAACTTCATGATCACAGCCAGCGATCTAAAAGGCATCATGGCGATGATGCCGGCGTTTACGAAACATGACGGCGACCGGATCGATGCCACGGATACCGTGGACACCGACGAGCTGACTCGCGCCGTGGATAAGCTGATCCGAGATGGCGGCGTCAACGTCCTTACTACGACCGGCAGTTTCGGTGAATTTCACACGCTACTCTGGGATGAACACAAAAAACTCATCGAAGCGACCGTGGCCGCAGTAAAGAAACGGGTGCCGGTG
>Ga0207657_10003334_pt1 | contig 17170 bp, 19 predicted proteins | sample KBSC33metaG_FD_184316 | JGI IMG/M metagenome (GOLD analysis project Ga0207657, IMG submission 184316) | Corn rhizosphere microbial communities from Kellogg Biological Station, Michigan, USA - KBS C3-3 metaG (SPAdes) (version 2) | ecosystem: Host-associated > Plants > Roots > Rhizosphere > Soil ... | reverse complement strand
GCGCCCGCGGCATTCCCTTCCAGGATACGCCGGACACTTATTACGAGATGCTCCCAGAGCGCATCAAAGGCCACGAAGAGAGCATCCCGGAGCTCGAGAAGCGCCGCATCCTGATGGACGGCGCGCCGACCGAGGGGCAGGGCCTGCTGCTGCAGATCTTCACGCAGAACGTCATCGGCCCGATCTTTTTCGAGATCATCCAGCGCAAGGGCAACGAAGGCTTCGGCGAGGGCAATTTCAAGGCGCTGTTCGAGAGCATCGAGCTCGATCAGATGCGCAGGGGCGTGCTCTGACCGACGCCTTCATCTGCGACTATGTCCGCACACCGATCGGCCGCTACGCGGGAGCGCTGTCGAGCGTCCGCGCCGACGACCTCGCCGCGATGCCGATCAAGGCGCTGGTCGACCGCAACCCCGGCGTCGACTGGTCCGAGCTCGACGACGTGATCCTTGGCTGCGCCAACCAGGCAGGCGAGGACAACCGCAACCTTGCTCGAATGGCCGGCCTGCTCGCCGGCCTTCCCGACAGCTCGGGCGGAGTGACCTTGAATCGCTTGTGCGGCTCGGGTCTCGACGCGGTGGCGATGGCGGCGCGGGCGATCCGCGGTGGCGAATCCGACCTCATCATCGCCGGCGGCTCGGAAAGCATGAGCCGCGCGCCCTTCGTCATGGCCAAGGCGACCTCGGCCTTCGACCGCAACGCCGAGATGTACGACACCACCATCGGCTGGCGGTTCGTCAATCCGAAGATGAAGGCGGCGTACGGCGATGACACCATGCCGAGCACCGGCGAGAATGTCGCTCAGGACTTCCAGGTCTCCAGAGAGGACCAGGACGCCTTCGCGCTGCGCAGTCAGGAGAAAGCGGCGGCCGCGCAGGCCAACGGCCGCCTTGCCGCGGAGATCGTCGCCGTCGAGATCACGCAGCGCAAGGGCGATCCGCTTGTCGTCGACAAGGACGAGCACCCCCGCGCGACGACGATGGAAGCGCTCGGCAAGCTGAAGCCCATCGTCCGTCCCGACGGCACCGTCACCGCCGGCAATGCGTCGGGCGTCAATGACGGCGCCGCCGCCATCATCATCGCCTCGGAGGAAGCGGCCAAACGCAACGGCCTCACGCCGAAAGCGCGCGTGCTCGGTGCCGCCGTCGCAGGCGTTCCGCCGCGGATCATGGGCATCGGTCCGGCGCCCGCGTCGGAAAAGCTGATGAAGCGCCTCGGCCTCAAGATCGCCAACTTCGACGTAATAGAGCTGAACGAGGCCTTTGCCGCCCAAGGTCTCGCCGTGCTCCGCCAGCTCGGCGTTGCCGACGACGATGCGCGCGTGAATCCTAACGGCGGCGCGATCGCGCTCGGCCATCCGCTCGGCATGTCCGGCGCCCGCCTCGCGCTCACCGCGACGGAAGAGCTCCAGCGGACCGGCGGCAAGCTCGCGCTTGCCACCATGTGCATCGGGGTCGGCCAGGGAATCGCGCTCGCGCTCGAACGGGTGTAGAAGCGGCGCATGGGCGGGGTCGCAGAGAAGACGGTCGACGAAGCGGCGGTCATGGCCGTGCTCGAGACGATTCCCGATCCGGAGATCCCCGTCCTCACCATCACCGACCTCGGAATTGTCCGTGGCATCCGCAGCGATCCGCCTCGCGTGCTGATCAGCCCGACCTACACCGGCTGCCCGGCAACCGTCGCCATCGAGAACATGATTCGCGACGCGCTTGACCAGGCCGGCTTCGAAGATGTGCACGTCGAGCGCGTGCTGTTCCCGCCGTGGACGACCGACTGGATCACGCCCCGCGGCCGCGAGCGGCTGCACGCCTACGGGATCGCGCCGCCGACCCCTTCAGCGACCGCCGAATGCCCGCTCTGCGGCTCGTCGGACACGTCGGAGGTCAGCCGGTTCGGTGCGACTCCGTGCAAGGCGCAATGGCGCTGCAACGCCTGCCTGGAGCCGTTCGAGCGCTTCAAGTGCCACTGAGCGCCTGAGCGCTCACCACTCCGCGAAGCCGCCGTCATGCAAGCGGAAGATAGGGTTGCGCCAGCGGTGCGGCGTCTTCGCCGCGTCGCGGACCGCCGCTTCGTCGATCTCGACGCCGAGGCCCGGCCCTTCCGGCACGGGCAGATAACCGTCGACCGGGGTCAATACCGCCTTGTCGGTGCAAAAATTCAGGAGGTCGTGCCCCCCAGTGTTGTAATGGATGCCGAGGCTGACTTCCTGGATCGCGTGGTTGGGCGTGCAGGCCGCGATTTGGAGGCAGGCGCCGAGCGCCAGCGGCCCGAGCGGGCAGTGCGGCGCAACCGCAACGTCATAGGCCTCAGCCATCGCCGCGATCTTCCTGACTTCGAGAATCCCCCCGGCATGGCTGAGGTCCGGCTGGATGATGTCGACGGCGCCCTGCTCGAAGAAGGGCTTGAAATCCCAGCGGCTGTAGAGCCGCTCGCCGAGCGCGATCGGTGTCGTCGTATGCGCCGCGATTTCGGGCAGCCCATCCATGTTCTCGGACAGCAAGGGCTCCTCGATGAACATCAGGCCGAGCGGCTCCAGCACCTTCGCGAGTTGCTTGGCGAGTGGGCGATGGACGCGGCCATGGAAATCGAGCCCGACGTCCATGCCTTGCGCCTGCGCCGCCTCGACGCGTTTCACGACGTCGTCGAACTGCTTGTTGGTGCCGATCCAGTTCAATTCGGCGGTGGCGTTCATCTTGACGGCGTTGAAGCCCTGCGCCTTGCGGCCTGCCGCCGCCTCGCCGATTTCGTGTGGCCGGTCGCCACCGATCCAGGCGTAGGAGCGCACCTTCTCGCGGACCTTGCCGCCGAGCATCTGCCACGCGGGAACGCCGAGCGCGCGGCCCTTGAGGTCCCATAGCGCCTGCTCGAGGCCCGCCAGCGCGCTCATCAGCACCGCCCCGCCGCGGTAGAAGCCGCCGCGGTATCCGACCTGCCAGATGTCCTCGATACTGAACGGATCGGTGCCGACGAAGCGGTCGCGGAATGCCTCGAACACGCCGTTAACCGCTTCCCCCCAGCCCTCCAGGCTGGCTTCGCCCCAGCCGAAGGCGCCGTCCGCGCTTTCGACTCGGACAAACAGCCACCGCGGCGGCACCAGGAAGGTCTCGATCTTGCCGATCTTGCGAGCTGTCATGCCTGACCCTCATGGTCGCCGGTGCCGGAGCCACTGCCGTCGTCGGATTCGTTGGCGTTTTCCGCTTTCTTGGCCTGGGTACCACTGCCACTCAGGTGTCGACCCGCCGCATCGTCGGTCTCGCCGTCGCCTTCGCCGATCTTCTTGATCGGAACGATCAGACAGACGCTCTGCGCCGGAAGCACATTGCGCCAATCGGCGATCAGCTGCTTGTAGGCCTTGCCGACGTTGCGGATCTTGCGGTCGAGGTCGAACAGCCCGAGCGGGTTGACGTTGCCGTTCTGCTGGCGAAGCGCCGTATCCCAGTCCACCTGGTCGGTCAGGCTGTACCAGGTGAAGCCGACGGTGGGGATGCCGACGTTGCGCAGGCGCAGGACGTTGGCCCACTCCTTCCACAGCCATTTGACGGCTTCGTCGCCGTGCTGGCCCTCCCACAGGTTGGTCTCGGTGTGCATCACCGGCAGGCGGTAGCGGTTGTAATATTGCCGAGTGATCTCGGTGTAACCGAAGGTTTCTCCCGCCGCGACGGTATGCCCGTCGGCAAACACGCGGTGCTCGTTCAGCTGATAATAGTCGTTCCCGAAGATGCAGTGCTGCTTCAGCCGGTGGTTCAAGAACCACTCATATTCGTCGCGGCTCATGCCGTTATCGAGCAGATATTGGTACATGCCGCTGTCGACCCTGCGCCCGTAATTGAGGTCGAGGCTCAGGAACCGCATCTGGTTGAGCACCTCGGCGCGGCCGATCGCTGCCGGCGAATCGGCGTGATAATATTCCGACGATTCAGATTGGATGAAGATCGCGTCGTGACGGCGCTTGAGGATCTCGATCATCCCCATGACGTTCGCCTTAACGATGTGCTTCAGCGCCGTGACGAACGACGTGTCGTCCTTCTTCTGCTCGTTCCACCAGCCATATTTCGCCGAGAAGACCGCGCAGATGAACATCTCGTTGATCGGGGTATAGAGTTGCACCCAGGGATAGCGCTCGGCGAAGTCGCCGGCATAGGCCGCAAACAGGCGCGGGAAATCCGGGTTTTGGAAATTGCCGATCCAGTCGGGAACGCCGAAGTGGCACAGGTCAACGATCGGAGTGATGCCGCGCTTTTTCAGCTCCGCGAAGGTGAGGTCGCAGAACTCCCAGTCATATTTGTTGGGACCGAGATAGGTCTTGTGGAACGGCGGCCCGTAACGGAGATAGTTGATCCCGATTTCCTGGACGCAGTCGAAGTCCTCGCGCCATCGGTCGTAATGGCCGCATACCGCCATCTCGTCGACGCGGGTCTTGCCATGGTTGATGGTCGGGTAGCTGTTCTCGATCCCGGTCGCGAACATGAAGTTGGCGATGACTGAATCTCCTTGGGGCGTCGCTTGCGGGGCCGCACTAGCCGTACCGCTGAAAAAGAAAACCTCGGAGCGAAGTCGCGTTGCGTCGGTTTTCGGCTATGGGCGAGGAATTCATGCGCTGGGCTGAAGGTTTCATCGCGGTCGACTGGGGCACCACCAATCGGCGCGCCTATCTGATCGATGCCTCCGGCAAGCAGGTCGGAGAGTTCGAGGACGCGAAGGGCGTCCTCGCCGTCGGCTCAGGAGGCTTCCCGGACGCCGTTGGAGAGATCCGCGCCAAGCTCGGCGATAAGCCACTGCTCCTCGCCGGAATGATCGGCTCCAACCGCGGCTGGAAGGAAGCGCCCTACGTTCCCTGTCCTGCCGGCATCGACGAGATCGCTGCGAAGCTCGTGTGGGCCGGCGAGCGCGAGGCGATCGTGCCCGGCGTGTCGTACGTCGGCGATGCACGCGCCGACGTCATGCGCGGCGAGGAGGTGCAACTCCTGGGCGCCGTCGCGGCGGGCCTGGTCGATCCGATGGGCCTCGTCTGCCATCCTGGCACGCACAACAAATGGGCGACACTCCGGCACGGCAGGATCGACCGCTTCCAGACGGTGATGACGGGCGAACTCTACAACCTTCTGAAGGAGCATAGCATCCTGTCCGACCTGCTCCAGGGTACGGTCGAGGCGGATGACGTTTTCAAGCAGGCGGCACGCCACGCGATCGACAATGAGGCGCTGCCCGCCGACCTGTTCTCCGTCCGCGCCCGCGTCCTGCTTGGCGAAGCGAAGAAGGAGGATGCCGCGGCTTACGCCAGCGGCCTCCTGATCGGCGCCGACGTCCGCATCGGCCTGTCGATTCCGACCGGCGCCCAGATCGCCGTGGTCGGCCGGCCGGAGCTGACGAAGCTCTATGCAGCCGCCATTGCCACGACCGGCCGGGACGTGGTCGAGCATGACGGCGAAGCCTGCTTCCTCGCGGGGATCAACGAAATCGCGAAAAGGATCTGACCGGTGAGCGCAAGCGAGCTCTTTCGACGCTATCTCGACCAATGCCCGCTGGTCGCGATCATTCGCGGCGTCACGCCGGGCGAGGCGGAAGCGATCGGTGACGCCATCTATGAAGGCGGCATCCGGATGATCGAGGTCCCGCTGAACTCGCCCGACCCGCTGGCCAGTATCGAGCGGCTGGCCAAAAAGTTCGGTGACGACATGCTCGTCGGGGCGGGGACCGTGCTTGAGCCGAGCGACGTTGGCCGGGTCTGGGATGCCGGGGGCCGTCTGATCGTCGCGCCCGATACGAATATTGATGTCATCGCGGCGACCGCTGCAATCGATCTGGTTTCGAGCCCGGGCTATCTCACCCCCTCCGAAGCCTTCGCGGCGATCCGCGCCGGCGCCACCGCGCTGAAGCTGTTCCCCGCTGAGGCCGCTAGTCCCGCGGTCCTCAAGGCGCAGCTGGCGGTGCTTCCGCCCGGCGTCCCGATCCTCGCAGTCGGCGGCATCAAGCCCGACAATATGCGCCCATGGCTCGACGCCGGCGCATCCGGCTTCGGGCTCGGCGGCGGAATCTACCAGCGAGGGCAGTCGCCCGAGGACACGCTCGCCAAAACTCGCGCCTACGTGGAGGGCCTGAAGTGAGGCCGATCCGCATCGCCATCCTCGGCTACGGCAAGATCGCCCATGACCAGCACGTTCCCGCGATCCAGGGCAATCCGCGGTTCGAGCTGGTCGCGACCTCGAGCCGATCCGGGCAGGGCGTCGCCCAGAGCTTCACCGACTGGCGTGAGCTGATCCGCAGCGTCGAAGGGCTGGAGGCGGTCGCCATCACGACCCCGCCGGAACCGCGCTTCGACATCGCCCGCGAGTGCGTTCTCGCGGGCCTTCACTGCCTGCTGGAAAAGCCGCCGACGGCAGGTCTGGCCGAGATCGCCGCGCTCGATTGCCTCGCGCAGGCCGAGGGCGTCAGCCTGTTCACGACCTGGCACGCGCAACATCATTCGACTGTCGACGCGGCCGCCAAGGCGCTCGCCGGCAAGCGCATCAAGTCGCTCGAGATCCACTGGCACGAGGACGTCCACAAATGGCACCCCGGCCAGCAATGGATCTGGGAGCCGGGGGGCTTCGGTGTGTTCGATCCGGGGATCAACGCTTTGTCGATCGCGACCAGGATCTTTCCCGGCGACCTGTTCGTGAAGTCGGCCGAGCTCCAGGTGCCGGAGAATGCCCAGACGCCGATCGCGGCCGACATCGCCTTTTCGAGCCCCGAGGCAGACGGCCCGCTTCACGCCAGCCTCGACTGGCGTCGTAGCGAAGGTGAGGAATGGACGATCACGGTTGAGACGAGCGACGGCTCGACCGTTCGCCTCGAGGATGGCGGCTCGAAGCTGATCCTCGATGGTCAGCAGCACAAGGACGACGGCATCGGCGAATATCCCGACATCTACCGCGTCTTCGCCGACTTGATCGACGAGCGGCGGAGCCTGGTCGACGTCGCGCCGTTCCGACTGGTCGCCGACTGCCTGCTCATCGGCCGCCGCACGACGGTCGAGGCCGTGCACGGCTGATGGAGCAACTTTGGCTGGCGCGCATTTAGTTCCGCGCCGCAGTCGAAACGATCAGCCCTGCGGCCACAGGAAACCTCGTGGACGCAACAACAGACGAATTGACCCGCACCGACGAGGCGTTTGCCGGCAACCACCTCCTTTCGACCTTTTCCCCGGAAGCGCGAGCCTTGCTCGAGCCGCACGGCACGATGGTCGAGCTCAAGACCGGAGAAACGGCGCTGAGCCGCGGCGAGCAGGTCCAATCCAGCTTATTCCCTGTCGGATCGACTCTGATCTCGCTTGAGATCGAGCTCAGCGGCGATCGTACCGCCGAAGCGGCCATGATCGGATTGAGAGGCGCGGTCGGCGGGATCGTTAGCTGCGGCCAGGCGCCTGCTTTCGCGAGGGCAGTCGTGCTGGTCGGCGGCCCGGCGTTCAAGGTTCCCATGGATGCGCTGGAAGCGGCGAAGAAGCGGTCGCCCTTCATTGCCAATCTCTTTTGCCGCTTCTCCGATTATCTTCTGGCCCAAGTCATGCAGTCGGTCGCCTGCAACGCTTATCATTCCATCCCGCAGCGAGCCGCGCGCTGGCTGCTTCAGGCTCAGGACCGGACGGGGGATCATATCGAGCTCACGCAGCAGTCGCTTGCAGGGCTGCTCGGCGTCCAGCGGACCACGGTCAACGCGGTGATCCAGTCGCTCGAGCAGCAAGGCGTGATCTCGACCGGGCGCGGCGTCATCCACGTCACCGACCGGGGCGGCCTGAAGGCGCTGTCATGCGAATGCTACGGACGGCTCGAACAGCATTTCGCCGACGTGATCGGCGCCAGCGGACGCGGCGCCGAATGAGCCTCAATTGTTGGTGATGTTGGACTTCGACTTGACGACGCTCGCCGCGGCCGCCTGACCGGCAGGACAGAGGCCGTCCGTGTTCGTGAGCTTGACGCTGGTCCAGCCGTCGGCCGTTCGCTCGTTCCCCTTCAACGTCTTTACGTCATACTGCGGCTTCATCCTCGACAGCTGCGGCGAGGCTGCGCCCCATTCCTTGACGATGGTGATCGAGCCATGCTGCCGCTTGCCCGTCGGCATGCCGCTCGCCGAGTCGCGCGGCGAAATCACGTAGGAAGCGCCGGTCACCTTGCCCGCTGCGCACACCAGCTTCAGCACCGCGTCATCGGCTGTGCCGTCGCCGTCGAGGTCGCCGGCCTGGACCTTGAGGTAGAGCGGTCCGCTGGCTTCGCCGGCGACGCCGGTAATCGCGAGCGCGTGCCAGTCGTCGAGGGCCATGGTCTTGCCGTCGCCCGGCGCGGCCGCCGCGGCGGTCAGTAACAGGAATGCCAGCATCGGATTTCCCCTTCCAAGCCTGGCGGAAGAATGCGCCTCTCGGCGCGCCTAGGCAACCAGTCGCCAGGGCAGGGTCTCGCCCGCAAGGAACGGGACGATCCCCTCGACCTCTTGCGGCATCGCGACCTCCACGCGCTCCAGCATGACGAGGTCCTCGTTGACGGGGAGATCGTAGAATCGCGCGCCGTTGACCGACGCGAAGGCCTCGAGCTTGTCGAGCGCGCCTTCCTCCTCGAACACCGTCGCATAGCATTCGAGCGCGAACGGGGCGTTGAAGATGCCCGCGCAGCCGCAGCCGCTTTCCTTGGCATGGCGCGCGTGCGGAGCGCTGTCGGTTCCGAGGAACACATTCGGCCGTCCCGAGGTCGCCGCTCGCAACACCGCGAGCCGATGCTCCTCGCGCTTTGCGACGGGGAGGCAATAAGCATGCGGGCGAAGTCCCCCCGCGAACAACGCATTGCGATTTATCATCAGATGCTGCGGCGTGATCGTCGCCGCCACCCTGCCGGTGGCGATGAAATCGACGGCTTCCGAGGTCGTGATGTGCTCGAGAACGATCTTCAGCTCGGGAAAGTCGCTGACAATTCGGGTCAGCACGCGGTCGATGAACACGGCCTCGCGGTCAAAGACGTCGACTTGCGGGTCCGTGACCTCACCGTGGACGCACAGCACCATCCCGATCTTCTCCATCCGGGCGAGCACCGGATAGAGGTTACGGATATCGGTCACGCCGCTGGCGCTGTTGGTGGTTGCACCGGCCGGATAGAGCTTGGCGGCGATCCAGACGCCCTCGGAATGCCCGCGAGCGATTTCGTCCGGGCTGGTCTGGTCGGTGAGATAGCAGGTCATCAGCGGCGTGAAGCCGGGCGCCGTCACCTCCAGGATGCGCTTGCGATAATCGCGCGCCGCCTCGACCGCGGTGATTGGCGGAACCAGGTTGGGCATGATGATGGCGCGAGCGAACTGCCGCGCGGTGTAGGGCGCGACCTTCTGAAGCATCTCGCCGTCGCGCAGATGCACGTGCCAGTCGTCCGGTTTGCGGATGGTCAGCGTTTGCGTAGCCACGTGCGGGTTCCTAACTGAGAGCCATGGCCGCTACCACCCTCACAGACCGCGCCGTTGTTCGTGTCTCGGGCGAGGACGCCCGCGGCTTCCTCCAGGGCCTCGTTACCAACGACGTGAACGGGCCGCTGCCGGTGTGGGCGGCGTTGCTCACGCCGCAGGGGAAATGCCTGGTCGATTTTCTCGTTTGGGAAGATGGCGACGACCTGCTGCTCGACTGCGAGGCCGCCGCTGCCGACGACCTGATCAAGCGGCTGGCGATCTATCGCCTGCGCCGGCCGATCCGCATCGAGCGCGATCCGTCACTCGCGGTGCATTGGTCGAAGGATGGAAATGAAGGAGTTTCCGACCCTCGCCTGCCGGGACTCGGCAACCGTTGGCTCGGGCCGCCAGACGAGTCTGCAACCGGCTGGCTCGAGCACCGCCTCCGCCTCGGGGTGTGCGAAGGACGTGTTGAGCTCGGCGACATCCTCTGGCTTGAATGCAACGCGGCCGAGTTGAACGGGGTCAGTTTCACCAAGGGCTGCTTCGTCGGCCAGGAGAACACGGCCCGGATGAACTGGCGGCAGAAGGTCAACCGCCGGCTCGTCGTAGTCGAGGGCGAGGGCGGCGAGCGCTCACGAGTCGGATATGCGGATCTCGGACTTTCCGTCGTTCATGCGCGTGCTGACGCATTACCCGACAATTCCATCATTCCCGGCTGGCTTAAGGAAGCGCTCGCTCAGCCGAGCACGGCGTAGGCACGCACCGGGAAGGTCCCCATCCCCTTCACCTTGGGGGGCGCCGCGCTGAAGCGAGAACCGTCGTCGGGCAGCGCGCCGAGGTTCGTCATATGCTCGCAGATCGGAATTCCCGCGCCGAGCAGCGCCGTGTGCACCGGCCGCGTCCTGACCCTCGTATCGTCGATATTGTGGCTGTCGATGCCGACTAGCGCCGCGCCTTGGGCGGCCAGCCACTCGGCTGCCGCAGGCGTGAGGAACGAATGGTCGTGGTAATAAGCGTCGGTGCCCCAGTGCCGGTCCCAGCCCGTCGCAACCAGCACTGCGCAACCGCGGACATCCAATCCTTCAAAGGCCTCGACATCGACCGCCAGGCTTGATTCCCACGGCCGCCTGACGACCATCGCGGGCAAGTGCGCGAACGCCTCGACCTCGACCTCGCTGAGGTCCTTGCCGTCAGCGAAGCGGTGCGAGGGGACGTCGACATAGGTGCCGGTGTTCGCGACCATGTCGATCCGCCCGATCTGGAAGGTCTCGCCGCCGTCATAATTGGCCGCTGACTGCTCGCGCGACAGGAAGTCGCAAATGTGCGGCCCGGGCAAGCCCTTGTAGGTCACCATCCCGTCGGTGATGACGTGGCTTAGGTCGATGATCCGCGGCGCTGTGCGATCTTCCATAAGGCGACGGCCCCAATCCCCATCCAGATCACGTTGAGCGCCGTAGAGGGAATGGCGCGATGCCACCAGCCGTTGATGACGAAGCCGGCGGCGCCGACGATGTTCATCCATTGGTACGCCGGCGACTGGCCGGTCAGCTTGCCTGCCGAGATCAGCAGGTAGCCGAGCAGGATCAGGAGCGCGCCGGTCCAGCCGACGACCTCGACCGCAATCTCGAGCGGCGTCACGCGGCCAGCTTCACTCGGCCGCGAGCCGCCTAAGCACATATTGGAGGATGCCGCCGGCCTTGAAATATTCGAGCTCGTTGTAGGTATCGATGCGGCAGCGGGCAGTGAAGCTTAGTTCATCGCCGCTGTCGCGCGTCACCTTGACCTCGACGTCCTGCCGCGGCTGGAGCCCGGCGATCCCTTCGATCGTGTATTTTTCAACGCCGGTCAGGCCGTAGGTTGCCGCATTCTCGCCGTCCCGGAACTGCAGCGGAAGGACGCCCATGCCGACCAGGTTCGACCGGTGGATGCGCTCGAAGCTCTCGGCAATCACCGCCCGGACGCCGAGCAGCACCGTGCCCTTCGCGGCCCAGTCGCGCGAGCTGCCAGTGCCATATTCCTTGCCGGCGATGACTACGAGCGGCCGGTTGTCCGCCTTGTAGAGCATCGCCGCGTCGTAGATCGCCATCGTCTCGCCGGTGGGGGCGTAGCGGGTGGAGCCGCCTTCGACATTGTCGAGCATGCGGTTGCGGATGCGGATGTTGGCGAAGGTGCCGCGCATCATCACTTCATGGTTGCCGCGCCGTGAGCCGTAGCTGTTGAACTCGCCGCGGCTGACCTGGTGCTCGAGCAAATAGCGCCCCGCCGGGCTGTCGGGCTTGATCGCTCCTGCCGGCGAAATGTGGTCGGTGGTGATGGAATCCCCGAAGATAGCCAGCGGCCGCGCGCGCATGATGTCGGTCGCCTCCGCCGCCTGCATCGTCATGCCGGTGAAGTAGGGCGGGTTCTGGATATAGGTCGATCCTGCCGGCCAGCCGTAGGTCTCGCCGCCCTTGACCTCGATCTTTTGCCACCGCTCGTCGCCGCGATAGACGTCGGCATAGCGGCGGCGGAACATCTCGGAATGAACGTGCGCGTCGATGAGTGAGCGAATCTCTGCGTTGGTCGGCCAGATATCCTTGAGATAGACGGGCTCGCCGTTCGACGCGGTGCCGATCGGCTCCTTGACCATGTCAGAACGGACCGTCCCCTTGATCGCATAAGCGACGACAAGCGGCGGCGATGCGAGGTAATTGGCGCGGCAGTCGGGCGACACGCGCCCTTCGAAATTACGATTACCCGAAAGCACGCTCACCGCGACCAGGTCGTTGTCGTTGATCGCCTTGCTGATCGGTTCGGGAAGCGGCCCCGAATTACCGATACAGGTGGTGCAGCCGTAGCCGACGAGATCGAAGCCGAGCGAATTCAGGTCTTCGCTGAGCCCGCTTTCGTTGAGGTAATCCGTGACGACCTGGCTTCCCGGCGCAAGGCTGGTCTTGACCCACGGCTTGGCGGTGAGGCCCTTCTCGCGCGCCTTCCGGGCGACCAGGCCGGCGGCGATCAGGACCGACGGGTTCGAGGTATTCGTGCAGCTGGTGATCGCGGCGATCGCGACGTCGCCATTGCCGAAGTCGAAGCTCTCGCCCTCGACTGCTACGCGCGGTGCCTGGCCCTTCTGGTAGGTGTCGTCGAGCTCCTTGTTGAACTGGTCGTCGACCTCGCTCAGCAGCACCCGGTCCTGGGGCCGCTTGGGTCCCGCGAGCGACGGCTCGATCGTGGCCATGTCGAGCTGCAGCGTGTCGGTGAACAAAGGCTCGGGCGATGACGCGTCGCGCCACAGTCCCTGCGCCTGCGCATAGGCACGCACCAGCGCGACCAGCTGCTCGTCGCGGCCGGTCAGCTTGAGGTAATCGATCGTCCGCTCGTCGACCGGGAAGAAGCCACAGGTCGCGCCATATTCGGGCGCCATGTTGGCGATGGTCGCGCGGTCTGCGAGCGGCAGATTGTCCAGGCCTGGTCCGTAGAATTCGACGAAGCGACCAACGACGCCCTTCTGGCGGAGCATCTGGGTCACCGTCAGCACCAGGTCGGTCGCGGTGATGCCTTCCTTGAGCTGCCCATCGAGCCGGAAGCCGACGACCTCGGGAATCAGCATGCTGACGGGCTGGCCGAGCATCGCCGCCTCGGCTTCGATCCCGCCCACGCCCCAGCCGAGCACGCCGAGGCCGTTGACCATCGTCGTGTGGCTGTCAGTGCCGACCAGAGTGTCGGGGTAGGCGACCGTCTCGCCGCTCTGGTCCGGGCCGCTCCAGACGACCTGCGCGATATGCTCGAGATTGACCTGGTGGCAGATGCCGGTTCCGGGCGGAACTACCTGGAAATTATCGAACGCCTGGCTGCCCCACTTCAGGAACTCGTAGCGCTCGCGGTTGCGCTCATATTCGAACTCGACGTTGCGCTCGAAGGCGCGCGGGTTACCGAACTCGTCGACCATCACGCTGTGATCGATAATGAGGTGCACGGGCACCAGCGGATTGATTTTCTGCGGGTCGCCGCCGAGCAGCTTCATCGCGTCGCGCATCGCGGCCAGGTCCACCACCGCGGGTACGCCCGTGAAGTCCTGCATCAGCACGCGGGCGGGGCGATACTGGATTTCGCGGTTGATCCGCCGCTCCTTCAACCAGTCGGCCATCGCCTGGAGGTCGTCGCGGGTGACTGTGGCGCCGTCCTCGAAGCGCAGCAGGTTCTCCAGCAGCACCTTCATCGAGAAAGGCAGGCGTGACACGTCGCCCAGCGTCTCGGCGGCCTTGTTCAGCGAGTAATAAGCGTAGGTCTTGCCGCCCGCTTCGAGAGTCGAGCGCGTGTGGAGGCTGTCCTGGCCGGTCCGGATCATTACTGTCTTTCTGGGGCGCGTTTGAATGGAGCCGCAGCGCGCGCTTAGCAACCTCAACCCAAGGCCGCAAACCGGCCCTAACGCGGATTCTTGCGCCAGGATGAACAACGGCTGCGCTGGACGGCGGAGGCGCCCCTTATAATCATCTCGCAGGTGCAATAAATATGGTGAACAGAAGCTAGGGAAGCGCCCAGTGACTCACGACACGGAATATTTCCGCCGCCGCGCCGCTGAAGCCCGCGCCGCTGCCTGCTCGAAGGATGAGCCCGAGCGCGCCGAGATCGCGGGCGAGCTTGCGCTCGCCTACGCCGCCTTGGCCCGCCGCCGCGCCGCGGAGATCGCGAGCGCCGAGGAGCTCCCCGCCATCAAACTCGACTCGATCGCCTGATCAAATCCACCCGCGCCGCTTGAAATAGAGATAGGGGCCGACGGCGCTCGCGAACATCAGGCCGAGCGAAATCGCATAACCGTAGTGCCAGTTGAGCTCCGGGAAATAGCGGAAGTTCATTCCATAGATTCCGGCGATGAGCGTCGGTGGAAGGAACACTACCGCTGCCCAGGAGAACAGTTTCATCGCCGCGTTCTGCTCGATGCTGATCAGGCCGAGTGACGCATCGAGCAGGAATTGCAGGCTATCGATCAGGTAGCTTGCGTGCTCGCTGAGGGCAGTCACGTCGGTCGACAGGCTTGCCGTGTGATGAAGAAGGTCTGGCTTCTTGCCGTCATTTGCGGCGTTTGAAGCGCCGAAGAAGCTCAGCATCCTCAACGTGCTCACCGTTGAATAGCGGATCTTGGTAAGGAGCGTTTGCGCATGGCCGATGCGGCTAAGCAGCGCGGTCAGCTTCTTGACGGGAATTCGCCGGTCCTGTTGGCTTTGTGCGAAGATTTCGCGACTGAGTTCTTCCATTGTCTCGCTGACATTCTCGAGCTCGTCCGCCAGACGGTCGATGATCGCGTCGAGCATGCGCACGAGCGCGGTCGGCGCGTCCTTCACGACCGCCGGATCGCGCCGGGCGTGATCCTCGAATGCGCGCAACGGCTTGGGCGTCGCATAGCGCACGGTCACGAGACGATTGTCGGTAAGGACGAAGCTGATCGGTGTGGTCCGCGGTTGCCCGTCCTGCACACCATAGAGCACGCTGACCGTCATGTAGAGCGCGCCGTCGCGCTCGTAGAGGCGGCTCGAGGGCTCGATCTCGGCCATCTCGCTTTCCGTCGGAACGTCGAGCTTGATGCAGCGCTCGACCAGCTTCTCCTCTTCCTCGGTCGGCTCCTCGAGGTCGACCCAGGTCGCGGTGTTCGGGATTTGCGCAGCCTTGGCGTCGATCAGGCTTCCGTCGCAGCCGGGTCCGTAGGTTCGCAGCATGGCCGCGGTTGTTCGTCCCGATTCCTCATCTTTGCAAGGCGCGGGGCTCTGCTAAGCCTTGAATCGATGCCGCGCCGCACCTGGCTCCTTGCTCTCGCCATCCTCGCCGCAGTCGCCGGAATAGAGCTCGCAATGGGCCGCAACCCGATCTGCACGTGCGGCGCCGTCGACTTGTGGGTGGCGCAAAGGGACAGCCCCCGGACCAGCCAGATGTTCGCCGATTGGTACAGCCTCAGCCATATCGTCCACGGCCTGTTGTTCTACGCGATCCTCTGGCTCTTCTTCCGCCGGCTCGACATCGGCTGGCGTTTCCTTATCGCGTTCGCGCTGGAGGCGAGCTGGGAAGTCATCGAGAACACGCCGATGGTGATCGACCGCTATCGCGCGACCACTGCGGCGCTCGGATACACCGGCGACAGCATCGTCAATTCGCTCTCCGACGTGCTGATGATGGCGCTCGGCTTCCTAATCGCGGGCAAGCTGCCGGTCCGGACATCGATCCTGATCTTGATCCTGCTCGAGCTGGTACCGCTGCAAGCGATCCGCGACAATCTGACCCTCAACATCATTGCCCTCGTCGCGCCCAATCCCGCGATCCAGGCGTGGCAGGCCGGCTGACCCTAGCCCTATGTTTACCATGCACGATAACCGAGCGCTTAATGCCTGCCGCTTAATTGCATTCGACGCGAACGAAGCGGGCACCTTGATCTGACTGCTGTGTTCTGCTTGCGACAAAAGCCGGCTGGGAGAGACTTTTTGAAACCGACCCGGATGATCTGCGCGGCGCTGCTGACCGCCCTCGCTCCGAGCGCCGCTCAGGCCGGCGAGCTGTTCGGCGGCATACACGTCCACGACGTCAAGACGCCGCTCGACAAGGCCGGCATCGAGGACGGCCTCGATTTCTCGCTCGGTTATCGCGGCGGCCGCATCTTCGGCACTCCGCTCCAGCCCTATTTGTTCGGCGCGCTGAATTCGGCCGGACAGACCAATTACGCCGCGGTCGGCCTTTCCGCGCGCTTCGGCCTCGGTCGCGGCTGGTACATCCGCCCCGGCGTGGGCATTGCCATTCACGACGGCTCGGCAGGCAAATTTTACCGTACGGACAAAATCGCCTTCGGCAGCCGTGTGCTGTTCGAGCCCGAGGTCGGGATTGGCGCGCAGGTGAGCGACCGCATCAGCGTTGAGGCGAGCTGGGTCCACATGAGCCACGCCCAGCTCGAGGGCCGCGAAAACCCCGGGATCGACAATCTCGGCTTCAGGGTGAACCTGAAGCTCTAATCGACTGCAGGTCCATCGGCATCGTTAAGCGGCCGATTGCGCCAATAGGGGATCAGGAAGGCGAGGACCGTCAGGAGTGCGGTCAAGCCGATCAGCCAATGCCCCAGCATCGAGGAGGCGAGGACGAAGACGCTGACGACGATCAGAATGCGCCGTTGCATCGGGATGTCAGTCGCGATTCGATCCGGCTGGCCACGTTCGAAGTCGGCCCGGATTTGCTGACCCATCGCATGCAGGCAAAGGACTAGCGGCACGGCCAGGACGATGATGAATACGGCCATGAAAAGAATCGTCATGGGCCGAGGATCACATGACATTGACTAACAAGATGTTGCGATCCTAGCGCCCGAGCATCGTCTCCGGCTTCACCACCCGGTCGAACGTCGCTTCATCGACCAGGCCCAGGTCCAGCCCCGCTTCCCTGAGCGTCAGCCTCTTCTTGTGGGCATGCTTGGCGATCGCGGCGGCATTGTCATAGCCGATCTCGGGCGCGAGCGCGGTCACCAGCATCAGCGAGCGGTTCATCAGCTCGGCGATGCGGTCCTCGTCGGGCTCGGCGCCGTCGAGCATCCGCTCGGTGAAGCTCAGCATCCCGGTGGACAGCAGGTTGATCGAACGGATGACGTTCGCCCCGATCATCGGCTTGAAAACGTTCAGTTCCATGTGACCCTGCATGCCGCCGATCGTAACCGCAACATGATTGCCCGCGACCTGGGCGGAGACCATCGTCAGCATCTCGGCCTGCGTCGGATTGACCTTGCCCGGCATGATCGAGCTGCCTGGCTCATTCTCCGGCA
>Ga0207657_10003330_pt1 | contig 17184 bp, 15 predicted proteins | sample KBSC33metaG_FD_184316 | JGI IMG/M metagenome (GOLD analysis project Ga0207657, IMG submission 184316) | Corn rhizosphere microbial communities from Kellogg Biological Station, Michigan, USA - KBS C3-3 metaG (SPAdes) (version 2) | ecosystem: Host-associated > Plants > Roots > Rhizosphere > Soil ... | reverse complement strand
CCGAAGGGCCATTGGAAACGCCGGAACTGACGGACGCAAATGAAACTCCTGTAGCAGAACCGGCAAAGCCCACCGTCCCGCAAGAAAGCACAGCTCCTCGCTACAAGATCGCTCCGCCGCCATCGGCCGAACTGAAGTACGACGTGCAAGCCTTGATCAAAGGGCAGCAATGGTACGGCAACGGCTTGTTCCGTTGGGAATCGGGAAGCGACAGCTATCGCCTCACCGGCGAAGCGAATGTCACCCTGCTCTTCAAAATCACTGTATTGAATTTCAAAAGCGAGGGGCTGATCAATGAACAAGGCCTCGCGCCAGTTCTCTACAGTGAAAAGCCCTTCCGCAAGTCGCTGGTGAACACGCATTTCCAGCACGCGAACGGCAAGATCAGCTTTTCCGCCTCCGAGGCAAGTTATCCCTACAAGGGCGGCGAACAGGACAGAGCCAGCATCATCTGGCAACTGGCCAGTATCGGCCGTGGCGGCGCTGCACAGTTCGCTCCCGGTGCGGAGGTTGATATCGACGTAGCCGGCACACGCGATCTCGATACCTGGCGCATCAAGGTCATCGGCGAGGAAGAGATCGACACCGGGCTGGGCAAGCTGACCGCCTGGCATGTCGTGCGCTCGCCGCGCCCCGGTTCCTACGACAGGAGCATCGACATCTGGTTCGCGCCGCAGCGCGACTGGTATCCGGTGAAGGTACGTTACACCGAGGCGAACGGAGACTTCATCGACATGTCCCTAACGGCACAAACACCCCTAACGAATTGACTAACGGACTTGCAATGAAACGATTACTTCCGCTTGCCCTGCTCACCTGCGCCTTGGCCACCCTGCCCGTACGTGCGCAAGATACCCCTGCGCCGAAACACAAGTTCAACCTGCCGCCTTCCGCCGACTTGAGTTATGCGATCAAGGCCCAACAAAGCGGTTTTCCGCTTGACGGCAATGCGACGGTACATTGGACAGTGTCCGAAAAGAAATTCTCCGTCGCCAATGAGGCGCGCGCCCCGCTGTTCGGCAAGGTGCTCGATTCAAAGAGCGAAGGCGAGATCGATGTCTTCGGCCTGGCGCCTCACTCCTTTACCGAAAAGCGCTTCCGGCGCGATGCCACGACAACCTCCTTCGACCGGCAGACACGCACGATTCACTTCACCGCATCCGAGCAAACCTACCCGATCAAGGGCGGCGAACAGGACCGCAATAGCGCGATCTGGCAATTGATCGCCGTGGCACGCGCATCCCCCTCGCGCTTCAAGCCCGGCACAAACTGGAGCTTTTTCGTCGCAGGACAGCGCGATGCCGAGCCGTGGACGTTCAAAGTCGTCAAGCAGGAAAAGATCCGCACGCCGATGGGCGAGATCAACACGCTGCACGTGATCAAAGAGCCGCCTCCTGATTCGAAGGACCAGCAGGTCGATATCTGGCTCAGCCCGCAACACGAATGGTATCCGGTGCGGCTGCGCTACACGGACGCTGACGGCGACTTCATCGAACAGACGCTCGAACAGATCCAGCGCAAGACATCCTGAAGCGACATGGCGCGCTACAATGCAGGGCTCCAAGGCCCTGCCCTTCTCTTCCTCCGATCACCATGACCCAACCCAACGGCGCGCTCGTTCTCTTCAGCGGCGGGCAGGATTCCACCACCTGCCTGGCCTGGGCATTGTCGCGCTATGCTAAGGTGGAAACCATCGGCTTCGATTACCGCCAGCGCCATGCCATCGAACTGACCGTGCGTCCGGCGTTGCTGCAAAAAGTCCGCGCCCTGTCGCCCGACTGGCATACGCGCCTCGGTGACGACCACATGATCGATTTGTCATTGCTGTCGCACATTTCAGATACCGCCTTGACACGCGACGTGGAAATCGCGATCCAAGAAAACGGCTTGCCCAACACCTTCGTGCCAGGGCGCAACCTGCTATTCATGACAGTCGCCGCCACAGTAGCCTACCGGCGCGGGCTTGACGTGCTGGTTGGCGGTATGTGCGAAACCGATTTCTCCGGCTATCCCGACTGCCGCGACGACACCATGAAAGCATTGCAGGTCACGCTCAACCTCGGCATGGCAACCCGCCTGAAAGTGGAAACGCCGCTGATGTGGATCGACAAGGCTGCAACCTGGCGCCTCGCTCACGAACTCGGCGGGCAAGCGCTGGTCGATCTGATCTGCACCGATACGCATACCTGCTACCTCGGCGAACGCGGCGCACTACACGACTGGGGTCATGGCTGCGGCACCTGTCCTGCCTGTGTGTTGCGCGCACGCGGCTATGCCGAGTACGCCAAACAATAGACAGCGACTGCGAAAACTTCTACGCTTGGCGAAAACGATTTCTCGACACAATATGCCGGTCCACTGCGATCCCCAAATCACCCAGCTCCTGCTTCGCCTTGCCCTGTTTCGCGATATGACCGATGCAGAACTCGAACTGCTGCTGTCGCTGGCCACGCTGGTCGAATACGATGCCGGCGAATACATCATTCGAGAAGGCGAACAGGATCACCATCTCTTCGTACTGCTGTCGGGCCAGGCGTGCATTTACAAGCGCTCTGTCTCTATACAGAAAGCGCTCAAGGACCTGGCTCCCGGCGAATGCTTCGGTGAAATGTCGCTGGTCGAGAGCCGCAGCCGCTCGGCATCAGTGCGTGCGACGACGCATTGCAAAACCTTGCGGATGGATGGCGACAAAATCACCGTGCCGCCCGAAATCGCCATCAAGCTCTACCGCAACATCGCCATCATGCTGTCACAACGGCTGCGGCATGCAAACGACCTGATCACGTTGGGCTGAAACGGCCAAGCAGCGACAACGCATTCGGCTGTGCCGCCCCGCTTGCGGTATTGTCAAACACGCACCACACCTTTTTTCCTGAACGCAGATAGTCCCGGATCTCCGCCGCCAGCCGATCCAGAAAGGCTTCGTCATAGGACGAGTGATACATCTGCGGCGAGCCGTGCAGACGCAAGTAGACCAAGTCGCCATGCATCGAAAATGCGGGCAACGGTACGACCAATGGGTCAGCCCGCACCTGCACAATATCGAACTCGCGCAACATGTCGCAGGCTTCGCGAGAAAACCATGTCGCATGGCGCGCTTCGCATGCTACCGATACCCTGGTCAGGCTTCGCATCCTTGTGAAGAAAGGCTGCGCGATCTTCCTGTCGTAATGCAGGCTTGGCGGCAATTGCACCAGCAGGCAACCGAGCTTGCCATCAAGATGACTAACCTCGTCGATGAAAACAGCGAGCGTCTCGTCAGTCTCCCGCAAACGCCGCTCGTGCGTGATCGCTTTCGGAATTTTTACCGCAAAACGAAACGATGCAGGAACGCTGTCGCGCCATCGCGCATAGGTTGCCGGCCGGTGCGAACGGTAAAAGGAAGTATTGATTTCCACTGCCGGCAATACCGCCGCATATCGCTCAAGATGGCTGCCTTCCACCGGAAAGCATTGCCGCAACGCGGAAGGTATACCCCAGCCCGCACATCCTATGAAAAGTCGATGGCTATGATCGGATTCCATGTCGTCATACGCAATATTCGCGGCAGTGCAGCATGATTTATTCATGATGCGCCGCACAAAATCTCCCGTGTTTTTCCCTTAGATACACTACTCTATGTGCGCTTGCTCCTTGCAAGGATCCTCCTGGATTAATCGATAGTTGCAAACCGTCGATGACGAAATCTTCGTCCGGAACTTTGTTGTTGACACTTCATCCAATGAGCATCCTGGCCTCGCAGGTACGAGCACGGGCAATCGCAAAATTGCCAGCCGATGTCCGAAGCGCCTAGACCCATTAGTTTTAAACAGCGTTCAATGAGGAGTCGCGAATGAAAGTGCACACCGAGGATATCCAGCAACGGCTCAGCTTCATCGACCGCACAATCTTCCATGCGGTTCGTGCTTGTAAGCGCGACGACAAAGCGCCGAGTGAATTGCGGCATTACGTGGATGAACTCGGACAGCGTTCCAGCCTTGCGCAGCAGGCGCTACGGTCTCGCGATGAGAACCGCATTCGCGAAACCGTCGAAGAGTTGGCGCGCATCAGCAACCGTGCGCAACGCAGCATCCATCCTTCCGATGGCATGACCTACGAACTGAAGAGCGCGGTCATTCTGACGCACATCGAGGTCTCGGCCTTGCGCTACCAGCTCGATTGAGACGTTCTGGCGCCACAGGCTGGGCCTCTGCAAAAACAAACGCCATCCGGTTTGCGCCGGATGGCGTTTTTACTTGATGCCGATGTCAAGCAACATCCCGGGACGAAGCGGGCACCGGCTTCTGTACATCGAACTCCTTGAGCAGCATCGCCTCCTTCGCCTTTGCCGTTTTCAGGTTCTTTTCCTTCACATGGCCGAAGCCGCGGATGTCTTCAGGAACAGCGGCAATCGCAACCGCCTTGGCAAGATTGTCTGGCTTGAGCCTGGGCAGCAAGCCGGCAATCGTCTCCCGGTACTGGGCAATCAAGGCTCGCTCGGTCTTGCGTTCCTCGGTATAGCCGAAGATGTCGAACACCGTGCCACGCAAAAACTTCAGCTTCGCCAGCACGCCGAAGGCCGTCATTATCCAGGGACCGAATTCCTGCTTGACCAGATGTCCCTGTGCGTCACGCTTGGCCAATAGCGGCGGCGCGAGGTGGAATTTGAGCTTGTAGCCGCCTTCGAACATCTGCCCGACCTTGGCTTTGAATGCCGCATCGGCATGCAGACGTGCGACCTCGTACTCGTCCTTGTAGGCCATCAGCTTGAACAGGGAGCGCGCCACTGCCTCGGTCAAGCGCAGCGGCTTTTGCTCAGTCGCCTCCTGCTCGGCTTGACGCACCTGCTCGACAAAGTCACGGTACTGTTTGGCATAGGCCGCATCCTGATACTTTGTCAGGAAAACGATGCGGCTTTCAATCAGTTCATCCAGCGAGGGCGTACGCTTGAATTCGATCACCTGCGCAGCAGTGTCGTTGAGCTTGGCGAGACGTTCGACAGCAGCCCAATCGTGCGCCGCATTGCGCCCCCAAACGAAAGCCTGCTTGTTGAATTCGATCGACACGCCGTTCAGCTCAATTGCTTTCATCAGCGCCACTTCCGATAAAGGCACCCAGCCTTTCTGCCAAGCATAGCCGAGCATGAACATATTGGTCGCGATGCTGTCACCCATCAGGGCAGTCGCCACTTTGCCTGCATCGATGATATCGACATTGCCGGCACCGCAGGCATGACGGATGCTGTCCTGCGCGGCAGCTTCCGGGAACTGCCAGTTCGGATTGCGCACGAAGGCGGCTGTCGGCGATGTGGTGGCATTGACCGCCGCATGAGTGCGTCCTTCGCCCATGCGTGAGAGCGCATCGCGGCTGGCAGTCACGATCTCGTCGCAGCCGATTACCAGATCCGCCGCGCCGGTACCGACGCGCGTGGAATGAATGTCCTCCTGCCGCTCGGCCAGGCGCACGTGCGACATGACCGGGCCACCCTTCTGCGCCAGTCCGCTCATGTCAAGCACGGAACAACCCTTGCCCTCGATATAAGCCGCCATCGCCAGAATTTGGCCAACAGTCACCACGCCGGTGCCGCCCACGCCAGTCACCAGAATTCCGAACGGCTGGGCGATCGATGGCAGCGCCGGCTGCGGCAAGTGGCTGCCTTCCAGAACCGGATGCTTCTTCGCGCCGTTGTCATCATTGACCACAGCCTTCTTCGGCTTTCTCAAGCCGCCGCCCTCGACCGTGACAAAACTCGGACAGAAGCCCCTCACGCAAGAAAAGTCCTTGTTGCAGGACGACTGGTTGATCTGACGTTTGCGGCCGAACTCGGTTTCCAGCGGCTCGACCGACAGACAGTTCGATTGCACGCTGCAGTCGCCACAGCCTTCACATACCGCTTCGTTGATCACCACACGCTTGGCAGGATCAGGATAAGCAGGCTTGCCGTCCGGGCCGATCTTCTTTCGACGCCGACGCTTCTCCGAAGCGCAGGTCTGGTCGTAAATGATGGCAGAGACGCCCATCACTTCGCGAAGCTCCCTCTGCACCGCATCGAGTTCGTCGCGATGACGCACTGTCACGCCGGCTGCCCAGTTGTAGCCGGGCGGATATTTATCCGGCTCGTCGGTCACCACCACGACGGGGTTCACCCCTTCGGCGGCGATCTGGCGCGAAATCATGCCCGGATCAAGCGGGCCATCGACATGCTGACCGCCGGTCATCGCCACTGCATCGTTGTACAGGATCTTGTAGGTCATGTTGACCTTGGCCGCCACGGCGGCGCGGATCGCCAGCAAGCCCGAATGGAAATAGGTGCCATCGCCGAGGTTCTGGAACACATGCGGCTCGTTGGTGAACGGAGCATGACCGACCCAGGTCACCCCTTCGCCCCCCATGTGGGTGAAAGTCGATGTCTGGCGATCCATCCACAGTACCATGTAGTGACAGCCGATGCCGGCCAGCGCACGGCTGCCTTCGGGCACCTTGGTCGAGGTATTGTGTGGGCAACCGGAGCAGAAATGCGGAATGCGGTCCTTGTTCGGATCAGTCTTGGTGCTGCCGGTGTTGAGCGCCGCCTCCTTCGCTTCCAGGTAAGCAATGCGCTCCTTGACGCGCTGCTCGACCGGATGGCCGGCGAAGTATTTCGAAATACGTGTGGCAATCGCGCGCGCAATCTGTGCCGGGTTCAGCTCGTAGGTCGCCGGCAGCAGCCAGTTTCCATGGCCTTCACGATGGTTACCGCTCCATTCGCCGGTATCGTCGAACTTGCCGACCACGCGCGGACGCACGTCGTCGCGCCAGTTGTAAAGTTCCTCCTTGAGCTGGTATTCGAGGATCTGGCGCTTTTCCTCGACCACGATGATCTCTTCCAGCCCCTGCGCGAAGTTGCGCACGCCTTCCGCTTCCAGCGGCCAGGTCATGCCGACCTTGTAGAGCCGGATGCCGATATCCTTCGCCACACTCTCATCAATGCCGAGGTCATACAAGGCTTGGCGTGTGTCGAGGTAGGACTTGCCGGCGGTGATGATGCCGATCTTCGCGTGCGGGCTGTCCCAGATGATCTGATTGAGTTTATTGGCACGCACATACTCAAGCACGGCATACCATTTGAAATGGTTCATCCGTGCTTCCTGCTCCAGCACGGTGTCCGGATAGCGAATGTTCAGGCCGCCGGGCGGCAATTCGAAATCATTGGGAATGACGATTTGCAGGCGATCCGGATCGACATCGACAGACGCCCCCGATTCCACCAGATCCGTCACGCACTTCATCGCCACCCACAAGCCGGTGTAGCGCGACATCGCCCACCCGTGCAGACCATAGTCGAGGTATTCCTGCACCGAGGATGGATACAGCACAGGGATGCCGCAGGCTTTCAGGATGTGTTCACTCTGATGCGCGGTCGTGGACGACTTCGCGGCATGGTCGTCGCCGGCTAGCACCAGCACGCCGCCGTGCTTGTCAGTGCCGGCCATGTTGGCATGCTTGAAGACGTCGCCGCAACGATCCACGCCAGGCCCCTTGCCGTACCACATGGCAAACACGCCGTCGTACTTCGACCCCGGAAACAGATTGACCTGCTGCGTCCCCCAACAAGCGGTGGCCGCCAGATCCTCGTTCATGCCGGGATGGAATTTGACATGATGCGATTCGAGGTGTCTTTTCGTCTTCATCGCCGTCATATCGACGTTACCCAAGGGCGAACCGCGATAGCCGGTAATGTAGCCGGCGGTATTGAGCCCGGCGCTCACATCGCGCTGGCGCTGCATCATCGGCAAGCGGATCAGAGCCTGGGTACCGGTGAGGAAAACCCGGCCGCGCTCCAGCGTGTATTTATCGTCGAGGGAAATATTCTCAAGCAGTTGGCGCTGCCCGGATTCAAGGGGTGCGTTCATTGAGTCTCCAAACCAAAAATTGTGTCTTTGGGTTGCGATGTTTTCGCAGTCAAACTGACAAGCCTTGTGAACCTGTCGTCCTTGCTTTTGACAAGTCCACCTTAGCACAGGCACCGTGTGCGCTCAATGCACGCTGCAGCATCGCAGGCTCTCGGTAAAAGCTGTAACAAGGGGTAAATGCCATCTGAAAATAGGTCCGGCTACTTTTAGAGTGAAACATCAGGGAGTATAAAAAGAGCGGTAATCATGAAACCTATCATCCTCTGCACAATGCTCGGTGCATTGCTTGGCAGCAGTCTTGCCTATACACAATCAGATCCTATGACAACACAAACGAAGCAGCCGAAATACGTCACCCGCTTCGAAGAACGCTTCCGCGCCGCAGACAAGGATGGCGATGGCGCGTTGAGCATGCCGGAAGCACAAGCGGCAGGGTTGAATCGCATCATCGACCACTTCGACCAGATCGACCTGAACAAGGACGGCAAGATCACCATCGAAGAGCTGCGCGATGCTTTGCGCAGCAGGGTATCGAGCTAAGGGGCTGCGCAGCCCCTAAGAATTAATTCGGCGGAAGGTTCTTTTCATCCGGCAGCAAGGTATCCGCCGGCAAAGCCTCCTCGGTTTTCAGCACTTCGTACAACGGCGCAAAATCGGGCTCAGTGGTCGAGAACAAGTGCTCGAAGTCACGGATCACGAAGTAGGTTTCCTGATAAGAATCGATCTTGTACAAAGTGCGCATCGTGCGCTCGGCATCCAGCATGACGCGACGCGGCTTCGGGCTGGTAAGGCAATACTCAATCTCCCCGCCGGATGACAGCATACCGGCACCGTAAGCACGCAGCCCCTGATGCGTCTGGATCAGGCCGAATTCCACCGTGTACCAATACAGCCGTGCGATGTATTTCAGCGCATCGAGCTTGAGCGCTTTCATGCCGCCGCGGCCGTACTCTTGCAGATAGTCGGCAAAGACCGGATTGAGCAACAGCGGCACGTGCCCAAAGAAATCGTGGAACACGTCGGGCTCGGCGATGTAATCGAACTCTTCCGGCTCGCGCAGCCATACCGTGACGGGAAAGCGGCGCGCTGCCAGGTGTTCGAAGAAAGTGAGATCCGGGATCAACCCCGGCACCGCGACCAGCTCCCATCCGGTTGCCTTGTACAGCGCGTCGGTCGTACGTGTGAAGTCCGGAATGCCGTCTGATGCATCCAGGCGAGCGAGACTCTCGATGAAAGCATCACAAGCCCGCCCCGGCAGCAGGCTGGCCTGGCGGCGATAGAGCTGGCGCCACAGCGCATGCTGCGCCGGCGTGTACTGCGCCCAGTTCTGCCTGACCACATAACGCTCGTCCGCTCCTTCGTAATTGCCACGCAAAGAGCCATGCTCGGATTTCTCCGTCAGCGTCTTGAAGAAATCGGCATGTTCGACTGTCGTATTCATGCCTGCCCCCTGTCTCTTGTCGCGTTACGCCGAAATGCTCTCGTCTTTCAACACCCCGCGCCGGATCTGATCCAGTTCGATCGACTCGAACAACGCACGGAAATTACCCTCGCCAAACCCCTGATCGCCCTTGCGCTGGATGATCTCGAAGAAAATCGGCCCGATCATGTTCTGCGTGAAGATCTGCAGCAGCAACTCGCGCCTGTCTGCATTACCGTCGATCAGAATACGCAATCGGCGCAGGTCCTCCAGACGCTCGTCATGGCCCGGCAGACGCTTGTCAACGAGGTCGTAGTAGGTATCGATGGTGTCCTGGAACGGCACATGCGCCTTCTTCATGCTGTCGACTGTGCCATAGATGTCGTCGGTTCCCAGCGCGATATGCTGGATGCCTTCGCCGTGGTAGAGGTCCAGATATTCGGCAATCTGTGACTTGTCATCGGACGATTCATTAATTGGAATACGGATCTTGCCGCAGGGCGAAGTCATCGCCTTCGACTTCAGGCCGGTCAGCTTGCCTTCGATGTCGAAGTAGCGGATTTCGCGGAAGTTGAACAAACGCTCGTAGAATTCCGCCCATTCCTTCATGCGGCCGCGATGCACGTTATGCGTCAGATGATCGATATAGGTCAGGCCATGGCCCTTGGGATTAGCCTCTGCGCCTGGAATGGCGACGAAATCCACGTCGTAGATACTGATGTCGCCGATCGCACCCGCAGTTCCTTCCTTGCCGCGCCAACGGTCCACGAAGTAAATCAGCGAATCGCCAATGCCTTTGATCGCGGGTATGTTCAGCTCCATCGGCCCGGTCTTGTTGTCGAAGCCCCAGGCCCCCATTTCCAATGCGCGTTTGTAGGCATAAGCCGCATCCTTGACGCGGAGGGCGATGGCGCAGATCGAAGGTCCATGCAAGCGCGCAAAGCGCTGCGCGAACGAATCCTTTTCCGCATTGATGATGAAATTGACCTCGCCTTGGCGGTACAGCGTCACATCCTTGTGCCGATGACGGGCGATGGCGACAAAGCCCATCTGCTCAAACAGCATACCGAGCGCCTTCGGATCGGGGGCGGCGTACTCAATGAACTCGAATCCATCAGTTCCCATCGGGTTTTCCCAGGGTTGGAAATCCATGCCTGTCTCCTTAGAAATATTGGCAGCATCTAAGTAAAGTATAGAGAAGCCGGCATGGCATTAAATTGCCATTCATATCCAATGATCAGAAAACCAAGCAATAATATTGCTCAACACCCACATGAAAAGGAAAATCATGCCAAAGATCGAACTCGACAAAACCGACCGCAAAATCCTTGCTGTTCTGCAAACGAACGGCAGATTGACTAACCAGGAAGTCGCGGAAAAAGTCAGCCTGTCGCCCTCGCCCTGTCTGAGGCGTATCAAGCGGCTGGAGGAAAGCGGGGTCATCCGCCAGTACGTCGCTCTGCTCGATCCGGACAAGATCGGACTTGGTCTGTTGGCATATGTGAACGTACGGCTGGAAAAGCACAGCGACGCACCGGCTGGCGGTTTACGCTCGCCCCGGGCGGACTTCGCAGCTTCAGTAAGCAACTGGCCGGAAGTGGTCGCTTGCTATGCGATGACCGGCGAAATGGATTACCTGTTACGAGTACACGTGGAAGACATGGAGCACTTTTCGCACTTCATGATGGAAACGCTGCTCAAGCACCCGGCGGTGCTGGATGTGAAGTCGAGCTTTGCGCTGCAAAGGATCAAGGATACGACAGCGTTACCGCTGGTATAGCAAGCGCACAAAAAAAGCGGCGCACACGGCACCGCTTTTTCATGGATCAGTACTTCTTCATTTCACCCGCTTGTCGTTCTCAATGAAAGCGTAAGCGGAATGATTGTGGATCGACTCGAAGTTCTCCGCCTCCAGTGTATAGGCGGCGATAAGCGGCTCGGCATTAAGCATGCCTGCCACATCGCGCACGAGGTCTTCGACGAACTTCGGATTGTCGTAAGCACGCTCGGTGACGTACTTCTCATCCGGGCGCTTCAACAAACCATAGAGTTCGCAGGAAGCCTGCGCCTCGATCTTGGCGATCAGTTCATCTACCGGCAGGTCGCCATCGAGCAGAGCACTGACGGTGATATGCGAACGCTGATTATGTGCGCCATAAGCGGAAATCTTCTTCGAGCACGGGCACAGGCTGGTGACCGGCACCAGCACTTTCAGTGTGATTTCGAGCTTGCCGCTCTTGATCTCGCCGGTGAAGCCGACCTCGTAATCCATCAAGCTTTCCACGCCGGATACAGGAGCGATCTTGTTGATGAAATAAGGGAAGTTCACTTCGATGCGCCCGGAATCGACTTCCAGCAGCTTGATCATGCTGTTCATCAGCGCGCCAAATCTCGGCACGTCGAAAGGGGCGCGATTATCTTCGAGCAGCGCGATGAAACGCGACATGTGCGTGCCCTTCTGGTCTTGCGGCAGATGCACGTACATATTCCAGGTACCTACCGTCGGCTGGATTCCGTTCGGCGTCTTGATGGTGATCGGATACCGCACTCCCTTCACGCCGACCCGTTGGATAGCCAGGCGGCGCGTGTCAACGGTGCTCTGCACGTCGGGAATGTTCATGAGGTTCAAATCACGTGTGTTCATCGTATGCCTATCGGGTTGCCGCGGTCGTAGCCGCTTAGTTGTTGTTCACGACAAGACGAGGCTCGCCCTTGTCGAAGCGTTGTCTGATCGATGCCGCAATGCCTTTCGCATCAAGACCGCACATGGCAAGCAGTTGTGCCGTGTCGCCATGATCGATAAATTTGTCTGGCAATCCCAAATGCAATATGGGTTTCACGATGCCGGCTTCCGCCAGCGCTTCCGAGACTGCGGCGCCAGCGCCGCCCATCACGGAGCCTTCCTCCACTGTGACGAGAACGTCATGGGTTGTTGCCAGTTGGCTGACCAGATCAACGTCGAGCGGCTTGACGAAGCGCATATTGGCTACTGTCGCATTCAACTCGTCACCTGCCGCCAGACTGGGTGCCACCATCGTGCCAAAGGCGAGAATTGCAATACGATTGCCTTGACGGCGCACTTCTCCCTTGCCGAGAGGGATGGTTTGCAGATCCTTTTCAACCGCCGCGCCGATGCCGGCACCGCGCGGATATCTCACTGCCGCCGGGCCATTATATTGGAAAGCCGTGGAAAGCATCCGGCGGCACTCGTTTTCGTCCGACGCTGCCATGACGACCATGTTGGGAATGCAGCGCAAAAAGGCAATGTCGTAGTTGCCGGCATGCGTCGCACCATCGGCTCCAACCAAGCCGGCGCGGTCGAGCGCAAATGTGACATCCAGGTTCTGCAAGGCGACGTCGTGGATCAGTTGATCATAGCCGCGCTGCAGGAAGGTGGAGTAAATAGCAACGACCGGCTTCATGCCTTCGCAGGCCAGACCGGCGGCAAAGGTCACTGCATGCTGCTCGGCGATACCGACGTCGTAATAGCGATTCGGATAACGGCGCTCGAACTCGACCAAACCGGAACCCTCGCGCATGGCGGGAGTAATGCCGACCAGTCGCTGGTCCTGTGCCGCCATATCGCACAGCCATTCGCTGAAGACTTGTGTATAAGTCAGCTTGCTTGCAACAGCCGGCTTGATGCCTTCGGCCGGATTGAACTTGCCCGGACCATGGTAGAGCACGGGGTCGGCTTCGGCCAGTTTGTAGCCCTGCCCTTTCTTCGTTACCACATGCAGGAACTGCGGGCCCTTGAGCTGCTTCAGGTTCTGCAGCGTCGGGATCAGCGATTCGAGATCATGGCCGTCGATCGGGCCGATGTAGTTGAAACCGAATTCCTCGAACATCGTGGCCGGCATCAACATGCCCTTCGCGTGCTCTTCGAAGCGTTTGGCCAGTTCCAGCATCGGGCCAGGCAGCACCTGCTTGCCAACGTTCTTCGCCGCAGCATAGAACTTGCCCGACATAAGGCGCGCGAGGTAGCGGTTCAGTGCACCGACCGGCGGCGAGATCGACATGTCATTGTCGTTCAGGATCACCAGCAGATTGATGTCGTCATATACGCCGGCATTGTTAAGCGCCTCGAATGCCATGCCGGCCGTCATCGCGCCATCGCCAATCACAGCGATCGAATGACGATTTTCGCCCTTGGTCCTGGCCGCCAGCGCCATGCCAAGCGCAGCCGAAATCGAAGTCGAGGAATGCGCGGTGCCGAAGGTGTCGTACTCGCTTTCGCTGCGGCGCGGGAAGCCGGAGATACCGTTGAACTGACGCAGCGTTTGCATCTGATCGCGGCGTCCGGTAAGGATCTTATGCGGATAGGTCTGGTGACCGACATCCCACACGATACGGTCTTCCGGCGTATTGAAGACATAGTGCAGTGCAATCGTCAATTCGACCGTGCCGAGGTTTGAGGACAAATGCCCGCCGGTCTTCGACACGGACTCGAGCACGAAGGCACGCAACTCATCAGCCAGCGGCTTCAATTGCGTGCGGGGCAGCTTGCGCAGATCCGCCGGTTCGTCGATCAATTTCAACATGTTCATCAAGCTTTCCTTTGCACGATCAGATCCGCGATCTCGCGCAGGCGTCGTGCCTTGTCTGCAAATGGAGCTAGCGCTTCGTGCGCTTCGCGCCGCAGTTGCTCGGCCAGAGCCTTCGATTCCTCCAGGCCGAGTATCGATACATAAGTCGGCTTGTTGTCGGCCGCGTCCTTGCCGGCCGTCTTGCCGAGCGTGGCCGAGTCGGCTGTGGCGTCGAGCACATCATCAACCACCTGGAAGGCCAGGCCGATTGCCTTCGCATAGGCGTTCAGCGCGTCCACCTCCGCCATCGACAATTCCTTGCCAGCCAGCGCACCAAGCAGCACCGATACACGCAAGAGCGCCCCGGTCTTCATCCGGTGCATCTGCTCCAGCGCGTCAAGCGCCAGCTTCAGGCCGACGCTTTCCAGATCGATTGCTTGCCCGCCGCACATACCAAGCGAACCGGAAGCGTGCGCCAATTCACGCACCATCGCCAGACGCTGCGATGGTGCGACGTTGCACTCGCCGTCGGACAACACAAGGAAGGCCTGCGATTGCAGCGCATCGCCGACCAGCAAGGCGGTCGCTTCGTCGTATTTCACATGCACCGTCGGCTTACCGCGTCGCAATTCGTCGTCGTCCATGCACGGCATATCGTCATGCACCAACGAATATGCATGAATCATTTCCACCGCAGCCGCAGCCCGCGACAGCATGACGGGGTCGGCATCGAACAAGTCGCCGGCGGCATGAACCAACAGCGGGCGCACGCGCTTGCCGCCGTCCAGCACTGCATAGCGCATTGCCTCGTGTAGGCGCACAGGCAACTCGGCTATAGCAGGCAAATAGGTGGTGAGCGCGTCTTCCATCTGTGACTGGACGCGCTTCATCCAGTCGTTGAAATCCTGTGATATCGTCATTCGTCGGCCTCAGGCGCAGCGTCGGCGGAAAATGGTTTGAGCATGTCGCCTTCGAGCACCTTGACCTGGCTTTCCACCTTGTCGAGTTGGCCCGCGCAGAACTTGACGAGTTCCGAACCGCGCTTGTAAGCGGCAACAGACGCTTCCAGAGGCAACTCACCGGCCTCCATCTGCTCGACCAGCCGCTCCAGTTCCGCCATTGCATCTTCGAAGGATGCGGGCAGCCCCTCGGGGGTCGCTTTCTTGGACATGTTATGAACAAAAATGAAGTGTAGCCCGATATTTTAGAGCAAACCACCCGATACCGTTGGGCCAAGGCAAGGCAAACACGGTTAATACTGTGCTTTCGACAGTGTCACATTGCCAACCTCGGAGCATCCCGGCAGTTTCCCTTTTCAAAGTGAAAGCGCGCACCCACTTCAATCCGACCAGCCCCTTTCTCGCCGGCGAATCCGTTGCCGTGATGCAGAAAAACAACTTCCCTGCCACAAAAATCGACGCCCCAAATCAAAATTCCCTTAAAAATCAGACCCTTCGCAGATGACTAAGGTATAATCTTTGGTTCTGTCCAAAATTTCCGTTTCATCTTTTTTGAATACTGGTTTTTGCGGATTCTTTCTCTCTTAGGTTGGTGCAAATTAATTTGGGGGTGGGGATGTCCGATCTTGCAACCGTGACCAAGCTGGTTCGGTCCAACGCGCAGCTTCCGGTCAACGTCTATTTCGACGACGTACTGCTACAGCAGGAACTCAAACAACTTTTTCATCAAGGCCCGCGTTACGCCGGTCATGAATTAATGGTGCCGAACGCCGGCGACTATGCGACGCTGGCATGGGAAAACGAGGGCCGCATGCTGGTCCGCAACCCGCAGGGCATCGAATTGATGTCCAACGTGTGCCGTCATCGCCAGGCCAAGATGTTCGACGGCCGCGGCAACGCAAATAATATTGTCTGCCCACTACATCGCTGGACTTACGATCTGAAAGGCGAACTGATCGGCGCGCCGCATTTCGACGACACGCCGTGCCTGAACTTGTCGAAGACGCCGCTGCAAAACTGGAACGGCCTGCTGTTCGAGAAGAACGGTTTCGATATCGCCCAGGCAATGAGCAAGCTGGGCGTTACCAAAGACCTCGATTTCAGCGACTACATGCTCGACCATGTCGAGGTTCACGACTGCGATTACAACTGGAAAACCTTCATCGAGGTCTATCTGGAGGATTACCACGTCGAGCCCTTCCATCCGGGCCTGGGCAATTTTGTCACCTGCAGCGATCTGCGCTGGGAATTCGGCCAACACTACAGCGTGCAGACCGTGGGCGTGAATCAGGCGCTGAAGAAGTGCGGTTCGCCCAAGTACAAGAAGTGGCAGGAACAACTGATGAAGTTCCGCGACGGCGTCCCGCCGCCGTATGGCGCGATCTGGCTCACGATCTATCCGAACATCATGGTGGAGTGGTATCCGCATGTATTGGTTGTTTCCACCTTGTGGCCGAAAGGCCCGCAGAAGACGACCAACGTAGTCGAGTTCTATTACCCGGAAGAGATCGTACTGTTCGAACGCGAATTCGTCGAAGCCGAACGCGAAGCCTACATGGAGACCTGCATCGAGGATGACGAAATCGCCATTCGCATGGACCATGGCCGCCGCATCCTGCTGGACCGCGGCATCAACGAAGTCGGCCCCTACCAATCACCTATGGAAGATGGCATGCAACACTTCCACGAGTGGTATCGCAAGCGCATCGCGCTGTAATTCCGTCACCCCGCCTCCTTGCAAGACCTCGCGTACCCCTTCCCTTCAAGGGGGCGCGGGCTTGCAAGCTCGCACGCCACAAATCGAATGGAGTTGGGTTTTAAAAACGACACCAATTCGCCTCGCTCTTGCCAAAGGGGATGGAACCTCTTCCTCGAATTCTCATTTTGCGTATCATCAAAGGTTTCCAACCTTCAATACGGCTTTGACGAGCCGTAATCCCGCCCCCTCATGCAATCGCTCTGGATGCTCTTTGCCGGCTTCGCTTTCTCCATCATGGGAGTGTGCGTGAAGCTGGCTTCCGGCCTGTACTCGACTTCTGAGATTGTGATGTATCGCGGTCTGATAGGCACCGCTTTCCTGCTTGCCCTGATACGATGGCAAGGAGGCAGCTTGCGGACGCCCTTTCCCTGGCATCATGCCTGGCGCAGTGTGGTTGGCGTCGTCGCGATATGGCTATGGTTCTATGCAATCGGCAAGCTGCCGATTGCCGCCGGCATGACGCTCAACTACATGTCGCCGATCTGGATCGCAGCGATCCTGTTCGGACTGAGTTTGTGGCGCGGGCACAAGCGCTTCGAATGGGGCTTGAGCACAGCCATCCTGCTCAGCTTCGTCGGCGTCACCCTCCTGTTGCGACCGACTTTTCAGGCGGACCAATGGTTTGCCGGCACCGTCGGCCTGGTGTCGG
>Ga0207657_10003327_pt1 | contig 17194 bp, 16 predicted proteins | sample KBSC33metaG_FD_184316 | JGI IMG/M metagenome (GOLD analysis project Ga0207657, IMG submission 184316) | Corn rhizosphere microbial communities from Kellogg Biological Station, Michigan, USA - KBS C3-3 metaG (SPAdes) (version 2) | ecosystem: Host-associated > Plants > Roots > Rhizosphere > Soil ... | reverse complement strand
GCGGCCGTTGCCCCCCAAATGAGCAGAGCGGCGCCGTGGATCGCAGTCAGCGCGGTCTCGTCGTCCGCAGCGGCCGCCTGCCGAATCAAGCCGTTTTGCGTCCCCCCGACCGCCACGAGATTCAACAACGCGTTGAACTGCACCAGCTGAGCAAACTCGCCATAGGCGCTGACCGGGAGAGCGGTCGTCGCTACTTTGAGCAGGATGACCGCCGATATAATTCGGACCGCGAAGAAGGCGGGTACTGAGGCGAGGCGTGCCAGTTGCGATCGCGCTCTCATCTAGCTGGCGATCACGGCGCTGATCGCTGATGCGCGCCGATGCCACAGCCAAATGGCAATCCACGACACAAGGATCGTGTAGCCGTCGTAGCTGGCCAGCACCTGATTATTGGCCGGGAAGTAGAACATCATCATGGTCGCCACGCAGAACAGGACTGCGGCCGGGTCGCTCATTCCCGCGGCGGCTTCGCGCCACCACCGCCCCCAGAAATATCCGATAAGACCGAGGGCCGGCAACGCACCCAGGAAGCCCACGTCGTTCGCAATCCAGGTCACGAGCGTCGACCAGTAATTTTCTTCCGGCCAGCGGTCGGCTCCGTTGCGGTAAGTGTAGGTGCGCATGTGCAGCGACGTGTCGTCGGTCAGCGCCTCATAGACGGCCGTTGCCGCCGGCGAATGGCCCACTCCGTAGGCGGTATCGAACGGCTTCTCGAGCGCCAGAGCCAGGCCGTAATATCCCGACGAAGTCGACAAGATGAAGAAGGTGAGCCCGAACCTTTGCCGAAGCGGCAGCCATGAAATCCAGGGATTGTCGAGGTTGGCACAGACCCGGCTTTCATTCACGCAGACGGCGACGCGGCTGACGTAGCCGCCCAGCCTTTCGTCCTTTCGCTCCGTGAAAAGGCCTTGGGCCAGGTAAAGGAATAGCGCGGCGACCATGGCCGGCTTCCAGAGGCGGCGAACGCTATCGAAGCCTCGAATCCCCAGCGTCCGGTTACGCCCGAATACCACGAACCCGGCCGCACACCCGACAATGAACAGGTCCGCAATCTCCTTGTCGGTGCCACGCAAGATCGAGAAGATTACCGAAGCAGCGACCGTTATGCCGATTGCAGCCCGGCCAAGCGATCCAATCGATCGCCAGTGAATGATGCCGAGCGGCAAGACCGCGAACGTCAAAGGCGCCAAAAACGCACGAGCAGCGACGATCAGATTGCGCTGCCCTTCGGTCGCGTTCAGCTGGACCTGCAAGCGGCGATAAGCGGCGCCTTGGTCGCGGAGCGCATCGAGCAAATTCCACGGCCCCCGGCCGGTATAGGCAAAGCTCGCGGGAATCAGCAGCAGCGCAGCGCCCGCAGCCCCTGCGGCAAGAAGCAATGGAAGCCCGGGCAACGGCGCCGTGAGCCGCGTTCGACCAGCCGAACCGGCCAGCATCGTGGCCGCGATGATCGCGAAGCAAAGCCCGACGTAGCCTACGAGCCTCAGCCACTCCCAAGAAAAATAGATCGGCCAGTCGATCGGCCAGAGCAGGAACATCGCGAACGTGCTGACGACGTAGCCGAGAACAAGAAACAGGGGCAGCCGAGTGACTCCTGCCACGGCAAATGCCGGCACCGTCCGATCCGAATGTGCCTGTTGGATCAAGCGGCTGTTCACGCCGGCACGAGCCTGTCCCCAGCCGGGCGCGTCCGCGCGCGCTCGATCAGCTGAAGGGTGTCATGCATGCCGCGTTCGAAGGACAAATGATCGAGATAAAAATGCCGGCCGCTGGCGCCGAGCGCGGTGCGCTCCGCGGCCGGCATCTCCGCCATTGCGCGCAAGGCCTGCGCCAGCACCCCCGGGTCGCCGGGGGTGACGACCAGGGCTGCGCCCGCCCGGTGAAGCAACCGTGCCGCATCGCCTGCGATGCCGGCGACGATCGGCCGTCCCATGGCGAGATAGAATTGCGTCTTCGAGGGGATCGTGATGGCGAACAACGGCTGGTCCGTCAGATGCATGACAAGTGCGTCCGCCTCGCTGAATGCTGTTACCATCTCCCGGCTGGAGCAGCGGCCTTGGAAGGACAAAATCGTGACACGGGCCTCGCGAGCCGCGCGGCGAAGAGCCTCCGACTCAACGCCATCGCCATAGATGATCAAGCGAATGTCGCTTCGGTCGCGCTCGATGAGCGCAGCGGCGGCGACGAGTGTTTCCAAGCCCTGGGCGCGGCCGAGGTTGCCGCCGTAGACGATCGTGAACGGCCCCTGCTCTCTTGCTGCGCGGAGCGGCGGTAGTTGCGGAACGTCCGCCCAGTTAAGGATCGTCGAGATTTTCGCGCAGGGAACGCCGCGGTCGATAAGGGCGCGCTTCATTCCGTCCGACTGCACGACGATCGCCGCCGCTCGCCGATAGACCAGTCTGCAGACCGGCCCGAGGAGACGACCAAGCGTCGCACCGCCTCGCATGCCCGTCGATGCGAGCGTGTCGGGCCAAAGGTCCTGAACGTCGAGGACGAACTCGAGCGGCCGGATCAGTCCGGCGAGCGCGGCGGCCGCGCCAACGGTGATCGGGGGATGATAGACGTAGGCGAGATCGAAACTTCGCCGTCGGCAAAGGCAATAGACAAGCGCGGAAAGGAAAAACGACAAGTAATTCAGCGATCGCCGCACCGCCGACGTGTCGTGGCTCGGATAGAGCGGCAACCGAACCACGCGAATGCCGTCGATCATTTCCTTTTGCAGCAGCCGCCACCGGTAGCCGGGGTACAGCTTTCCTGTCGGATAATTGGGCAGGCCCGTGACGACCGTCACGTCATGGCCGGCCGCCTCCAGCGCGCGGACGAATGCAACCCCTTTTACGACGTTCGGCTCCGGGTCGAACCACTGCGTCAGATAGAGGATGTGCATTTGCGGACGACCGTCTCCGAAACATGAACCGCCAGTCTCCAGTCCGGAACCAAGGCGAGGAGAAGGCGCCATGTCGTGGGTGACCCAGAGGGGCCGGGAGGTTCATGCCGCAGAGAAACTGTGTCCCCGTCCCCTTCTTCGACTGGAGCGCGCTCTATGCCGAGCACGCGGAAACCTATCGGGACCTGATCGACCGCACTGCCGCTTCCGGTGGCTTCATCCTGCAGGCAGCGGTCGAGGAATTCGAAGCCGCTTTGGCGGACAGGGTCGGAGCGCGGTACGCCATCGGCCTGTCAGACTGCACCAACGCGATGCTGCTCGGCCTGAGAGCAATTGGCCTGTCAGCCGACGATGAGGTCATTCTCCCCTCACACGCTTTCATCGCCGCCGCCCAGGCCATCCATTTTGCCGGCGGAGTTCCGATCCCAGTTGAACTCTCGGAGCAGGATTGGCTCGTTGACCCCGATGCGATCCGTTCGGCCATCACAGAGCGAACACGCGCGATCATGCCGGTTCATGTGAATGGGCGCCTCTGCGCCATGGACGCAATCGCGGCGATTGCCGACGAGTACGGCTTGTTGATTGTCGAAGACGCGGCGCAGGCGTTGGGCGCGAAGATTGGCGAGAGGCAGGCGGGAACGTTCGGCCTGTGGGGCACCTTCAGCTTCTATCCTTCGAAAACGCTCGGCGGGTTCGGCGACGCCGGAGCGCTCGTCACCGACGATGATGATCTCGCCCAGACCGTCCGAGCCATGCGCAATCACGGCGCCGACGCGACCAAGGCAATCCCGAAGGACTGCAAGGTCTGGGGAACCAATGCCCGGCTCGACAATCTCCACGCCGCGGTGCTGTCGTTCAAGCTCGGCTGGTACGATGACGCCATTGCTCGGCGTCGCGAAATTGCTGCCAGTTACCATCATGCATTCAGGGCCATCGAGGACCTCGATCTGCCGCCGCCCCCGTTGGACGGCGAGCGGCTCGACGTTTTCCAGAATTACGAAGTGTGCTGCTCCCGCCGCGATGCCCTACGAGAGCATCTTCGAGAGTGCGGCATCGGGACCATCGTCCAATGGGGCGGGACCGCAATCCACCAATTCACCAATCTGGGATTCGACCAGCAGTTGCCGAAGACCGACCGCTTCTTCGAGCGCTCGCTTCTCCTGCCGGTGAACCACTTGCTGACCGACGCGCAGGTCGAGCAGGTCGTGGCGAGCGTTCAGGAATTCTTCGCTTGAGTAGCGAGACTGAAGCCCTGGCATTGCGGCTTCGCCGCCATGTCGTACGGATGTGCAGCGCCGGCGGCAGCTCCCATGTCGGAAGCGGCCTATCGATCGCCGACATCGTCGCGCTTCTGTACGGCGAAGTGCTCCGGGTCGATCCGGCCAATCCGGACTGGGCCGACCGCGACCGCTTCATCCTGTCCAAGGGTCACGCCGGTGCATGCATCTATGCCGCTCTCGCCGAGAGTGCCTTCTTTCCGGTCGCGCAACTTGCCGCCCATTATCGCAACGGGTCCAATCTCTCGGGACATGTCAGTCACAAGAACGTGCCGGGTGTAGAGCTTTCGACCGGCTCGCTGGGTCACGGATTAGGCGTCGGTGCCGGTATGGCCATGCAGCTCCGGCGCATGGGCGGGCGCCAGCGCGTGTTCGTCCTGCTGAGTGACGGGGAATGCGACGAAGGTTCGAATTGGGAGGCGGCATTGTTTGCCGCGCACCATCGCTTGGCGAAGCTTTGCGCGATCGTCGACTACAACAAGCTACAAAGCCTGGCGCCAGTCGAAGACACGCTCGCGCTGGAGCCGTTCGCCGACAAATGGCGCGCGTTCGGCTGGACCGTAGACCACGTCGATGGCCATGATCATCGAGCCTTGGGCGCCGCTTTCCATGCCGCATCGCAATCGGACCGGCCGGCCTGCATCATTGCTGACACGATCAAGGGGCGTGGCGTCTCCTTCATGGAGCACCAGGTGCTTTGGCATTATCGCAGTCCACAAGGCGCAGAGCTCGAAGCTGCGCTCCTGGAACTCGGTTGCGGTTACGCAAATGCGTGACGCTTTCATCCGGGCGCTGAGCGAGATCACAGCGCAAGACCCACGCGTCATGCTCGTGAACGGGGATCTCGGCTTCGGAGTGCTGACGGACTTCATCGAGCGGTTTCCCGACAATTACGTCAACGCGGGCGTCGCCGAACAGAACATGACCGCGGTCGCCTGCGGAATGGCGCTGGCCGGCGCCCGAGCCTACACTTACTCGATCGGGAATTTTCCGACGATGCGCTGCCTTGAGCAAATCCGGAACGACGTCTGCTACCACCGCGCGGACGTCACGGTCGTGTCGATCGGCGCAGGTTTCTCCTACGGCCAGCTCGGGGTTTCCCATTTCGCGACCGAGGACCTTGCGGTGCTGCGCGCCATTCCAGAACTGACGGTCGTCAGTCCGTCCGACGCGTGGCAGGCTTATGCGCTAACGCACCAGCTGCACGCACTGGGCGGCCCCAGCTATCTTCGTCTCGACAAGACTGCCGCCGGACTGAGCGAAGTTCCGATCGAGATCGGCAGGGCGCGAACGGTGCGCAAGGGCGCCGACGCAGTGATTTTCGCGACCGGTAGCATTCTCGGCGAAGCGGTGGCGGCCGCGCACGGTCTGGCGAGCGAAGGTCGATCCGTCCGTGTGGTCGACATTCATACGTTGAAGCCGTTCGATGCCGAGAGTGTCTGCGAGGCGGCTGAGGCGTGCAAAACCGTCGTCACGCTCGAAGAGCATGTCGTGAACGGCGGTCTTGGCGGCGCGGTTGCCGAGGCATGCCTCGAAGGCGGCGCCGCGGTCACGGCATTCCGCCGTATGGGCCTCCCGGATATCTTTCCATCGATCGTCGGCGACCAGGCCTGGCTGCGCGCGCATTTCGGTCTTGATCGAACCACCGTCGCAAACACCGTTCGCCAGTTGCTCCTGTGACGGCCAAGCGTCTGTTCGATGCCGGCGTCTCCGCGATCGCTCTGCTGCTGTTGTCTCCGCTCCTCATTCTGCTGTGTGCACTGGTAGCAACCGACGGAGGTCCGCCAATCTACGCCGGCATTCGCGTCGGGCGCGGCAATCGGGATTTCCGGATGTTCAAGTTCCGCACCATGGCCCTCGATGCTGACCGGGCGGGCGGGACATCGACGGCGAGATCCGATCCTCGCGTGACAGGACTGGGACGCGCGCTGCGCCGCTGGAAGGTGGATGAGTTGCCTCAGCTGGCCAACGTCCTTGCGGGTCAGATGAGCCTTGTCGGCCCGCGCCCGAATACGCGGGCCGGCGGCGTGGACCGCTACAGTCCTGACGAAATGGGCCTTTTGTCCGTTCGCCCTGGCATCACCGACCTCGCGTCAATTGTATTCGCCGACGAGGCAGACATCCTCAATGGCGCTCCCGATGCCGATGCGGCGTACGATCTGCTCATCCGGCCATGGAAAAGCCGACTTGGCCTACTTTACCTCGATCGCCGAACCTTCGCGGCGGATCTGCGCATCATCGCTCTCACCTTGCTCACGATCTTCGCACGGCCTGTCGCGCTTCGTGGTGCGGTCCGTCTTCTTGAGGGGTGGGGCGCCGAGCCTGACCTCATCGCCGTCTGCCGGCGGACGACAGGTCTTACGCCTCCAGCTCGCTTCGGCCTGCCGGCGGGATGATCAACTTCTACGCACTGGTCCCCAATTCGCAGCGGCCGGTCCACGCGTTTCCGCACGCCGCGGAGTTACGCCTGTGGCGGCCAAGTGATGGCTTCCCGACGCATGGCGCGATGCGCGGCCGGAACGCCATATGGTGGCTACTGGCCAAGCTCGCCCTGATTGACGGTCGGCGCTTCGTCGAGCTGACTCTGTGGATCGATGACCACTTGGCGCAGCGATTGATCGTGACGCCGCGATGGTGGCGATTTCCTTTCATGGGCGTTGACGATCTGCAGATCGGCGATGTCTGGACGGCACCGAGCTGGCGCGGGCAAGGCGTGGCTCGAGCCGCGATAGCCGAAGCGGAGCGCCTCGCGGCCGCTTGGGCCAACCGCCTATGGTACGTGACTGACGGTGCAAACGAAGCGTCCGTGCGGCTAGCGGAGTCATCAGGCTTCACGCTGGTCGGCGCTGGCATTCGCACCGCTCCCCTTGGGATCCGAGCGGCCGGCCGGTTCCATCTTACGGACCGATCGATGAGCGCCGCTCAATCGTTACCGATCGAATCGCGCCGCTCTGCCCGTCGGCCCGATCGCTCGCCCTCAGGTTGAGCGTCAGCCACTGACCATCACAGCCGGTTGGCACGGCGAAGTCGCCCTGTGCGAAGGCATTGGCGCTGCCGCCCAGATCGATCAGCGCAATCTGACGAGGCGGGCGACTGGCACAGGTGACCGTCCAATAGGGGCGTGCGGCTTGATCGATAGCAGGCGACGCGCTTCGCGCGGACAGGCCGTATCGTCCAGGCGTGAGCGTCAAAAGCTGCGTGGCGGCCGGACCTGACCCGCCGGATGCGCCGTGATAAAGGAGAACGGGACCTGACGAAACCTGGCCGCGCTGAGCCCAGACGGTCGCATTCTCGATCAATTCCCAACCAAACGGAAAGCGGAATTGCGGCTGAGAGAAGTCGGAATCGCGGATCAGAGCTCCGGGTTTCAGCGCCGGTCCGAACGCCGCCGCGACCGAGCTCGCCGGGCGAAACGCGCCATCCCCAACCAGCCTCGCGATAAGCATCTGGTCGATCTGCTTATCCTTGAGGAAGGTCCGGTCGCGCATGTCAACGATCAGCGGCGTCAGCATAGCTGGCGCCGTTCCCTGCCGGGCGATCGCGTAGTCCAGGAAGGCCTCCCGCCAATCGCTTGGCCTGTCGAGCATCCGCGCGATCGGACCGGCAAGATCGGGATTTGTGGCGGCAGCGGACAGAACCGGAAAGAGCAGGCGCGGGGCTGCGGTGGACGTCCGTAATGCGAGGTCATATTCGGCAAGCGCGTCCTTGACGTTCCGTCGGTCCACGGCTCGCTGGATCAGCCACATGTGGGTTCCGAGACTTCTGCGGCTGATCCTTCGTGAAAGCTCGAACAGTCGAATGGCTGCCGGCCTGTTACCACTTGCATCCAGATCGAGGGCGCGAAGCTCGATCGCGGGTGTGAGGGACGCGTCCTCCCGCAACGCATTGCGAACGAATGCACGAACCCGAGGCGAAGTCGGCAGCTCTCCTGCTTCGACAAGCGCTCGGGCTGCGGCCGCCGATGCCTCCGCTGAGCCGCTATCGGCCTGGACGGCCATCAAAGGATTGGTCTTGGACAGCGCCGTGGCAAGCCCGGTTCGAACGATGGCAACGCTCAAAATTATGGAACCGGTCAGGATTCCGGCTCTGCAGAGTCCACGATAGGTTCGGCGCTCACCAAACGAATGCTCAGTGGCCGTAGCCGTAGCCATATTCATAACCGTAACTGATTTGCGCGCGCTTGGGATCGAGCTTGGTCAGCATGACACCGATCAGGTTCACCTGCGCTGCTCTCAAACGGCCAAGCGCCATCCGGACCATGCCGGCCTGGAGCGATCCAGCCTCGACGACATAAATGACCCCCTCGGCCGCGCCCGCGACAAGCGGCGCATCGGCGAGGCCAAGCACCGGCGGGCAATCGAGTATGACATGATCGAACTCTTGCTGAAGCCGCTCGATCAGCATGGGCATGCGGTCGCCGGTGAGCAGATCGCCGGCGTTGGGCGGCTGCGGCCCTGCCGTCAGAACGGTCAGCCCCTCATACTCGGTGGGCTGCAGCAACTCGGGGAGATTGTCTTTGCCAGCCAGGAAATTGCTGACGCCGGCCGCATTTGTGACGCCGAAATGGCGGTGGACCGATGGTGAGCGCATGTCCGCGTCTACGAGCACAACCTTCCTCCGCGCCCGGACCAGGGACTGCGCCAACGCAATCGTGGTCGTGGACTTGCCTTCCTTCGGCCGGGTGCTGGTGACGGCAAGCGAGCGCGGCGTGCCGTGTGCGGTCGACAGTTCGAGGTTCGTCTGGATCGCAAGATACGCCTCGACGATCCCGGAGCGCGGATCCTTCAGGGCCTCGATCGGATCCTCGATCCGCAAGCGCGGGACGGTGCCAAGCAACGGCAATCCCAGCTTGCCTTCGACTTCCGCGGGATCATCGACACCGTCGTCGATCTGGTTGAGAACGACCGCAATGGCAAAGCTGGCGATCGCGCCGGCAAGGGTCGCCAGGATGACGTTGACGAGGAAGTTCGGCGTCACCGGCCGATCGGGGACCTCGGGCGCATCGACGACGCTGACGTTATTCTTCTCGACGGCTCCCGCGACGCCGATCTCCTTATAGCGCTGTAGAAGCGCATTATAGAGTTCGCGGTTCGTGTCGGCATCGCGCTGGTAAATATTGTATTGGATGCTGCGGTTACGCAGGTCGTTGAGGCTGGTTTTCAGCCCTGATACCTTCGCGTTCAATGCATTCTCGCGATCGACCGCGGACTGATAGTTTTGCTGCAGCGAGGCGCGGATTCGTCCCTCTTCGCGGGCGATCGAAGCATCCAGTTCCTTGATTTGCGCCGCCTCCGCCTGCACTGGCGGATAGTCCGGTTCGAACTGGATCATCTGCTTTGCGTAATCCGCGGCAACTTCGGCGCGCTTCTGCCGCATCGCGGTGATCGCCTCATTGCTCAGCGCCTGATTGCTTGCATCGGGACGGCGAGCCTGAAGCAGCAGGCTCTGCGCCGCGATCCGCTCCGCCGTCGCCGCCGACAAGGCCGAGTTGAGCGATGTCAGATCGTCCGTAACCAGAGACCGGTCGGGAGTGCCGTTGACGTTGCTGCCATTGGCCGTGTTGCTCGGCGACGGTAGCGTGATGATGCCCTGATTAGCGGCATAGCCGACCGCCGCGCGCTCGGACTGTTCGAGCTTTTCACGAAGCTGGGCAAGCCGCTGTTCGAGGAATTGACGGGCGTAATTGGAGGAGTTGAACCGGCGCTCCAGGGTCGATTGGATGAAATTGTCGCTCCACGCCTGCGCGATCCGCATCGAGAGGGTCGGGCTGGGCGTCACGGCGGTGACGTCGACCAGTCGCGATCCACGCACGGGCGCGACCCCGACGTGATTGAGTAGGACCTTCGCAGCTTCTTCCACCCGCTCGGTGCGATCCTGCGCGTTCGCGGCAGGCCTCATAAGAGGTGCAAAGCTGGGGTCGTCGGTGAGATTGAGCTGCCGAACGACGCGTTCTGCAAGAGCCTTGGTCTGAAGCAGGCCATATTGAGTCTGGTAGAACTCTTGGTCGCCGATGCTGGTATCGCGCTCGACGCTGTCGATGTTGACGACGCGATCCGCCTCCCGGTTGATCTCGAGTCTGACGGTCGACGCATATTGGCGCGTCATCATCATCGTCAGCAGGACCCCCAACAGGGCGCCAGCAATAATCCCGCCGACAAGCACCCACCGCCACCGCAAGGCCATTCGGTACAGGCGCTTGATTGGCGGCACTCGGGGGGCGGCGGCGGAGTCGCCGTTCCCTGACAGGAGCATGAAATTGCCGCCGTTGAGCGCGAGAGCCTGCTGGGAAACGGTGTCCATGGCGATCCTAGTGGCGCTGGAGGGCGATAACGAGCGGGGTCGTGAGCAAGGGAGCGATCTGCAGCACCTGCTGAATCATGCGGCGCTGCTTGGAATCCCCAACCACGACGACATCGTTCGGATAGATCTTGGGATCGGCGTAGAGCCCGTGGCGGATCGCCGACAGATTGTAGAGCGCCGCCATCGGCTTGCCTTCGACCGTGCGAAACACCACGACGTCGTCGAGCCGCGCATATTCACTGGCGCCCTTGGCCGCCGCGACGGCGCGCATCAGGGTCATGTTTCCGACCACCGCATAGCTGCCGGGCTCGGTCACCTGGCCGTCGATGGTGAACTTCTGGTTTGATGACTCCTCAAGGTTCACGGTGACCTGAGGGTTGCGCACGTAGGACCCGCGAAGCTTAGTGGCGATCTGATCGCTGAGCTCCCTGGGCGTGGCGCCCGCAGCATCGATCTCACCGACCAACGGCATTGAAAGACGCCCTTCGGCGTCGGTCTGCAACTCGCCGCTAAGGTCTGGAACGCCGAAGACCGCGATCTTCAGCTTGTCGAACGGACCGATCCGATATGGCGTCGCCGTCGACATGAGGTCCGCGCCGCTCGGCGCCGGCAATTCAGAGGTCTTGACCACCGCCATCGGCGCGTCGGTTTCGCCAATGCGCGGACCGTCCGCGCAACCGGCTGGAAGCATGAGGAGCGTAAGTGAGATCACGCACGACAGTTTCGCCCCCATCATAGCGAGAGCCTCAAGGCGACCTGAAAGACTGTCTGGGCCTGGAAGGGATCGAGCCCGATCCGCTCGCGCGTTCCACGGCGGCTGCGGACATTGAGCGCTTCAAACATAAGCGTCAGGTTGTTGGTGAGACTGTGCTTCACGTCCGCGGTCCACGACCAGCCATGCTCGCTTTCGTCCGGAGACATTTCGCTGCCGCGTTCACGCGTCCCAAACGCCTCGACCCGACCGGTCACCGAGGTCTTGTCGTCGAGGGTCTGGTTGATGAGGACGTAAGCTGATCGAAAGTGCGTGTGCACCCACGGCACGCCGTTTGTTTCAAAACCCATGATCGTCGAGCCAGTCATGCCCTGCGCAAGCAGGCGCGTGTTGGGACCGAGGTCGGCGTTGACGCCCACGTTCCAGAAGCGGGTGCGCCAACCCCACTGGAGGTTCTTGTTGAACGCGTGCGGATCACCGCGATTGTCGTAGTAGAAGACGGACACGCCCACGGGTGCAGGCGGCCGCCATTCGAGCCGGCCGTAGAAGCCGGGACGGTGATCGAGTTCGATCAGTGACCGAGTCTCGTCCTGCTGCGCAAACTTCATGAAGTCGTTGAGGGGCGGCAGCGGGAAGTGGCCGAAAGCGGTCGCCTTGATGTCGTGCAACGCCCAGCCGCGGAACGACAGCAGAGTTCCGGACGTGTCGTTGAAGGCAAAGACCGCGCCCGTGGCGGCGATCTGCGATTGACCTATCGAGGCGTGGAGAGTGACTTCGGCCGCGATCGGCTTCACTTCCTCGCCGACCCACGAGTTAATCGCCGACGGCGTTATCGTATACACCGTGCTCCATGTCCCGCCGGTCGCGTGCTCCAGTGAGATTTCGGGCCACATCAAGCCAGCGCGCGCAGACACGCCAAGCGCGCCGTGCTGCGGCGGCAGCCAATTGACAAAGGCTTCAATGAGGTCGGCGTGATGTTGCTGGCCGCGTTGCCAGCCGCCGGAAATATTCGCGCTCAATGAGCTCGAGAATCGCGGCATCCAGGCCATCGTCGCTTCGACCGGAACCGCCCGAACCTTGTAGTCTTCGCTATCCGTTCCGCCAAAGCGCGTCTTGCCGAACCCGCCATCGATCCACGATTGCTCGCCGTTGGCGACGACGAAACGGCCATCCAGAAGGAAGGCAAAGGTGTCGCGCGAGAAGAGATCCGGGCCGTTCTTGCTTGAATCGGTCGCGGTGACCCTGGCGAGAGCCGATTGGTGGGGCGACGGCGTAGCTTGCGCGGTTGCCGGCACGGCGTCTGAGTCCGCACTGGGCGGGTTCTGAGCTGGCGGCGCTTGCTGCGCGAATGCCGGGCTGGCCGCAGCCATCGATGCCGCAGCAATCACAAGCGCCGAGCTCATCATCGACAGTTGCCTCTTCCTGACGACCGGCAGGTCTTGCCCCATGAATGTCCTGCTCTTCATCACTGCCCCTTTCGTCCGACGCCGCGGCCCCCGATGTTCGTCCAGCGCTTGATGCCTGCGACAGTCCGAAGCCTCCCGCCGGGCATGATCTTTTCGACCTGTGGCGCGAGTTTTCTCGATGCGAGCCGAGGCACGCCATCGACCATGACCATCGTGACATCCTGCGCGCAGGCTTCACCGACTGGCTTCCGAATGAGAATGAGGTCCGCCGGCGCACCGACTTCGAGCGACGGTGGCGCCAGGCCAAGGCGGAGCGCGGCGACCTCACCAACTGCGCGACTAAGCGCGGCATCGGAAAGGGGTCCTCGAGCACGCGCAAAGCGGAGTTCGTCGAGAAGATTGCCCGCGCCCGTAAGCAGGGAATCGCTGCCGATCAGCACGTCAACGCCGCTCGCAAGCAAAGCCTCGGGAGCGGTCGCGGCAAGCATGAACATGTTGGAGGTGGGGCACCAGACAACGGCTGCGCCAGCAGCCCGGATACGATCGATGCCAGTGCTGTCGACCCCCACGGCATGCACGGCAAGCAGGTTCGAGGTGAGCAATCCGCGCAGCTCAAGCTCCACCATATCGGCCCTCGCAGCCGCATCGGTGCCTTCGGCGAAGTGGATCGCATAGGCCGCCCGCGTATCGATGGGCCCTGCGGTCTGAACGCTGTCGCCGTTGGTGAGGTGGACCACGCGTAATGGAAAGCCACAGTCGAAGTCGGCCTCCCAGCGATCGTGGTGAACGACCGCCGTCACACCGGCGAATAGATTTTTCCAAGCGCCCGCCAGCAAAGCCGAACGTCGTGGCCTCTTGCGGCCGGCTGCGATCTTGCCGCGATAACGCTGCTGGATGTCGACCGCCCACTCTCGGGCGCTCCGGTAAGGCGGATGGCCAAGGCGACCATAATGGTTGCGATGCAAATGATCGTGGGCGTTGATCAGACCAGGTCTCAAATCGGCGTCCGCGGCTTCGATGATGAGGTCGAAGCGACCAGCGGCCTCGACAATGGCACCGGCCTCCACGCCGACGCTGGCGTTGCGCGCGCTGATCAGCACGCGCATTCAGGCGCCCCGCCGAAAGCTGAGCGCGAGCACGACTGGAAGCCCGACTTGTTCCAGGAACAGATCGGATTTGCCCGTCGAGCGATAGATGTGCTCTACCGACGCACCGACGCGGCCTGGCCTGACCGCGACATTTTCAAGCCCGGCGCCGGCTGCTTCGCGCAATTGCTTAGCCATGCTGTGGACATGATGTTCGACTTCGAAGACCTCGTCCCCGGCGCGGAACGATCGCCGATGGCCGGCGGCATAGGCGGCTTCATGGAAGTCGGTGACGATCACGCGGCCTCCCGGCGCCGTGACCCGGGCGAGTTCGCGATAGATCGATCCGCAATCCCGGACGTGACCGATGACGAGACGACACCAGACGACGTCGAAGCTGCCGGCAGCAAAGGGCATGGCGCGAACGTCGGCGGTCAATATTTTCACGCGAGGGTTGCCCCTCAGATCGGCCGCTCCGGCGTCGACCATTTCCCGGCAGAGATCGACGCCGACGGCCTGCTTCGCCCCGAGGTCGCGCAGCCGTCGGCCGGTACCGCAGCCAGCGTCGAGAAGGCGCAAGCCGGCGAGCGGCGGCGTCAGGGCCGAGACCAGTTCGTTCTCGATCCAGGATATCGCGGTTTCGGCAGCATAATTGGGCGCCCACAAGGGGTAGGCTTCGGAGGCGGCGAGAATGGTCATCCGGCGGTCCCGCACGGCGCCGCCGTCCGCCGTAGGGACGGACGAGTTTGCCCTGGATCCTTACCATTTTCGCACAGGAAAGAAGTCACGCCGCCACCCTGAAATTCCATCGTAAATGCCGGTGGCAAGCGCGGGGGTTCAACGGCCGAGGCGCGGACCAGTCGATGACATTTCTTCGATTGAACGAAATTGCCGGCGGCAGGCATTAATGCTAATCTTGCCCCACACCCGATGAGGAGGTGTTCAATGCGCGTGACCCGGATGCTTGCCGCCGCTGCTGCAATCTCACTTGCGCTGACTCCGGCTGTTGCCAGTTCGATGAACCCGGCCGCCGACCTTTCTCTCGACCCGGCCACCGGTGCACCTGCGGCAAAGTCGCACACCGCGACCTATTTGCTCCTGGGTGCTGGCGCCGTCGCGGTAGTCGTCGCCGCTGTCGCCATGGGTCATAACGACAACACGCCCGCAAGCGCCTGACGTCGCAGCAAGTTCGTAAACTCCCACCGGCCTGATGGCCGCGTCCGCTGCCGTGCGCGTGGGGCAACCGCGCGGCTCCTCCGCCGCAATGGGAAGTTTCTCGCAGCGATACCGCTTGGGTGTCGCCCTTTTTCTCTTTGCGGCTCTCTTTGTTGCCGGCGGCGCGTCCCGGCTTGACGAACCCCGACAGATGGTCGCGCGGCTCGCTTGCCTGATCGCGATGGCGGCGAGCGCGTGGCGGCTCGAGCGTCCGCTTGTAACCCTGCCCCGTTCATGGCGCTGGTTCGGCCTGAGTGTCGTCCTGCTTCTGATCGCTCAACTTGTGCCGTTGCCCCCCAGGTGGTGGGCTTCCCTCCCCGGTCACCGGGTCTATGCGGACATTGCTTCAGCAACCGGCACGGTCGGTTGGCGCCCGCTCACACTGACACCAGACCTGACCTTGAACTCTCTATTCGCGCTGCTCGCCCCGGGCTCTGCGATTATGGTTACCCTGTTCCTCGACACCAAAGCGCGAACCACACTGTGGACCTGGGTGGTCGGAGCAGCATTAGTCAGCGCGGTCCTCGGCCTGTTGCAGCTGAGCGCCGAGGATGCGCCGCTTCGCTTCTATCGCGTGACCAGCATAGATTCCGCTGTTGGGATCTTTGCCAACCGCAATCATCAAGCGGCCTTCCTGGCATGCGCCTTGCCGCTGCTGGGCGCCTTGCTCGGGACACGCTTGCAAAAGCGGCCAAGGTTGGGACTCCTTGCATTCGGAACGGTTGTCATCATCGTCCTCATGGTCGGTGAAATCGCAACCACTTCGCGCGCCGGCACTCTGCTTGGTATTGCCGGAGTTGCGGGAGGGCTGTGGACTTTCCGGACGAGCGGCGGCCGCATCGGCGGGATCAAAGGCCACAAGCCGCTGCTGGCGTGCGCTGCAGTTGCGGTGGTGCTTATTCTGATCGCGGTCGCAGCGTCCCACGAGGGGGTAGTCTCGCGCTTCGGCGACAGCGATCCTGCCAGCGAGTCACGCGTTAAGATGATCGCCCCTTTGCTGCACACGACTGGCGCCTTTTTCCCCCTCGGATCGGGCTTTGGCTCGTTCGCGACCGTCTATCGGCAGTTCGAGCCGGATGCGCTGTTATCGACGATCTACATGAATGAGGCCCACAACGAGCCTCTCCAGCTCGCGATCGAGGGCGGTCTTCCGGCGCTGGCCCTGTTGGTGACATTCCTGTGGTGGTGGGGCGCAACGGCGATTGCGCTAGTGAGGGCCGATCTTTCCCAACGGCGCCGCCCGATCGCAAATGCAGCCGTCTTGGTCTCCGCGCTGCTGATGGCGCAGTCGCTGGTGGACTATCCTTTGCGAACGCCCCTTCTCGCCGCGATGTTCGCGTTGGCCTGTTTCGAGATGATGCGTGGCTCGGCGCACCTCGCCCGGGAGCCGGAAAAAGCGAGATGAAACGATGGCCTGCGGGGCGTTGACCGCGCAGTGACTATTTCGCGACGTTCAGCGTGCCTCGCATCTGAACATGGAAAATGCAGTAGAATGGGATGCTGCCCGCCGCATTCAGGGTCATGCGGGCGGTTTGGTGCGGACTGATCCGCACATCAAAGCTCTTGTCCCGCGCAGTCACCGTATGCGGAACGCTGTCGCGGTTTTGCCAGACGATCGTGTCGCCGACCTTGAGGTCGGACGGAATTTGCCCGTAACGCATGTTTGCGATGGGAACCGCCACCTCCCGTCCAGCGGCTTGCGCCACGCCGGGAGCAATCGACGCCGCGACGGCCAGTGCGCAAACGGACATGACTTTTGCACTGCGACGAGAGATGAACCTGTTCACTTCCGGCTGCTCCTGAAATCACCTGCGACACTGTCTTAGTGCCGGCAGCCCAGGCGATGGTTTAAGCCGCAGCGCCAAGCGTCAGAAGTTGAGACTGGCGCCGACGGTCAGCGCCACACCGGTCTGCCCGATGTCATATGAATAGCGGTTGCGCGGAGACCCACCTGACAGCGCCGAATGGATTTCGAGCCGGCCGAGCTGACGAGACGCCGAAACGCGCCAGTCGAGCCGCGTGCGGTCATCGAAATCGTATGGGGTGGTCAAATATTTCAAAGCGCCGACATGGCCGCTGAGCCGCCATTTCGCCGCAGGCTGGAATCCCGCCTCTACCTCAACATAGAGCGTCGTGACGTCCGGGCGGAAGTAATGTGGAGAGTATGACAAACGAGCGGAGATGTTGTGCGCGTTCAGCCCGAGATAGGCTTCATCGTAGCTCGCCGATCGATTGATGTCATAAATCCGATAACGATAGAGTGAGTGGATGACGCCCACATCGATGGAAACAGTCGGGCTAATCCGCCGCGC
>Ga0207657_10003324_pt1 | contig 17206 bp, 19 predicted proteins | sample KBSC33metaG_FD_184316 | JGI IMG/M metagenome (GOLD analysis project Ga0207657, IMG submission 184316) | Corn rhizosphere microbial communities from Kellogg Biological Station, Michigan, USA - KBS C3-3 metaG (SPAdes) (version 2) | ecosystem: Host-associated > Plants > Roots > Rhizosphere > Soil ... | reverse complement strand
TGCACTAGGGAGCGAAGAAAATTTCCCTAGCGTAAACCTCGTTGTGCGCCTTGGCTGCCAGGGCTTTCACCAGCATGTTTTCCAGGGGGAAGTGAATTGCCTATTCGTAGACCGCGTGTAACCCATGGATTACGCCTACGTCACATCTAGGTGTGGATGAACTGGGGGATGTATGCGGGATTTAGCCAGTGGAGCATTTCGTTCAAATAACCCTATGCTGGTTTCATTGCTATGAATCGCGAACCCAGCGCGTCCCCACACTGCCTCAATTGTGAAAGTACCCTTTCCCCTAAGAGCGCGGTCCACGTCGCTAACGGGGTTACCGTCCAGCCGTATGAGTGCCTCACCTGTGGCCGTCAATGGTACGCAGTCAATACCGGACGACGGGTCGTTCTTACATCACCGCCCTCCCGCACCTAGTCTCTAGTTCCTTGCTCGCAAACCCATTTCAGCCTGAGCAAGTCCGTACCCTCGCCTCATACGCCGATCACGGGACGATGCAGCGGACTCAATTTGCTTTCAGAGGAAGAATGAGGAGAGGGTAGGATTCGAACCTACGGTCCGGTTGCCCAGACAGCAGCTTTAGGGAAAGCCGCTTCGATTCGGCCACTCTCGCACCTCTCCGACCCACTCAGGGTAACGTCCGCAGCAGCGGAAATAAATTCTGGGATTGCCTTAGCAAATTCCTGATCTTTGTGTTGGATGAAATAGCTTAGCTCGAACGAAGCACTAGCAGTGTCTGCTGTAAGGCCACCCTTGTGCCAGGCTCTGTGCTCCATGCGGCATGTCAGTCAGGTAAAGCCGCATACATGGATGAGCGCAAAAGTGACTCGGCTGGATCGTATTGATCATGCCAGCGTTGGACTGGCGCTTGTGAGCCAAACTCGGTTGATGTACCATTTTGTCGCCGTGGCGACAGGCTACACGCGCTGTTGACCGTAACTCGGCCCGAAATTCTTCACTCCTTGTCACAAATATAGAATGAGCATACGGCAGAACCTGCATTTTCGTTCGGGCCTTCTCAACGTGGTTGCAGACGGAGAATTCTCGCTGCAAGATGCCAAACAGGCCTTCCTTGATATGCTCGGTGCTGTTGTCCGACACAAGGCTGAGAGAATATTGCTCGATGGCCGGAACGTGCGCGGAAACCCCAAGGACATGGAGCGCTTCTACTACAGTGAATTCGCCGCGAGAGAAACCCGCAGGATTGTCGTTGAGCACAAGATTCATCCGCGGTTTGCGTATGTTATCCATGTGCCTCTTCGTGACCCGGCAATATTCGGCGAAACGGTTGCCGTGAATCGAGGGATGATTCTCAGGGTGTTTGAGACGCTACAAGATGCTACCGAATGGCTAAACAAGGAGCGCGAAGGTTGAGTGGTCAGCGCCGTGAAATGGTTCCTGACGCTGTTTCTTAGCCGCGTCCCACTCCGGGTCGCCTTCCGCGGCGCATCCTTTCGGCCGGCGAACATCAGCGTGCTATTTTGACAACACGATCGCTTCCGGGACATGCGCTCGGGGCTGTTTACATGCCCACGTGCTTCTTCAAAATTTCTGAATCCTTGATGGCCGGATCGTTCGGGGCAAGTTCCAATGCTTTCTTGAATGAGGCCGTGGCATCTTCATGTTTGCCCATTTTGTCCAAGGTCAGTGCCACATTATAGTGCACGACCGCGGAATTGGGATCGGCCTTGACCGCCTTTTGATAGTGATCCATCGCAACATCCCAATGACCTTGCTGGAAGTGGCCTATCCCCTCTTCATTTTCTATCCGCGCAGCCGAGCTAGGGAGGGCGACCAGTGGAGCATCAGTGGCTTTTCCAGATTGTTTCGACCCATATCCGGTCTGGCCAGAATCGCATCCGATAGCGATGCTGAGGAGTATGAAGCCAAAAGCGTGAAATAGAGAGGCACGTGTCATGGCATCCTCCAGATTAGGTGGGGAACCAATAGAACACGGTCGTGAGCGATAGTTCTGCCACAGTTTAGCCACAAAAAGATGGTCAAGAATTCTCCGTCTACCTTGATGAGCCTCAGAGTGGGCATCAGATCCCGTACCGTGTGTAGCCTGATGAAGTGGATGGTTCCCCCTCATTCAGCCATGTAAAGGCCGCTTCAAAATCACGGAAGGCTTTCAGTTCATATCCTCGATTCACCGCGCAGAGCTCAAGAAACGCTCCTCTATCAAAATCGTCTTTCGGACTATTTACCACTGCTATCCGGGCCCTGAGTCCTGAGGATGTCAGCTTCTTTGCCAGAGTCCACACATCCAGCATGCTCGCGTTTGAAGTCGCTTCTCGAGTATCGATAAGAATTCGGTCTATATTGTGGTTTTTGCACTCTTCCACGAGTTTGCGCAGTATGCTGAGGCTCCTCTCCAAATCTAGGGTACCCGACACATCTGATCGCAGAAATTCTTTGATGGGGATTATTCTCACATCGACAGCCATAGTTCACTCCTGAGGGTTAAGATATACACCCTGTCGTCCGGTCATCGGGAAAGGTGTGGGTCAAAAACCCCGGCGGAGCGATCCGCCGCAAAGATACGACCGGCATTGCTTCCGTGGACTCATGGAGACTTGTGGACGTTCCTGGCTCGGTCGTCGTGCTGCCGACCAATCCGCCAGTGGCGAATGCCAAGGGACTCGAAAGCCACCCACTTGGCTCTGCAGGCAAACTGTCCCGTCCTGCGACGGTGAAGCTGCTGATATTCCCGCCGCCCAGTGCCGCGCAGCGTTGACTCAAGAGCGTGGTTGCGAGCAACGGTTTTTGCCCAAGAGGAATGATCTTGCCGCTCGCCGGAGAGATGGGCGATTGAATGATGACGTTGCCTTGCTGGCCGAATTGAGAGGAAGCCGAGATCACGCTCGTCGAATCCGGTAATAGAAGATTGGTCGTGATGTTGATATTCCCGCCAGGGCCGAAGATGGCATTCGCCAGGATCTGACTGTTCTGTAGTACGACATACTGCGGGTCGATGTTCACGCTGCCGCCGCCCCCGTTGCCATCTAGCACCGAGGCGCTAATCGTGCTGTCAGTGAGCTGTACTGTGCCGTTGGCATTCGTCGTGATCTTGATCGCCCCACCGCTCGCCTGATTGGCCTCGGTGGTCACCGAGCTATTTGTCATCGAGAATTGGTTGCCCGAGCTGATCTGGATGTCGCCAGTGTTGCCGGGGCCGGTGCTGCTCGCCGTCATGTGGGCGCCGTTGGTCATGGTGACGGTGTTTGGCGCATCGATGGTAATCGTCCCGCCCACAGCCGATGATGCGGTGCCGGAAGTCTTGGCCGACAAAGTGCCGCCATTGGACATAGTGACAGTATTGGCGTTGACCACAATATTCCCACCTGCGCCGGAGTCCTCGGTGTTCGTAAAGACACCACTACCTGTGCCATCGACGAGAAAAGAGTTTGCAGGACTGTTTAGCCCTTGAATAGTGACGGTTCCAGCAGTACCTGCACCTGATGAGGCAGCATTGATGGTTCCTCCTCCACTAATCGCGACGTCGTTTGCTTTGACCAGAATGTTACCGGCATTGCCAGGACCGGTGCTGTTCGCGATGATCGAGCCTCCGTTACTCAAGGTGACGGACTGATTCGCTACGACTGAAATATTCCCGCCCGTTGCGCTGGGTTCGATCCCCGACGTTGGTGCCGAAAGGACGCCGCCATTCTGAATGGCGACGGTCTGGGCTGATAGATGCATGCTGCCGCCCGCCCCGGTGCCTTGTGCGTCCGTGAAGATTCCGCTTCCGACTCCATCGATAACAATCGATTGCGCTGGACGCGCGACATTTTGGACCGTAACCGCCCCGCCTCCACCGGATGGAATTAATGAAACCCCCTCGGGGGGATCAAATGGGAAGGGGCTGCTGCCGCTTCTGAGTTGTCCACCATTGGTGACTTGTAGATTGTCCGTAAATAGACTGAGCCTGCCTCCCTGGCCGGATTCGAAGGTCTCGGTGCTGAGATGGCTCCCCTCGGTCACGAGAACCTGAGGAGCCGTGATGGTAAGGTCGGCAGCAGGAGCCGATCGATAAGCATTAGTTACAATTAGAGAGTGGCCATCAAGGCTCAATTGCCCAGACAGCATCACGTTGATGTTACCCGGTACCTGCGACGTTAAGTTGTCGCCTTCGATAAGGGAGTCGCCGTGAAGGGTCAGGTTTTGCGCAGTCACCGCCAACTTTCCTAACGATCCGGTTGTGCCCTCGGCAACGTTGAAGATGAAGCTCTGGGTCAGAACGACGTTGCCATCTGGAGCGCTCAGGGTAATGTTGCCTGAATTGCCCGTACTCAAGATGCCGTTCAGGAAGGTTTCCTCCGATTGGGTAGCCTGTGAGGTTATAAATGCACCTTCGAGGAGGATATTGCCGCCTGTACTGGTAAGCGCAATATCGCCTGCATTCCCCCCGCCCGCTGAACCCGCAGAGATACTCGCAAAAATACTCCGCGTTTCAATATTCTGTGCCGCTGTTAGAGTGATGTTACCCCCCGCACTCGCACTCTCGGTTCTGGTTTCGAGATTCGCAAGGTCCTTCATGAGAATTGAGTTGGCGTCCAACGTAATATCTCCGCTCTTCCCCCCCGCGCTCTTAGCCGCAACATTGGACCTGATGCCGGTGAAGAAGGGAAATGTCTCAAAGTCAGGGACCCCTGCAATCTCAATGTGATCGGCTCGTATGCGCACGCCACCCGATCCGATGCCTTGCGATGCCTGGTTGGTCACATTGGTTTCAAGGACTGCGAGGTTTCGTATCACCACATCCTGAGCCATCTGAATGTCGATCCCCGTCCCCGTTTGACCCGGCTGTCCAGGTGGCAGGCCGGACACGTTGGCCGAGAGTGTCGAGTCATCCACAACCAAACTGCCGCCTCGAATACGAATAGTCCCGCCGTCATAGCCGCTGCTGTCGATGACCGATTTTTGCGAAACCTGGATTGAACCGAGCGCTCCAAATGACTGTCCGTTTACATTGGGAGCCTGCTCCAAGTTGCCTGTGAGAATCTCTCCCGTCGAGGCAACGCTGGCAAGATTGATCTGTCCAGCCGGTGCGGTGAGGCGAGCTGGTTGAATCGTTACGCCATCGTCAAGCACTCCAGACTGAACGGTGATGTTGCCGCCCACGAGCGAGATGCTCTGTCCTGGCGTAACGGACAATTGGCTTCCTTGAACGGTGATCGCTCCAGGGTTTGAGCCTAAAAATCCATAGGCGGCGACGGGAGCTGTGCTCAGAAGGGCGTCTGCCGCTTGATTAGGCGCGGCATTGAATAATTTTCCGTCTGCTAATCGCAGATAATCGGCAGAGGTAAAGGAGACCATACCACCGACATTCACCGTGGCGTTAGGACCGAATAAAAAACCCGCTGGGTTCATCAGGAACAGATTCGCATTCCCGAATCCGGTGGTCTGGATCGTGCCGAAAATGTTTGAGAGGTTTCCTCCTGTCACGCGCCCTAGAATGTTCGACGTGGCGAGCCCGGAGGAGTTCAAAAAGTTCGCAATGTTGTTGTTGGGAACATTGAAGTCCCCGAAGCTGTGAAACAGATTTGTCCCACCACCAGGCCGAGTTCCGTCGGTGATGTCGTATTGCACGTTGCCCGAAGGAAGCGTGGAGGGTGGGCTGACCCGTGTATTAAGCCCCGACGAGGTAATGGGCGAGGCCGCCTGCACCGGCATGGTCCGGTAACCGAATAACAGAACGGAGAAAACGAATAAAAGACAAATGATCAATCGAATCCGTTCCGCATTAAATGAAGAACCTTCTTGGAATAAATGCTTTCACCCCGCTAATATCGAGGCGCATAGCCTATCGATGAGAGCTGTGGGGAGGCCAATTTTATGAATGCGTTGCAAGCAAAGCAATAGGGCGGAAACAATAGGGCCGAATGGAGGGTAAGAAATTACATGTAATTAGGGAATGTTTTTCTGCTGAGGATGGTCCACCTCTTCGACCACTTCATCCGCTTGCTGAGATGTTGGCTGCTCGGAAACTGAAGGAGCGTCTTCCGGAAGAGGAGCGTCTTTTAGGATGACGACGGGGAGGATGGACGCGACTGCCCGCTGAATCGAACTGTACAGCTCGTGGACAGCTTTATCCTTTGGCAGTACCTCAAACGCTCCGGCTTTAAGCATGGCATACTCACTATAACTATGCACCGTCATCGAAAAGCCGATCACAGCGATGTGCGGGTAGTTGGTCTTGATAAATCGGGTTGCCGCGATGCCATCCATCTTCGGCAGGTTAATATCCATGAGAACGAGAGTAGGTTGGAGAGTTGCCACCATTCGGCAGGCAGTTTCCCCGTCGCCTGCCTGTCCAACGACCTTGATGTTCGGATAACTTTCTAACACACTCCGCAGTCCTTGACGAACCATCGTGTGGTCGTCAACAAGGAGTACGTGAATCAATTGTGTTGCCATCATTTCTCTCAACGTCGGTAATGTTGGTACCTTAAGGTCACGAGTGTAATCCCGTCAATTAAGCCCTCCTTCCCTAGGACAAGCCCTTGTAAATTCAAATCGATACCTCTTTTGGGGGACTCGTAATCATCCATCCTATATCCTAAGATTTCCTCCCTATGATTGATGTGCTCCTCGTTGATGATCATCCCGTCATGCGCGAACTACTGCGTCAGGTGTTGGAGGTCTATCCAGACATCTCTATTGTCGCAGAGGCAAGCAATGGTGAAGATGCTGTTATGCAGGCGATACACCTCCGGCCCGCTGTTGCTATCATTGATATTCATCTGCCGACGATGAGTGGCGTTGAGGCCACGAAGAGGATTAGGCTTCAAAGCCCCTCGACCGTTGTCATCGGTTTAACCGCTGGAACACCGGACCATAAAGATATGGCGATGATTTCCGCTGGCGCCGACCAGGTGATAGACAAAGTGGATGTGGTCTGTAGACTCTATGCTGCCATCGTAGACGCCGTGAGCAGGCTAAAGACAGCTATTTGATTCAATGCTTGTTTCCTGTCACCAATACATATAATGCCCCTTAGCCTTCCTCATCCTGCCTACTACATCGTCATCCATCAATAGGCGATCCAACTTTTCTGGATTGCTGGTTATCTCGGAGAGTCGCGGCCATCCGACCTTCAGTTTGTACTGCTCGAACGTCTTCACATCGGTCATCGTGAATCTGTGACAGATAGTCGGATCGGGAGCGTCCTCCGTCAATTGGAACCCTGGAAATCCGTTGATCAAATAGCCGCGGATGGTCCTGAGGTTTTGTTGAATGCGATGTCGTTCGTCGAGCACCATGTCTGCACCTCGGAAGGAATTCACCTGGACCATACAACAGGATTTCTGGCTTCCATAGAGCCTTGTGGCCGTATCCTTTTCTTACGAGGCGTTTCTGTGAAGAGGGTGGATGGACGCGTCAGAATGCGGGTTTGCCGGTTTCAATTCCAAACCGCTCTGATGTGGACATGCGACGGCGAGAATTTACGTTGCGGCGCAGCAAGAACGGTGAGGTGCGGGTCGTGGCCATGACACCCACCGTCCATCAAGGGTTCGGAGAATTGTGGAAGGAACGGCGCCTAGACACCAATCGGGTGTTCCTGTATAACGATAAGCCCGTACAGCGGATTGGAACGGCCTTAAGGCGGCCTGTCGTCGGGCACTGTAGTAACACCTGACCTCCTGGCAGTTGGCAGTCCGATTATGAGTGTGCGATCTAACGATGCGAGCGGGCGTAGCTCAGTGGTAGAGTCCTAGCTTCCCAAGCTAGTTGTCGTGGGTTCAAATCCCATCGCCCGCTCCAACCCCTTTACCTCCTGAATGTGAAGCCACGACAAGCCATGTGTGGCACACATCATCATCCCAGACTCCTGAAATCTCCCATATTGGATAGCAAGAAAGGATGAGTTATGACGAAACTCTCATGGGTTGTTATGTTGGCAACCACGTTCGCCGGCAGCCTGATCGGCGGAATCCTGGCCGAACGGCTATTCGTCGCCGGGGTCGTCCACGCACAGAAGGCGAATGGTGTGCATGCCGAAGAATTTCTGTTGCTGGATCAAACGGGGAAAGCCCGTGCGGGTTTGGGGTTGGACTCCAACGGGGAAGTCGGTCTGGTCTTGACCAGCCGAGACGGCAATCGAACCCTGGCCTTCTCTCCAGACGGGCCGGTGGCCGCCAAGCTCAGTGATCGTTCGGGGCGAATTTTGTGGTCGGCGCCGTAAGAAGGCGATTAGACAGCTTTCCGGACCTTACCGCTTCGGAGGCAACGGGTGCAGACTCGGATGCGTCTCGTCGATCCCTCGACCACGGCGCGCACACGCTGGAGGTTGGGATTGAAGGTTCGCTTCGTCTTGTTATTGGCGTGACTGACGTTATGTCCTGACTGATGTTTCTTGGCGCAGATGTCACATACGAATGCCACGGCGTACTCCTTCACTCAGAAAGTTCTGACGGTGCAATTGCAGCGTGACTGTATCATAGGGAATTTGGTGATGACAAGTGCCGCAAGGTCAGCTCAGTCGAGCTGATCAGCGGCGTCCCTGGCGAGTGACCAGCGGCACCGGCGCAGCGGGTCTGGCTAGTATCTGTCCCACCACGGCGGGCACGCTAATATCGAAGGTCGGATCTCCTCCATCATCCAATCGATCTCTTCCGACGCTATAGAGTTTGTGTTGGGTAGGACTCCACAACATTGGCAGGCCCGTAAAAGGATCAAAGTATTGAGAGCCGACTTCTGCGAGCCTGGTCGGCACAGCGGTTTGCGCGCTTGGGTGCCGAAGCTGAATCTGTAGCGAGGCCAGACGCAGCCGCGTGTCGGTTTCGACCAGTTGAGCGTGGAAGATCTCCCAGCCGGGCTCGACCGGACGTGATTTCAGGACACCATCGAACAGACCGCGATGAAGCGTTCCCACCACTTCCTGCATGCCGGGTAAATAGTTCACGTGGTTCTCGGAAGCCTTAATGATGGCCTCGTAATAGGCTGCGTAGGCACCGGCCGCTTGCCCCCACTGGAAACTACCCGATGCTGGACGAGTGGGCGGATGAATGATGCTGTCGAACGCGTTGGTAGGAAGATGCCCCGTTCGACTCAGCCAGTCCTCATAGAGGCGGCGTCGTACACTCTCAGGTCCGAGGCCTGCCGATCCTTCCTTCATGGCCAACACCACTTGGTGCCGGATGGGCCAGCGCAGGGAATACTCCGGAACGGACAGTGGTAGGGTGAGTTGAAGTCCCATCGTCAGGATCGTCTTGTCCACCGTGGGTTTGGCCAGCATCCGTGACAGCAATTGCAAATCATCGTTGATTACGATCTGGGCGAGGACTTTCGTGCTGATGGTTTTGGCTTCACGAAGCACGGTGCGCCACAAGTGAAAGTCTTTGTGGAGCCGCTCCACGCCTTCCATCGGGCTGCTGGCAAAGCCTTCCGCGACATACAAACGGTGAACGGCCAGGATATCCGTTCCCAGCGTCGTGGCTCGGCGCCCGAATCCCCAATCATCGAACGGCATGCCGATCCAGTGGTCATAGCGCAAGAGAAGCATACGGTATTGGGCTGTTGCGGCGTGGAACGGCGCATCTTTTTTTCGAAACTCGGCGAGCGGGTCGTCGGCGTCCCAGGAGGAAGCGGTCGCTTCGAGCGTCAGCGTGTAAACGAGATCGGCCCTGGTTGCTCTTCGCTCAGGAATTTCCGAGCGCCGTGCGTCCTCGGTTTCGTCTACCCAAATTTCATAGCCTGTTTTGGCAGGATCCAACGAAGACGCCGCCGTCAGCCCGAAGAGGTAGAAGTACCCGTTGCGATAAGGGTTCTCGATCGATCGTTGAGGTGGCTCGACCAGATGGCTGAACTCGGCCTCCGTCGCACGGTCTGCTGAGGAAAAGAACATCCCTCCGAACTGGAAGGCCGCCCACAGAAGGATTGCTGCAATGGCAAGGTGCTTCATGGGTAATACGTAGAATCAACCGGCGTCCTCCCACACATTACCTGTGTAGAGACGCCCCCAAGTTGATATCCCTTACACACAATCACGCAAACGCCGTGCCGTTGCGGAAACTGGAAAGTCGTGATGTTTCCGACAGTTGTTCGCGGCCGTTGGCCAGCCATCGCTGCCGGACATGGATGTCCGCACATTAATGAACTTGACAGGAATTGACCCTGTCTCCTAGAGTGCCACCTCATATTAATGATTTCCGGGGAAGGGAAGAGGGTGCGAATCCCTCGCGGTCCCGCCGCTGTGAATGGGGACGAAACCCGCGAACGCCACTGTCCGGTTTGACGGATGGGAAGGCACGGGGAGTAGGACGAACCATGAGCCAGAAGACCTACCCAGATAATTGACCATCGTTCCCTCGAGGGCTGGGGAACCGGCGAGGATGAGAAGCGGGTGCAATCCTCAGGGTCTGTCTAGGCCTTGAGGATTTTTTATTTGCATCGCTCAAACATGACAATAGGCCGATCGTGCAGGGTGCTACTAGGAGCGCTGCTGCTACTGGCCGCTTGGCCAGGGCTCGCGTTCAGTGGCGACGAGACCTCACACATGAAGCGAAGACAGCAGGGCATTCTCACGGGTATGCCCTTCATGGCAAACATTACGGTTCGCACCTTTGTCGATGATGCAGGAAGAAAGCTCTATGTTGCCAAGCCGCCGACGCGCGTGGTGTCATTAGCGCCGAGCATAACGGAAATGTTGTTCGCACTGGGACTCGATGAAGAGATTGTTGGCGTCACAGAATTTTGCAACTACCCCGCCGCCGCACTAAAAAAACCGAAGGTAGGCTATGCTCGCCCCAGTCTCGAGTCCTTGGTCGCGCTTCGGCCAGACCTGATTGTCGCTCCGCAAGAATTTCTCCGGGCCGATACCATCGCAAAATTGGATGAATTGAAGATCCCGGTGTTCTTGTTGGAGGCAAAGTCGGTGGAGGATATCCTGATCCAAATCCAAAGCCTCGGGAAGATGTTCAACCGAACGTCACTGTCTGACGCCGTTACCGGTTCCATGCGAGCCCGAATGGCTGAAGTGACCAGACGCATCGCCGCGTCGCCAAAAAAACGTGTGCTCTACGTTCTCAATAGCCACCCGCTCATCACCGTCGGTCCCGGAAGCTACATTCATCAAATGATCGGCTTGGCTGGTGGAATCAACATTGCCGCCGACAGTGGGGCTGCCTATCCCAAACTCAGCCTCGAAACGGTGCTACAAGAGGATCCTGAGGTTCTCATTTTTCCTGTTGGCTCCATGGAGAGTATTCCCAAGAATGAACAGCAAGAATGGAATCGATGGGGCAATTTGTCAGCCGTTCGAGATGGACGACTCCGCGATGTGTCTTCGGATGCTCTCAATCGGCCGGGTCCTCGGGTGGTTGAAGGATTGGAGCATCTGGCTCGCGCGATTCATCCGGACGCCTATCTCTCGGACACAACATCCCAGCGCCAATGATGCGAACGAGTCGTCCTCCCAGTACCCCTCCGGCCGGTATGCTTGCGCCATCGACCGAGTCGTCGCGTACGTCCCCTCGTCCAGTCGATGAGCAGTTGTTTCACCAATCGACGCTGACAGCTGCACGTTGGACGAAGGTCATCGGACTCCTCCTTATTACGGCCATCGTCTCAGCGTTCGTGTGTCTCCAATTTGGCGCGGCCTACATAGGACTCCCTCAAATCTTCCATGTCCTTTTTCAGGGGGTCGCTGGAAGCGGCGAGCTCGACACGACCGCCACGATTCTCTTACATGTGCGTTTGCCGAGAGTCTTCCTTGGATTTCTCATCGGCTGCTGTCTGGCATCCGTCGGAGTCGCGTTACAGGCCTTACTCAGAAATCCTCTGGCAGACCCATACCTCCTCGGCGTGTCCAGCGGGGCAGCGCTTGGCGTCTCGGTCGCTGTATTGGCCGGTGTGGGTACGACGATGTTGGCAGCGTCCGTCTTACCCATTTGTGGGTTTCTCGGAAGCCTGGCAGCTCTGCTCGTGATTTATCGATTGGCAGCCAGTTACGACCGGCTCCCGGTCCACAGCTTGTTGTTGGCAGGCGTGATCCTCAACGCCATCTTTTCGGCGCTGATCATGTTTGTGACATCGATCATGGATCCAAATCGTTCTTTCGGCATGATGACCTGGTTGATGGGTTCGCTGACGGCGCCCACGTATCCTGGATTGCTGGTGTTCTCGTTGTACCTCGTCGTTGGGCTCACGTTGCTGTTGAGGCAGGTCAGGGTATTGAACATCATGGCATTTGGGGAGGAATCTGCGCGGTCACTTGGGATCGATACTGAACGGACCAAGAAATACATTTTCCTCGTGTCGGCATTGATGACCGGAGCGGTCGTCTCGGTCAGCGGCATGATCGGCTTCATCGGTATGGTCGTTCCGCACGCCGTGCGCCTGATCTTCGGAGCCGACCACCGTCTACTCCTGCCTGCGGCTGCATTGGTCGGCGGTGCATTTTTGATGATCGCTGATACGTTCGCGAGGACGTTTGTTTCGCCATCTGAACTTCCCGTTGGCATCATGACGGCGTTGGCAGGCGGCCCATTTTTCATCTATCTACTCGTCTGGCGGAAGGATCAAATGTCGTGACCATGGTTACGCAGGATCGCAGTCAATCCGCCTATGATGTTCAAGGGCTGAATTTTCGATATGGGACCGGCTCATCCTCAGATAAGGCGCCGTGGGTTCTCCAAGGCATTAACTTCTGCGTGCAACCAGGAGAGATGTTGGGCATCGTCGGTCCCAACGGCTCTGGAAAGACGTCGCTGCTGAAGTTGCTCGCGAAGGTGACTGCTCTCCAACACGGTTCGATTGCGCTGTTTGGGAAACCCCTTTCTCACTTGCGTCAGGAGGTGGTTGCGCGGAGCGTCGCATTTGTTCCACAAGATACGTACCAGGCGTTTCCTTTCAGTGTAGCCGAGACGGTTCTGATGGGTCGATTCCCTCATCGCCATCGAAAAATCTGGGATCTGGGATTTGGCTGGGATACTTCTGAAGATCGTGCCATCGCGCAACGGGCGATGATGACAATGGACGTGTGGCACATCGCCGGACGCTCAGTCACCGGACTTTCCGGAGGGGAGCGCCAGCGTGTGGTCATCGCTCGGGCCCTTGCACAGAATCCTGAAATACTTTTGCTCGATGAGCCGACCGCTTTCCTGGATCTTCAGCATCACATTGAGATTTGTTCGGTCCTGCACAGACTCAAGCTTGAGCGTCAACTGACCATCGTCGTCGTCTCGCATGATTTAAACTTAGCGAGTGAGTATTGTGACCGAGTTCTTCTGTTGGATCAGGGGCGGGTGTTTCGTCTTGGGAGTCCCGAAGATGTCATCCAGCCAGAGATATTGAGAACAGTGTACCGGTGCCACGTCCTTGTGGACAAACATCCGATGTCCGGTTTGCCTCGGGTGACCTTGCCAAGCCGAAACCACCAGTCTGGTGGTCCGTAGGGGGCTTTCACATTTCACGTCACAACTCGAGACGGCAACCAACGGTGCGTCGGGCATGGAGTCGAACGATAGCTAAGGAGGAGGCGAGGTGATTCACGGAGCAGATTGGAAATGAAACCAGGGAAAATTGCGCTTCTCCATCTCGCGATGGTTCCAGGCGATATCGATCGCAACAAACAGGTGATCGTTGAAGCCGTCAAACACGCTGCCGCTGTCGGGGCACAGTGGATCATCACTCCAGAGCTCGCCATATCCGGACTGCAGTTTGCTCAGGTGATCGGCACCGACTGGATCCGGCCGCAGCCAGACGCATGGATGCAGGAGTTTTGCCGGCTCGTGAAAAGCTTGAAACGGACGGTCTTTCTTTGCTGTCCAGAGCGTGAATTACACAAACTGTACAACTCCGTCTTCGTCATTAGTCCGGACGGTGCAATCATCGGCAAACATCGGAAAATTCATGTCGCGAGTGATTCGCTGTCTTGGTCGAGTCCGGGAGACTCGCTCGTTCCAGTTCACTGCGATGGAATAAGCGTCGGCATGTTGATTTGCAGTGATATGTACACTGCGAATATCGCAGGGACGTTACAGGCCAAGGGGGCCCAACTGCTCATTTCGCCGGCGTCATGGGGACCTGGAATCCATGGTCCGAATGGCGAATGGGAGGCACGATCCAAAGAGACAGGGCTTCCTGTCATCGTGTGTAACAGGACGGGGGCTGAGCGGACACTTGATTTTTGGAAAGCGCCAAGTCTGGTGCTGAAGAAGGGGGAACGCCTCCTGTCACATACATCCGACCGGACTGCCGTTCTGACCTTTGACTGGGATTTTGGCACCATGCTGCCGCTATCTACCGTGTACCGGGCATCCTATATCCGAGGATGACTGCGGTGCAGGAAGGGATGTCGCCCCTCTTCCTGAGACCGAAGCATTCGGGCGCATCACATGTATCGCGGGGGATTATTACAGGATAGCCGTCAGCGCCGGGGAAGATGGTGCAAAGCCATCACGGTGCCGCCACTGTAAGCGGGGAGTGACCTGCCGTTATGCCACTGTGGATCTCGCTCCACGGGAAGGCGCAGGGACACGACGAGCCGCGAGTCAGGAGACCCGACTGACGGGACCATCAACACCCTTCGAGTCAAAGGGAGGTTTCTATGTCGTGGAGTCGTTCGTGTCCTGTGCGCGGTGTGCTGGTGTCCGCGCTGTGCTTCCTGCTTCCTCTTCAACCCGCATCAGCCGAAGAAGTGGCGATGGCCGATCAGCCGGACGTGATCGAGACTCCTGAAGTCGTCGTGAGTGCGACGAAGACTCCCATTCCGGTGAAGGAAGTCACCAGCGCAGTGGAAGTCATTACTGGCGAGCAGATGCAGCAACGGAAGGTGAGAACGGTCGCCGAGGCACTGCGCTTGGCACAAGGACTTGCCGTGTTCCAAAGTGGAGGGCCGGGCACGCTCGTCGACGTGCGGATGCGGGGAGGGACGCCTGAGCAGACACTCGTCTTGATCGACGGGGCCATTGTGAACAGTGCCACGCTCGGGTCGTACGACTTTGCGAATTTGACGAGCGATAATATCGAACGGATCGAAATCCTCAGAGGGAGCCAGGGCATGATGTGGGGATCAGATGCGATGGGTGGTGTGATTAACATCACCACAAAGCGAGGACGCGACACTCCGAAGATCGCTGCCTTTGCGGAGTATGGTTCTTTCACGACAATTCGGGAAGGTGCCACGGTCTCAGGAAAAAAGGGAGCGTTCGACGTCGCTGCGGCGCTCACCCGATGGGACACGTCGAGCTTCTCGGCCATCAACTATCGGCGAGGCGCAAGCGAACGGGATGGATTTCACAACTGGCAAGGGTCCGTCAGGCTCGGCGTTGACCTCCCCAAGGACGGACGGCTGGAGTTTAATTTTCGATGGATGAACGGCATCACGAATTTTGACGGGTTTGCGTTTAATCCGGCTACCTTTACTTCAGATCCGGCTGACGTGTTGGGCGCCAAATCCACAAGTCAGCAGTACGTCTATTCGGGCAGCTACCTCCAACCTCTTACGAATTGGTGGTCGCAAAAGCTGACCTTGGCGCGCGCGACGGAGAGTCTTACCTCCTATCTGGGTAGTTTTCAGCGTAATCTCGTGACGGGTGTCGAGGATGTCCCCTTTCAAACGGCCTCAGAAATCAACACGACGAGTAATCGTATCGAATGGCAGCACGATTTTCAGATAGCCAAGCCCCTGGCGCTGACGGCCGGTTATCAATTCCGTGAACAACTCGGAGAGAATCTGGATACGCTCACCGGTGCCACGACCATACCCACCAAGATCGTCAGCAGCAACGCAGGATTTGCCGAAGCCAAACTCAATCTTTGGGACCGGCTGTTCGGAACGGCGGGCATTCGGCAGGATGAATATAATACCTTCGGCAGTGCCACGACGTATCGTGTGACGGGCGGATATCTTCACAAAGAGACCGGCACCAAGCTGCGAGGGAGCTACGGGACCGGCTTCCGGGCACCGACCATCAATCAACTCTATTTCCCTGGGTTCGGCAATCCCAATTTGAAGCCGGAAAAAAGCAAAGGGCTGGATATTGCACTCGAACAATCTTTGCTCAATGATCGCGTATTTCTCAGTGTCGGGTACTTCTGGACACGGTATCAAAATCTCATTCTCTCGGTGTTCGATCCCGTAGGGTGTGCCTCCATCCCAGACACCCAGGGGTTCTGCGCGCAGAATATCGGCTCTTCAATGGCGGAGGGAATCGAAGCCAATGCAAAGGTCCAGCTTGTTCGCGACCGGCCATGGATCAAGAGTTTGGACATACAGTTTCAATACACCCACACGAGCACGAGAAACGAAACGGACAACGCCAACACACGCCTGCCCAAATGGCCTCTCAATCAATGGTCAGCCATACTCAGCTACCAGCCTATCGAAGCGGTGCGTGCGAATTTGGAAGGTCGATTCGTGGGGCAGAGGTTCAACGATACCAGCAATGATGAGTCGCTTCCGCACTTCTATGTGTGGAATGCCTCTTTTACATACGATCTGAACAGGACGGTTCAAGTGTATGGACGTGCCGACAACATTTTCAACCGAAAGTATGAAGAAGTGCTGTTCTTCGGAACCCCCATCCAATCGGTCTTCGGGGGAGTAAGAGTCAATTTTGACATGCCCTTATGACATCCAATAAACCGTATTCACGAATACTCATTTCCGGCACCCACAGTGGTGTTGGCAAGACGACGGTGACATTGGCGCTGATGGCGGCCCTGAGACGCCGTGGCCGCCGCGTGCAAGGCTTCAAGGCGGGACCGGATTTTATCGACCCCAGTCATCACGCGGCGATCACCGGTCGGCCTTCACGCAATCTCGATTCCTGGATGTTGGGAGAGGCGTGTAATCGCGGCATCTTCACACGGGCAGCGGCCGATGCTGATCTCTCCATTATAGAGGGGATGATGGGGCTGTTTGATGGCAGCTCCGCGATCAATGAACGAGGGAGCACAGCCGAACTTGCGAAGCAGTTGCAGGTTCCGGTCTTGCTCGTGGTCGATGCGAGCGCGATGGCCCGCTCGGCCGCCGCGATGATATCGGGCTATGCGAAATTTGATTCCGCGCTGCAGGTCGCTGGGGTCTTATTCAATCGTGTTGGCACCGATGGGCATTATCGACTGTTGAAGGAGGCGGTCGAGGCAGAGACAGACGTGAGCGTCGTCGGCTATCTCCGGCCAGATCCATCCGTCACCATACAAGATCGACACCTTGGTCTGGTCATGGCCGTCGAGCACAAGTCGGCGGAGT
>Ga0207657_10003323_pt1 | contig 17212 bp, 16 predicted proteins | sample KBSC33metaG_FD_184316 | JGI IMG/M metagenome (GOLD analysis project Ga0207657, IMG submission 184316) | Corn rhizosphere microbial communities from Kellogg Biological Station, Michigan, USA - KBS C3-3 metaG (SPAdes) (version 2) | ecosystem: Host-associated > Plants > Roots > Rhizosphere > Soil ... | reverse complement strand
TCACCGTCACCAGCGCGGGCAAGGCCGCCGGGCTGTTCACCACCCCCCTGATCAACCACCCGCAGGTGGCGATCCTCGGCGTGTACCGGATCGCCGACAGGCCGGTCGTGCGGGACGGCGAGGTCGTCGTCCGGCGGATGGGGAACGTCTCGGTCACCTTCGACCACCGGGTGATCGACGGCACGCGCGCGGCCGAGTTCGGGCTCGCGGTGATCGCGCGGCTACAGCAGAGCGCCGGCGCCTAGGCGACGGCTTCGACGGGCTCCACCTCGGGGAGGTGGGGCTCGAGCATCGACTCGATCCGCGGCGCGGTCGCACGGCCCTCGAGCCGCGATACCACGCGCCGCTCCACCACGAGCGCGAGCGCGGGTACCTGGTCCACCCGGAAGCGCTCGGCGAGGTCGGGCCGTTCGTCGACGTCGACCTTGCTCACGCGGAGACGGCCACGTTCCTTGCGGGCGATGTGGGCGAGCAGGCTCTCCATCCGCCGGGCGGGGCCGGAACGGAGCGACGTGAAGAAGACGAGTTGCGGGCGATGGTCGGGGGTCACGTATATGGCCTCCTTGCGGGATCTGGGCGGACAACGAACGAGAGGCGCGCGCGGTTACGGTTCCCGCATGGGCTCGTGGTATTGGATCGGCGTGAGCGCCGGTCTCGGTGCGGCAGTGGGGATCCTGATCGCCGCGGCCGTCGGGGCCGCCGTGCGCCTGGTTCTCGTCGCCGCGGGTGTTGCCGCGGTGCTGGCCGGCCTGGCCGTCGGCTTCGGCATCGACGAGTGGCAGCCCGGCGGCTGGGGCGACATCGCCCTCGCCGCCGTCGGCGCCCTGCTCGGGCTCCTCGGCGCCGCCCAGGTCGTCGGTGGCGCGCTCAGGCGCGGCGGCACGCGCGCGGGTACGGGTGCCCTGGTCGGGAGCGCCGCCTTCGGCGTCGCGGCGCTCGCCTGGATCCCGGCAGCCGGCTACGTCATCCTGCTGGCGCTGCCGGTCCTCGCCGTGCGGGTGAGACGGGTACGGCCCGAGCGGTACGCCGGTTTGCGAACGCTCGCGCGGGACGAGTAAGCCGGGCACATGCCTCGGAAGCTCGTGCTCGTCGTGGTGGACGGGATGACCCCCGCGGCGTTCGAGCGCGCCGTCGAGAGCGGCCGCGCGCCGGCCCTGTCGTTCCTCGCCGAGCACGGCGACTACCGGCAGGCGACCTCGGTCTTCCCGTCCCTCACGCCCGTCTGCCTCAGCTCGATCGCGACCGGCGCCGGCCCGAGCGTGCACCACATTCCCTCGCTCGTCTGGTGGAACCGGCAGGAACGCCGGATCGTGGAGTACGGCTCCTCCTTTGCCGCCCTCCGCGCCGCCGGGCTCTCGCAGTCGCTGCTCGACCCGATCTTCAACATGAACGCGCGCCACCTCGCGCCCGGCGCCGTCACGGTCTACGAGGCGCTCGAGGACGCCGGCCTGGTCGCCGCCGCGGTGAACATCACGTGCTACCGCGGCCGCCACCGCCACATCGCGACCCTGCCCGGAGTGAGCCGCGCCGCATACGGGCCGCGCCGGTTCTTCTTCTACGGCCTGTTCGAGTCGGACCGGACCGGAGCGCCGTTCGCCGTGCGCAGCCGCCGCGCCGGCTCGGTCGACGCGTACGCCGCCGCGGTGGGACGGTGGCTCGTCACGCGCGACGGCTTCGACTTCCTCGCCTACTACCTCTCCGGCTACGACTTCGCCTCGCATGCGTCCGGCCCGGACGGAGAGGCCGCCGACCGGGCGCTCGAGCAGGCCGACGCGGCGATCGGCGCGCTGCTCGAGGCGGCGGGCGGGCCGGAGGAGTTCCTCGAGCGCTATGCCGTCGTCCTGCTCTCCGACCACGGCCAGACGTCGGTCGAGCACGTCGCGCATCTGGAGGAGCGCTTCACTGATCTCGAGGGGCAGGTCGCCGTCGCCGCGTCGAACCGCGCCGGCCAGGTCTACCTGCTGCCCGGCGCGCGGCTCGATGCCGGCGAGCTGGCGCGCCGGCTCGACGGCTTTCCGGCCGTGGACGTCACCCTGCGGCTCGAGGGAGACGAGGTCGTCGCCCGGCGGGACGGGGCGGACGGCCCGGTCGAGAAGCTCGAGCATCCCGACGCCGCCGGTCGGGCGCGCTCGGCGCTGGCGAACCCGAACGCCGGTGAGCTGCTCGTCTCCGCGGCCGAGGGCTGGGAGCTCGCCGACCTCGGCGGCCGCCATCACGTGGGCGGTGGGAGCCACGGCTCGCTCGTCGCCGGCGACTCGTTCGTCCCGGTCGTGACCGTCGGGCTCCAGGCCGAGATACGCCGGATCACCGACGTGGCCCCGGCCGTGGTCGCCCACTTCGGCGTCCCGGTGCCCGGGTCGATGGAGGCGCTTGTCAATGTCGCCTGACGACGTGTCGGCTGACGAACGGGCAGGGATGGTCGAGCGGCAGCTGCGCCGGCGCGGCATCCACGACGAGCGGGTGCTCGCGGCGATGGGACGCGTGCCTCGCGAGCTCTTCGTCTCACGCGCCCTCCGCGAGGCGGCGTATGCCGACGCCGCACTGCCGATCGGCGACGAGCAGACGATCTCGCAGCCGTACATGGTCGCGCTCATCTGCGAGCAGCTCGCGCTGCGGGGCAACGAACGCGTGCTCGACGTCGGCACGGGCTCCGGCTACCAGGCCGCAGTGCTCGCCGAGCTCGCGGCCGACGTGCACACGATCGAGCGGATCCCGGAGCTCGCGGACGCGGCGCGCGCGAACCTCGCCGCGGCCGGCTACGAAGGCCGCGTCCACCTCCACGTCGGCGACGGAACGCTCGGCGTGCGCGAGCACGCCCCGTTCGCCGCGATCGCCGTTGCCGCGGCCGCGCTCGAGGCGCCGCCCGCGCTCTACGACCAGCTCGAGCCGCGCGGGCGCCTCGTAATCCCGGTGGGCGCCGCCGACGGCCAGTGGCTCGAGGTCGTCGTGCGGACGCCCGAGGGCCCCGCCGTCCTGCGCTCCGTCCCCTGCCGCTTCGTACCCCTCGTCGCGGGACGGTAGGCGAGTTTCCGCACCGACCGACGGGTGAGGAACGATGGAGAGCATGGGGTCGAGGTCAGCTACTGAGCTGCTGCAGCTTCCTGTGCAGCTCCACGGAATCCGTCTCGGCCGCCCGGTCGACCTGCTGCTCGACCCTGTCGAATGGAGGGCGCTCGGCTTCGTCGTCCTCTGCGGCGACGAGAGCAGTCGCTTTCTCGTCTTCGCCGCGGCGGACCTGCAGGAGGACGCAATCGCCCTCCCGTCGGCCCTCGTGCTGCTCGAGGACGTCGAGTTCTATCGCGAGCGCTCGCGCTCCCTGCGCGACCTCCTCCACGGCGGGCTGAGCGACCTCCTCGTCGCTCCCGACGGCACCGTCGAGGCGGTCGAATCCGAGCACGTTCCCACGGCCTGAGGCGGAGAAGGCGCTACCTTGCGGGCCACCGTGGGACGCCCGGCCACTCTCCAGCCACCGCGGCCGCGCCTGGTCGCGTCGCTTCTCTCGGTCCGGAACTGGCAGCAGCTCGGCAAGTTCTGCGTGGTCGGCGCGGTCGGCTATCTCATCAACCTCGCCGTCTACGACGCCCTGCTGCACGAGGGGCTCCATTACCTCCTGGCCGCAACCTGCTCGTTCCTCGTCGCCGTGACGAGCAACTACACGTGGAACCGGCTCTGGACGTTTCGCGAGCTCCGGGGGCACGTCGGGGTCCAGGGGATGCGCTTCTTCGTCGTGTCGCTTGCCGCGCTCGGGGCGAATCTCTTCGTGCTCCACCTGCTGATCGTCGACGGAGGGCTCGGCAAGCTCCTGGCGCAGGCCATCGCGATCGTCGTCGTGACGCCGCTCAACTTCGTCGGGAACAAGCTCTGGTCGTTCCGGCGGCGCTCTGTGCGGTGAGGAGCCTCCTCGCCGCCGCCCTCGCCGCGGTCGCCGTCGGCGTCCTCGCTCCCGCGGCGCTCGGCTCGACGGGCACAACCTCCACGGGACCCGTCTTCGACGGGAAGGGGCACCTCGTCCAGACGCCGCTCGTCCCTCCGCCCAAGCGCTCCTCGCTCGACAAGAAGCAGGCCTTCGCGACCTTCGAGCGCGACCCGAAGGTGGCCGCCTGGCTCTCGCGCTATCCGCACCACGGCCGCAGCCACGACGCGACGTACGACTCGAAGACCGGCGACTGGACCGTGAAGATCTGGTGGGGGAACGCCGGCGAGATCGCCGAGGGCACGGTCTTGGACGCGACCGGAGAGGTGACCGAGGCCTGGACGGGCCCGCAGGTGGCGTGGGGAATGGCGCGCGGCTCGCCCGGTGCGTTCGGCGGCACGGCGATCAACAACCCGTGGGTCTGGGGAGCGTTCTGCCTCGTCTTCCTGGTGGGGCTCGGCGACTGGCGGCGGCCGTTCTCGCTGCGCAACCTCGACCTGCTCTTCCTCCTCTCGCCGACGGCCTCGCTTTGGTTCTTCAACCACGGCGACGTCTTCACGGCCGTGCCGCTCTTCTATCCGCTGCTCGTCTGGGTGGTGCTGCGCGGGCTGTGGATCGGCTTCCGCAACCGCGGCACGCCCGGTGCGCCGCGCTGGCCGGTGTGGGTGCTGCTCGGCGCGACGATCTTCCTCGCGGGCTTCCGGGTCGGGCTCAACATCGAGCGCTCGAACGTGATCGACGTCGGCTACTCGGGCGTGATCGGCGCCGAGCGGATCGTCAGGGAGGGGCAGGCGCCGTGGGGGAACTTCCCGATCGAGCACACGAAGAAGCCCTGTGGCACGGCCGACGCGTCGGGCGAGATCCGCGACTGGGTGCAGACGAACGGGCGCTGCGAGAGCGCGAATCCCGAGGGAGACACGTACGGGCCGGTCGCGTACGAGTCGTACATCCCCGGCTATCTCGCGGTCGGTTGGAGCGGGAAGTGGGACGACCTGCCTGCGGCGCACTTCACGTCCATCGCCTTCGATCTGCTCACGATGCTCGGTCTCTTCCTCGTCGGGCTGCGCTTCGGGGGTCAGCGGCTCGGCGCAGTGCTCGCGTTCGCCTGGGCGGCGTATCCGTTCACGCAGTACGTCTCGAACTCGAATACGAACGATGCGCTCATGCCGTGCTTCCTCGTCTGGGGCTTCTGGCTCGTCTCGAGACCGGTGGCCCGTGGCGTCTTCGCGGCGCTCTCGGGCTGGACGAAGTTCGCGTCGCTGCTCGTCGCCCCGCTCTGGCTCACGTACCCGGGGCGGCGGCCGAGCTGGCGCTTCGCGCTCGGCTTCGCGGCCGCCACGCTCGGGGCCTTCTCGATCCTCCTCCTTGCGCCGGACCCGTTCCACGAGGCGCACGTCTTCTGGACGCGGACGGTCGGCTTCCAGATCGGGCGCGCGGCACCGTGGTCGCTCTGGGACTGGCGGCAGTACCACGCGCGCGGCCTGCCCGACCTGCACCTCGTGCAGCGCTTCCTGCAGGGCCTGCTCCTGGTCGGGGCCGTCGCGCTCGCCTTCTTCCCGCGCCGCAAGTCCCCGCTGCAGCTCGCCGCGCTCACGGCGGTGCTCCTCGCCGGCTTCGAGCTCGTGGTGACGTACTGGCTCTACACGTACATCCCGTGGTTCTATCCCTTCGCCGCGGTCGCCCTGCTCGCCCCGGCCGTGCCGCTCCGGCAGCTGGTCGCCCAGCCGCGTGAGGAGCCCAGGGCGCCACTGGCCGACGGACCGTACGAAGACCGGGAGATCGCCGTCCCGCGGCCGACGTTCTAGGCGCCCGTGGACAGAAGCCCTGTTCGGGCGTAGATTCGGGACCCATGCGGAGCCGTTTTCGAGCGGGGATCCTTGCGCTGGCGCTCGCCGTGGCGCTCGCGGCGGGCCTGTATCCAGCGGCCGCAGGCCATGAGATCGAGGTCCAGACGCGGCGGACCGTGTCATGCACGACGCTGGAGGGCGCCTTGCAGCTGAATGCGTTCGCCACGAATCCGCAGATCGGCTCGGCGAACGTGACGGTCAGCACCGGCAACCCGAACCTTGCCACCGGCCTGCTGGGAGTGAGCAGCACGCAGCCGCACTACGGACTGGACGGGCGCTGTCATACCGTCGCGAAGCACATCGTCCTCAGCCGACGCGGCCTCACGTCCGCCGGAGTGGTGCACGCGGGCGACGTTCGATCTCCGGCGGTCTACTGCGGGGCGACGCAGCGTGTTCTGATGCGGCTCGTGATCTCGTACAACTCCTCGCATAAGCCCGTGAGCGCGACGATCGAGGTCCTCACGCAGCCGAAGGCGCACAGCGGCAAGAAGAGCAAGCGGATCGGCTACGTGCAGTGGTCGCCGAAGAAGTCCGTCACGTACTACTCGTCCGCCTGCACGAGCCAGTACTGAGCTACCGCTACGCGGGGACGCGGACGAGCTCGATCGCCTCGGCCCTTCCGTCGTCGGTGCACGTGACGACGGCGCCCTCCAGCCGGACGTCGCCCTCCGCCGGCTCGAATCGGACCGGCAGGCGGGTCCGCATCCGGGCGATCGCGAGCTCGGACCGGACACCGATCACCGAGTCGTGCGGCCCGGTCATCCCCGCGTCGCTGAGCGCGGCGGTGCCGCCCGGGAGGATGCGCGCGTCGTTTGTCTGGATGTGCGTGTGCGTGCCGATCACGGCGGTGACGCGGCCGTCGAGCCAGGTGGAGATCGCGACCTTCTCGCTCGTCGCCTCGGCATGGAAGTCGACGAAGACCACCGGCGCCGCCGCCCGCGCCTCGTCCACGAGCGCGTCGACCATCTCCCACGGGGAGACCGGGGTCGGCAGGAAGAGCTGGCCGAGCAGGTTGATCACGGCGACCGTGACGCCGTTGCGGGCCTCGACGACCGCGAGGCCGCGGCCGGGCGCCTCCGAGCCGGAGTTCGCGGGCCGGATCACGCGCTCGCTCGTCGCGAGGTAGGAGCCGATCCCGCCGCGGCGGTACGTGTGGTTGCCGAGCGTGACCACGTCCGCTCCGGCCGCCAGCAGCTTGTCGGCGAGCTTGGCAGTGATGCCGGCCCCGTCCGCCGCGTTCTCGCCGTTGACGATCGCGAGGTCGGCGTCGTACCGCTCGCGCAGCGCCGGCAGATGCTCCTCCACGGCACGACGTCCGGGGACGCCGAAGACGTCCGCCAGGAACAGGATCTTCACGTCGCCTCGCTAGCCGGTCGCGAGGACCGGGGCAGCGCGCAGCTCGACGGTCACGTGGTTCCCGGCGTCGTTCGTGTAGCGCGCGAGCGCCTGCTCCTCGACGGCGGCGAGGTCGGCGACCCGGCCGAGCTTCGTCGCGCCGCTCACCACCGGCGTGCCGACCGTGAGCGCCGGGTCCGCGACGAGCTGCGTCACCCCGACCACGACCGAGGGAGCGTTCTGGGGCTGGATGTCGATCTCGGAGCCGTACGCCTTGCCCTGGATGACGAAGGGCCGGATCGCGACGACGTTCCCGTCGACCGGCGAATAGACGTCACTGCCGATCGGCGCGCCGACGTCGAGCGCCGACGTGCCGCCGCCGGCCAGCTGGTACCACCTCGGCGAGCCGCCTCCGCCGCCGAAGATGCCGTGCACGATCCGCTGGACGAGCCCCTCGTTCGCCTGGTGCCCCACCGGCGTGAGCGTAAGGGCGCCGGCGCCCGCGGAGTGGTAGCCGATCGCGGTCAGGCGACTCTGCGAGATGGGGAGCTGGAGGCGTACCTGGCCGCGCTGCGCGACGATCTCGGTCGTCGGCCGCGTCTGCGCGACGCCCAGGCTCTTCGGCGGGACGATCGCCGACGTCGGCGACGTGGTGCTGCCGAACGCGGTCAACGCGATGGCCACGAGAAAGACCGCCGAGAGGACGACGAGGAGGGCGACCCGGCGCGCCCGGCGCGCCGCGCGCGCCTGGTGGCGTTCGACCCGCCGCCTCCGGTTGGGGCGCGAGGACGGCATGTCGCGCGCCACCTTATCGAACTGCCGCGGCTCCTCCCAGAGGGAAAGCGCCAGATTTCCCTGGATCCCAAGCTCTTCGGCCGGGCGGGGCCGGCTTTGCCGGCGCCGCTTCCAGCCAAGACCGGTGCCCGAGTTAGCATCACTCGCATGCCGCCGTCGCGCTCGGTGACGATCGAGATCCCGCGCTGGGCGCAGCTCGTGCTCCTGCCGCTGCTGTTGTTGCTCGTATGGACGGTGGCCGGTGCGGTGCGTCACGTGCTCTTCCTCTTCCTCGTGGCGTTGCTCATTGCGTTGCTGCTCAATCCGCTCGTCCGCGGGCTCGGTCGGGCCTGGATCCCACGCGGAGCGGCGGTAGCGCTCGTCTATCTCGCCTTCGCAGCAGTCGTCGCACTGGCGATCCTCGCTCTCGCCACGGTGGTCGTGCAGCAGACCCGCAGCGCCGCCCACAGGGTCGACCGGTACTTTACGGTCGATTCCGGACACCCGCCGCGAACGGGTGCGGAGCAGGATCTCGCGCGGTTCCAGGGCTGGCTCGACCACCACCACCTGAGCAGCGTCCACGTCCAGCACGAGGGCCAGAAGTTCCTCAACCAGGTCGGGACGAAGGACGTCCAGAAGTACACGTCCAAGGCTCTGCGCTGGGCGGAGGGCGCCGGGCTCACCGTCGTCACGCTCCTCTTCGACGCCTTCCTGCTCGTCGTCGTCTCGATCTACATGCTGCTCGACATGCAGCGGCTGACGGATGCCGTCGACCGACGATTCCCGCCGCGCGGCCGCGGCGGGCTCGTCGTGCGGATGGAGCAGGCGGTCGCGAGCTACGTCAAGGGCCAGCTGATGCTCTCGGTGATCATCGGCGTCAGCGTCGGGCTCGGGCTCTGGATCCTCGGGATGGTCGGCGCCGTGCCGAACGGCGGGAAGTACGCCGCCGCCTTCGGCGCGTGGGCGGCCTTCACCGAGCTCATCCCGTACATCGGGCCCTGGCTCGGCGCGATCCCGCCGGTCGTGTACGCCCTCGTCCAGGATCCGCTCTCGGCGCTCTGGGTCGCGCTGCTCTTCCTTGGCATCCAGCAGCTCGAAGGCCACGTAGTCGTGCCGAAGGTGATGGGCCACACGTTGCGCCTCCATCCGCTGCTCGTGATCTTCGGCCTGCTCGCGGGCGGTGAGATCTACGGGTTCGCGGGGATCCTCGTCGCGCTGCCGCTGCTCGCCGCGGGCCGCGCCGCGTGGGAGTTCTTCTCCGAGCGCGTCGAGTTCCAGAAGTGGACGGAGGACGGGCCGCTCGTCGAGATAGGCGTCGAGCCTGCGCCCGGGGACCGGCCGGCGCCCGAGAGACCGCCCGCGCCTGCCGCCTGAGCCTGCCGCGGCGTACCATCTTCGCGTGAGCTCGTTCCCGGTCACCCGGCTCCGCCGCTTCCGCCGCACGGCTTCGCTCCGCGGTCTCGTGCGCGAGACGCGGCTCTCGCTCGACCAGTTCGTGATGCCGCTCTTCGTCGCGCCCGAGCCGCTCGCGAACGAGGAGCTGCCGGGCATGGCGCGCTTCGACGTCGAGGGACTGCTGCACGAGGCCGAGGCTCTCGTGACGTCGGGTGTTCGTGCCCTCCTGCTCTTCGGCGTCCCCGAGGAGAAGGACGAAGAGGCGACCGGCGCGTGGGAGGACGACGGTGTGGTCCAGCAGGCGCTGCGGGCTCTGCGGCCGCGCTTCCCCGAGCTCGTCCTGCTCACCGACGTCTGTCTCTGCGAGTACACGTCGCACGGCCACTGCGGGGTGGTGGTCGACGGCGACGTCGACAACGACCGGAGCCTCGAGCTGCTCGCCCGCACCGCGGTCAGCCACGCCGAGGCCGGGGCGGACGTCGTGGCGCCGAGCGACATGATGGACGGCCGCGTCGGTGCGATCCGCGAGGCGCTCGACGACCACGGCTTCGAGACGACGCCGATCCTCGCCTACTCGGCCAAGTACGCCTCCGCGTTCTACGGCCCCTTCCGCGAGGCCGCCGACAGCGCGCCCGCGTTCGGCGACCGGCGCGGCTACCAGATGGATCCCGCCAACGTCCGCGAGGCGATCCGCGAGTGCAAGATCGATCTCGCGGAGGGAGCCGACGCGATCATGATCAAGCCGGCGCTGCCCTACCTCGACGTGATCCGCGCGGCACGCGAGACGTTCCAGGTGCCGCTCGCCGCGTACAACGTCTCCGGCGAGTACGCGATGGTCAAGGCGGCGGCGCGCGCCGGCTGGCTCGACGAGCGCACGGCGGCTCTCGAGTCGCTGACGGCGATCAAGCGCGCCGGCGCAGACCTGATCGTCAGCTACTGGACGCGCGACCTCGCGGCGTGGCTCTGAGCCAACGTTCGGCTCTCTACCGCCGCGCGCTCGAGCTGATCCCCGGCGGCGTGAACTCGCCCGTCCGGGCGATGCGGTCCGTCGGTCTCGACGAGCCGTTGTTCGTGCGGGGCGGCGAGGGGGCCTACGCCGAGACCGAGGACGGCCGCCGGCTGCTCGACTGGGTCATGTCGTGGGGGCCGCTGCTGTTCGGCCACGCCGATCCCGAGACGGTCGAGGCCGTTCGGGAGGCGGCACTCCGCGGGACGAGCTTCGGCGCAGCGACCGAGGCGGAGGTCGAGCTCGCCGAGGAGATCGCGGACGCGGTGCCGTCTGTCGAGAAGGTGCGGCTCGTCTCCTCCGGGACGGAGGCCGCCATGAGCGCGTTGCGGCTGGCGCGCGCGTTCACGAAGCGTGACCGGATCCTCAAGACGGCGGGCGGCTACCACGGGCACGCCGATGCCCTGCTCGCGAGCGCGGGCTCCGGTCTTGCAACGCTGGGCATTCCCGCGTCCCTGGGCGTCCCCACGGGCGCGGCGGCGGACACGATCGTCGTCCCGTACAACGACCTCGACGCCGCGGCCGAGTCGGTCATGCGTCATGGGGAGGGGCTCGCCGCGATCATCGTCGAGCCGGTCGCGGCGAACATGGGCGTCGTCCCGCCGGAGCCCGGTTATCTCGAGACCCTGCGCCGGCTCTGCGACGTCTCGGGCGCGCTGCTGGTCTTCGACGAGGTGATCACCGGCTTCCGGGTCGCGCGCGGCGGTGCGCAGGAGCGCTACGGCGTGACTCCGGATCTGACGGTGCTCGGCAAGGTCGTCGGCGGCGGTCTGCCGCTCGCAGCGTTCGGTGGGCAGAGCGAGATCATGGACCTGCTCGCGCCGGCCGGCCCCGTCTACCAGGCGGGGACGCTCTCCGGTAACCCGCTCGCGACGGCGGCAGGCCTCTCGGTCCTGCGCCGCCTGCGTGACGAGAGCGTCTACGACGACCTCGAGCGGCGCGCCGAGCTTCTCGAGGAAGGGCTCGCTCCCTTCGGCCGGGTCCAGCGAGTCGGCGCGCTCCTCACGCTCTTCATGACCGGCGGGCCGGTGCGCAACTTCGAGGACGCGCAGGGCTGCGACGCCGCGCGCTACGGCGCCCTCTTCCGGCACCTGCTCGGGCAGGGCGTCTATTTCCCGCCGTCGCAGTTCGAGGCGCTCTTCCCCTCGACGGCGCACGGCGAGGAGGAGATCGAGCGCACGGTCGCCGCGGTGGCGAGCTTTGCCGGCTGACGTCTGGGAGACGATGGCCGTCGACGCCGCCGCGGAGAGCACGCTCTGGGGCGACTGCCTGCTGCCGGAGCCCGAGCGCGACCGCAGCCCCGTCTTCTCGCCGCTCGGGGAGGCGCGCTACGCGCTCGGCCTCGAGACGATCTACGAGGGATACCTCGTCCACTACGGCCGGCCGCGCCTGTTTGCGGCGCCCGACGACGACACGGCGCTCCTGCTCGGCGACTACCTCTACGCGCACGGCGTCGCGCGCATCTCGGCCTTGCAGGACGTCGCGGCCGTCGCCGACCTCGCGGAGCTGATCTCGCTCTGCAGCCAGGTGCGCGCGGAAGCAACCGACGGCGACGGGCCGCTCTGGGCAGCCACCTCCGTGCTACTCGGCCGTGGCGCGCTCGACGAGGCACGCACGGCGCTCAGGCTCCACGCCGACTCGCAGCCGCTCGAGGAGGCGGCGCGCGCGGCGGCCGGCGACGAGCTCGTCGACCGTGCGTTGGCGGCCCACACCGAGCGACGCTCCGCTTGATCCCGGCTCGCGGGTTCGCTTTTCTCTCGGTATGACCACCGCCGTGCGTGAAGAGCGCAAGGTCCTGACGGCCGTCTTCGCCGACGTCGTCGGCTCGACCGGGCTCGCAGAGCGCCTCGATCCCGAGGACGTGAAGCTCGTCGTCGGCGAGGCGGTCGCGCGGATCGTGGGCGAGGTGGAGTCACTCGGCGGGCACGTGAAGGACCTCGCCGGCGACGGCGTCCTCGCCTTCTTCGGCGCCCCGACCACGCGGGAGGACGACGCCGAGCGGGCCGTTCGCTGCGCGCTACGCGTCGTGGCTGAGATGGAGGAGTACGCGCGCGAGGTGAGGCGTGGCTGGGGCGCCGAGGGCTTCGGCGTCCGGGTCGGAGCGGCGACCGGCGCGGTCGTCGTGGGGGAAGTCGGCGGGGGCTCGCGTGTCGAGTACGCGGCCTTCGGCGACACGGTGAACGTCGCGGCGCGGCTGCAGTCCGCGGCCGAGCCGGGCTCCGTGCTCGTGGACGACGCGACGCACCGCGCGGTCGAGGGCCTGTTCGAGTGGGGAGACGCGCGCGAGCTGGACGTCAAGGGAAAGAGCGAGCCGGTTGCCGCCTGGCCGGTTACCGGCGTCGCGGCCGCCGGCCGTACGCGCGGCCTGCCGGGCGTCGAGACGCGGCTCGTCGGACGCTCGCGCGAGCTCGGTCTCGGCCGCGAGGCGCTCGAGGCACTGCAAGCCGGTCGCGGTGGAATCCTCGTCGTCGCCGGTGACGCGGGGATCGGCAAGACACGCCTCCTGAACGAGCTCCGCGAGCTCGCGGAACAGGCGGGGAGCTGCTGGCTCGAGGGCCGCTGCGTCTCGTACGGCGAGTCGCTGCCGTACTGGCCGTTCCGCGACATGTTGCGCTGCGAGTGGATCGGTGCGGGAGTGGAGGAGCCGGAGCTTCGCGTCCGTGTCGGCCTCCGCCGCCGTCTCGAGCAGCTGTTCGCCGAGCAGGCCGACGAGCTCTATCCGTACCTCGGCGGGCTGCTCGAGGTGGCACTCGAGCACGAGGCGGCCGCCCGCACGTCGCAACTCTCACCCGAGGCGTTGCAGTGGCGGACGTTCGAGGTCGTCGGGCAGCTCTTCGCCCGCCTCTCGGAGACGGCGCCGCTCGTGCTCGCGCTCGAGGATCTCCACTGGGCCGACCCGACCTCGGTGCTCCTGCTCGAGCAGCTGCTCTCGCTCGCCGAGGAGGCGCCGGTGCTGCTCGTCCTCTCGCTGCGGCCCGAGCGGGACCACCCGTCGTGGAGCCTGCGCGAGCACGCCGGGCGCGAGTTCCCCCATCTGCTCCGGGAGATCGACCTCGGCCCCCTCGGGGACGCGGACGGCGAGCTGCTCGCGGCGCTCGTCGCGCCGGCCACGCTCCCGGCCGAGCTCGAGCGCCGCGTCCTCGAGGCCGCCGACGGGAACCCGTTCTTCCTCGAGGAGCTCGTCCGCTCGCTCGCGGACGTCGGCGCGCTCGTCCGCACCGACGACGGTTGGCGCTTCGACCACGCGGTCGAGGTCGAGGTGCCGCCGACGGTGGAGAAGGCGATCCTCGCGCGGCTCGATCGCCTATCGGCTCCCGCCCGCGATCTCGTCACCGCGGCCTCCGCGCTCGGGCGCACCTTCGCGCTGCCGCTGCTCGAGGGCGTGCTGACGGAGGTCTCCGCCGACTCGCTGCACGAGCTGCAGCGGCTCGGCCTGCTTCGTCAGAGCCGGCGGTGGCCGCAGCCGGAGTACCGCTTCCGCCACGCGCTCATCCAGGAGACGGCGTACCGGACGCTCCTCGCCGACCAGCGGACGCGCCTGCACCGGCGGGCCGCGGAGTGGCTCGAGGAGCGGTACGCGGAGCGCGACGCCGAGGCGCTGGGCCTGCTCGCGTATCACTGGCTGCGGGCCGAGGACGAGGAGAAGGCCGCCGACTATCTCCTGCGCGCCGGCGACAAGGCGCGCCTCGAGTACGCGCTCGACGAGGCGATCGAGCACTACCGGGACCTGCTGCCGCTGCTCGAGCGCCGCGGCGAGCGGCAGGAGATCGCGCTCGTGCTCTTCAAGCTTGCGCTTGCCCTCCACACCTCGCTCCGCTTCGCCGAGGCGAACGAGGCGTACCAGCGCGCGTTCGGGCACTGGACGCCGCCCGAGGCACGCGCCGCGACCGCCCGGCTGCGCGTCGCCACGAGCTTCCTCCCGAACGATCTCGACCCGAAGAGCGCGATCGCGTGGCCGAACATCCAGGCGTGCATGCAGCTCTTCGACCGGCTTGTCGAGGCCTGGCCGGAGCGGACGATCGTCCCTTCGCTGGCCGAGCGCTGGGAGATCTCGGACGACGGCCTCCGCTATTTGTTCCATCTCAGACAAGACCTCGAGTGGTCCGACGGGACTCCGCTCACCGCGCACGACGTCGAGTTCGGGATCAAGCGCGTGCTCGATCCCGAGAGCCCCGGCTCCTCGGTCGCCATCTACTTCGCGCTCGAGAACGGGGAGGACACGTACCTCGGCCGCAACACCGACTGGGACGCGGTCGGCGTGCGGGCGCTCGACGACCGGACGGTGGAGTTCAGGCTCAGCGCTCCGGCCCCCTACTTCATGAGCGTCATGAACCGGCCCGACGCCGGGCCCCAGCCGCGGCACGCGATCGACGCCATCGCGGAGGCGCGCGTCGTGAGCGGCGCGTTCGAGGTGGCGGAGCGGACCGACGAGCGGCTCGTGCTGCGGCGCCGATCCGAGCGACCGGGCAACGTCGCCGAGATCGAGCTCTACCGAACGGCGATCGCCGACGCGCTGCCGGAGTACGAGCGCGGCGACACCGACCTGATCCTCGTCCGCTACACGCCGCGTCTCGCCGACCTCATGCCGGGCGCGGTGCACGAGGATGCCGTTCTCGGGTCGCCGTCGTGGTCCGCCTATATCCGCTTCGACCACACGCATCCAATCGCCGGCAATCAAGAGCTCAGGCGTGCGCTGGCGCATGCGATCGACCGTGAGGCGCTCGCGGCCGCCTGCCCGGCGAACCTCGTGGTTGCGACCGGCGGCGTCGTCCCGCCCGCACTCCAGGGCCACACCCCGGACATCGCCCTGCGCTACGACCCCGACCTCGCGCGGGCCTACCTCGACCGGTCGGGCTTCGACGGCCCGCTGGAGCTGGCCGGGATGATGGTCTGGGACGAGATCCTCGGCGCGATCGCCGGCAGCTGGCGCGAGGTCTTCGGCGACCGCGTCTCGGCCTCGTCGTGGTCGTGGCGGGAGGAGGAGGCGATGGAGGTGGGCGAGCGGATCGAGACGGCTCCGATCCGGATCACCGGGTGGCTGCCCGGCTATCCGGATCCCGAGTACTACCTCCGGCTCCTGTTCCAGTCCACGAGCCGGACGAACGAGGGCGGGTTCGCCGACCCGGTCTTCGACGAGCTGATCGAGGCCGCGCGGCAGGAGCGCAGCGACCGCGGTCGCCTGGAGCGTTTCCACGAGGCTGACCGCTACGCGGTCGCGGAGCGCGTCGCCGTGATCCCGCTCGTCTACGGCCGCAGCACGGCGTTCGTGCGACCGGACGTGCGCGGCTGGTGGGAGTTCGGGAAGAGCTCCGCGAACTTCGCCGACCTCGTCGTCGAGCGTCCGTCGGACTGAGGTAGGCTCCGGCCGTGCTCGCCGCCGTCTTGCATCTCCTGTTCGCCGAGGAGACGGCTGCCGAGGAAGGCAGCAAGGTCGTCCTGCTGATGCTCGGTACCGGCGCCGTGTTCGTCGGCGTGATCGCCCTGGGCGAGCTCGCCCACTGGCGGGCGAGGCGCCGCCGCGAGCCCGAGGCCTGAGCTAGTCGAGCTGCCGTCTCCGTAGACTCGCGCCGTGCCGATGAAGGACCTCCGCGAGTGGATCGCCCTGCTCGAGCGCGAGGGCGAGCTCGTCCGCGTCTCCGCCGAGGTCGATCCCGACCTCGAGATCACCGAGATCGTCGACCGCACGGTCAAGGCCGGTGGGCCCGCGCTCCTGTTCGAGCGGCCGAAGGGCTCCGAGCATTCGCTCCTGATCAACCAGTTCGGCACCGAGCGCCGGATGTGCCTCGCCTTCGGTGTCGAGAAGCTCGACGACGTCGCCGCACGCGTCGCGGACGTGCTCGAGATGCAGCCGCCGACCGGGCTGATCGAGAAGGTGCGCGGCCTGCAGAAGCTCAAGTCCGTCGCCGACTCGCGCCCGAAGACGGTCGGCAAGGGCGTGTGCCAGGAGATCGTGCTCCGCGGCGACGAGGTCGACCTCGGCCTCCTCCCGATCCAGCGCTGCTGGCCGGGAGACCCCGCGCCGTTCATCACCCTGCCCGCCGTGATCACGCACGACCCGCAGACCGGCGGCCGCAACGTCGGCATGTACCGGATGCAGGTGATCGACCGCAACACGACCTTCATGCACTGGCAGATCCACAAGGACGGCCGCGCCGACTACCTCGCGACCGACGGCCGGATCGAGGTCGCCGTCGCGCTCGGGCTCGATCCGATCACCGCGTACTCGGCGAGCGCGCCGCTGCCGAAGCACATCGACGAGTTCATGATGGCGGGCTTCCTCCGCGGCGACCGGGTCGAGCTCGTCAAAGGCGTGTCGGTCGGCGTCGAGGTCCCGGCGCGCGCCGAGATCGTGCTCGAGGGCTACATCGAGAAGGACGAGGTCGGTCAGGAGGGGCCGTTCGGCGACCACACGGGCTACTACACCGCCGCCGAGCCGTTCCCCGTTTTCCACGTGACGGCCATGACGATGCGCAAGGACGCGATCTATCCCTCGATCGTCGTCGGCAAGCCGCCGCAGGAGGATGCGTGGCTCGGCAAGGCGACCGAGCGGATCTTCCTGCCGGCGATCCGCACGACCCTGCCGGAGATCGTGGACTACGACCTCCCGATCGCCGGCGTCTTCCACAACTGCTGCATCGTCTCGATCCGCAAGCAGTTCCCCGGCCACGCGGCGAAGGTGATGCACGCGCTCTGGGGACTGGGGATGCTGAGCCTCACGAAATGCGTCGTGGTCGTGGACGCGAGCGTGGACGTGCACGACTACGAGCAGGTGCTCTTCTACGCGGGCGCGAACGTCGACCCGAAGCGTGACGTGATCCTGTCGGAGGGCCCGCTCGATCACCTCGACCACGCGCCCGAGCGACAGTTCTTCGGCGGCAAGCTCGGCATCGACGCGACCGCGAAGTGGCCGGAGGAGGGCGCGCGGCCGTGGCCCGAGGAGAT
>Ga0207657_10003322_pt1 | contig 17215 bp, 19 predicted proteins | sample KBSC33metaG_FD_184316 | JGI IMG/M metagenome (GOLD analysis project Ga0207657, IMG submission 184316) | Corn rhizosphere microbial communities from Kellogg Biological Station, Michigan, USA - KBS C3-3 metaG (SPAdes) (version 2) | ecosystem: Host-associated > Plants > Roots > Rhizosphere > Soil ... | reverse complement strand
GCCCGGCGAGGTCAACCTGACCAACAACACGCAGAACTACACGGTCATCTTCAGCCGCTAGTTTCAGGCCCGTGTCGTCTTCGACCGCGGGCATCGTCGCGATCGCCGCATGCGCGGTGGCAGCCATCGCGCTCGTCATCGCCGTGCGGCTGCTCATGGTGGTCCGCCGCCTCCGGGCGGCCCAGCGCGCGGTGCTGGGCGAGCGCGGCGAGCGCGACCTGGTCGCCCATGCCGAGCACCTCGAGGACGCGTTCCGCTCGCTGCACGGCTACGTCGAGGACGTCTCCGCGCGCCTCGACGCCCGGCTGGGCACCGCGGAGGAGCGCCTCGACGGCGCGATCGCCTACCACGGCCTCGTGCGCTACGACGCCTACAACGAGATGTCGGGCCGGCAGTCGACGTCGATCGCGCTGCTCGACGCCCGGCGCTCCGGGGTCGTGCTGAGCTCGATCCACCACCGCGAGCAGGCCCGGCTCTACGCGAAGACGATCACCGAGGGCGAGGGCGAGCTCCAGCTCTCCCCGGAGGAGGCCGAGGCCGTCCGCCAGGCCCTGGCCGGCTGATGCGCGTCGGGCACCTCGGCCCCGCCGGGACGTTCACCGAGGAGGCCGCTCGCCGGGGCGGCCCCGAGGGCGAGCTCGTGCCCTACGCGAGCGTCCGCGAGACCGTCGCCGCGGTGCTGGCCGGCGACGTCGACCTGGCGCTCGTGCCGATCGAGAACTCGCTCGAGGGGACCGTGACCGCGACCGTCGACGCCCTGAGCGCCGAGGACCGGCTGCGGATGGTCGGCGAGGTCGTCCTGCCGATCCGCCAGTGCCTCATCGCCCGGTCCGAGCTCGAGCTCGGCGCGATCGAGGAGGTCCGGTCGCATCCCCAGGGCCTCGCCCAGGCCGCGCGCTTCCTGCGCGAGGAGCTGCCGACGGCGCGCCTCGTGCCGGTCGCCTCGACGGCGGAGGCGGTGCGCGACCTGCCGGACGGGCCGGTCGCCGCCGTGGCGTCGCTCGCCGCCGCCGAGGTCCACGGCGGGATCGTCCTGCGCGAGGGCATCGAGGACGAGGACGGCAACGCGACGCGCTTCGCCTGGCTCGCCGCCGGCGACGTCGACTGGGCGCCCGCGGCCGACTCCGGCTACAAGACGACGATCTTCTTCACCGGGACCGGCGACGACAGCCCCGGCTGGCTCGTGCGCTGCCTCTCGGAGTTCGCGTTCCGCGGGGTCAACCTCGTCAAGATCGAGTCGCGTCCCGCGCGCAAGCAGCTCGGTCACTACGTCTTCCTCGCCGACTGCGAGGGCCGCGAGGACGATGCCGCGGTCGCCGAGGCGGTCGCCGGGCTGACGGCCCACTGCGACCGTGTGCGGGTCCTCGGGAGCTACCCGAGCGCGCCGAGCGTGCCGGTATCCTGACTTTCAGGATGGAACAGCGTGCGTCGGGCCGCGTGCTCGTCCTCAACGCGACCTTCGAGCCGATCAACGTCTGCACGGTTCGCCGCGCTGTCGTGCTCCTGCTCAAGGAGAAGGCCGAGGTCATCGAGCGTGCGAACTGGGAGCTTCACTCCGAGCGCACCACGATGTCGCGGCCGATGGTCATCCGCCTCGTCCACTACATCCGCGTCCCGCGCGACACCCACCGGCGCAAGATCACGCGCCGCGCGGTCTTCGCCCGCGACTCGTGGACCTGCCAGTACTGCGGCTCGCGCTCCAACCTGACGGTCGACCACGTGATCCCGCGCTCCAAGGGCGGGCCGTCGAGCTGGGAGAACATCGTCGCGTCGTGCGCGCCGTGCAACCGCCGCAAGGGCGACATGACGCCCATCCAGGCGAACATGCACCCGGCCCGCGAGCCCCGCGCGCCGCACCCGCAGGTCTTCATCCACGTCGCCTCGCCGACCATCCCGGCGGCCTGGCGGCAGTGGCTGCCGGAAGCGGCCTGAGCTCCAGAACGACGAAGGCCCCGCTCGACTGGCGGGGCCTTCGCCTTGCATCTCTGACTGGATGAAACCCTGCTGCGCGAACTACGGCCGGCGGGACCATTTCCGGCGGCGCGTCAGGGGGTGGTCCGGGTTGGATTCCGCTAGGCGGCTCCAGCCTGCCGGTCGTCTAACGGCCGGCCACCTCCAGGGTCCCGCAAATCATGTCACTACAGATACGGACCACCTCCTTTCTCTGGTCTCGTAAACGTATCAGCGTGTCAAGCGGACAAAAACGGACCCTCACAGCGAGCGCTGGTAGCTGCGCAGCGCGCGGGTGGCGAAGACCGCGGAGACGGCCAACAGCGCGACGAGCAGACCCGTCCGCGACGCCACCAGGCCCCAGTCGATCTTGCCCATCGCGGCCGAGCGGCCCGCCTCGACCGCCCAGTTGACCGGGTTGAACCGGGCGACGTCCCGGACCCACCCGGGCACGAGGCTCTGCTGCATGAGGGCCGACGACAGGAACGTGAGCGGCAGGAGCACCATGCTGACGGCGCCGATCAGCGTCTCGCGCTGCGGCGCGTGCAGCGCAAGGCCGTTGGAGAGCGATGCGAACGCCGCCGCGAGCAGCCCGGCGATCAGCAGCAGGAGCAGCACCCCGCCGACACCGCCGCGGTAGTGGGCGCCCAGCGCGAGGGCGAGCAGCACGATGACGGTCGTCTGGATGAGGACGTTAAGTATCGCGTAGGCGACGGTGCCCAGGTTCAGCGCGCCGCGCCACACGGGGGCCGCGAGCAGCCGCTCCATGACGCCGCCGTCGATGTCCTCGATGAAGCCCATCCCGGTCCAGCCGGCCGACGAGACGGCGAGCATCACGACGATGCCCGGCGTCACGTAGTCGACGTAGGAGCCGCCGTGGAATCCGGGGATCAGCGTGACCGCCTTGAACAGCGCGCCGAACAGCAGCAGCCAGATGATCGGCTGGCTCAGCGTGATCCCGAGGAAGGCAGGCTGGCGGATCAGCGTGGCGCGCACGGCACGCAGGAAGACCTGCCAGGTCTGACGCGCCGCGGTCATGCCGCCTCCGCCGCGTAAGCGCGTCCGGCGTGCCGGAGGTAGACGTCGTCGAGCGACGGGCGGGCGACCGTGACGGACGCCGCCTTCACGCCGTGCGCCTCGAGAGCGGCGAGCACCGCCGGGACGGCCGCGCCCCCGTTCCGTGCCCGGGCCCGCAGCGTGCGGCCGTCGAGCGCGACCTCGCCCAGCTCGTCGAGGCCTTCGAGCGCGGCACGCGCCGCGCTCGAGCCGTCGGCGGCCAGCTCGACCTGGATCCGGTCGCCGTGCAGCTCGCTCTTGAGTGCGTCGGGCGAGCCCTGGGCGACGATCCTCCCGCGATCGACGATCGCCACCTCCGCGGCCAGCCGGTCGGCCTCCTCGAGGTAGTGCGTCGTCAGGAGGATCGTCATCCGCTCGTCCGCCGCGAGCCGCGCGATCTCGAGCCACATGTCGGCCCGCGCCTCGGGATCCAGCCCTGTGGTCGGCTCGTCGAGGAAGAGCACCTGCGGCCGGTGCAGCAGTCCCATCGCGACGTCCAGACGCCGCTGCATCCCGCCCGAGTAGGTCTTGGCGAGCCGATCGGCCGCCGAGGCGAGGCCGAAGCGCTCGAGCGACTCGTCGACGCGTGCGCGCAGCGCGCGGCCGGTGATCCCGTAGAACTCGCCCTGCAGCACGAGGTTCTCCCGCCCCGTCGCCTGCGGGTCGAACCCGTGGCGCTGCCCGACGACTCCGATCGAGCGGCGCACCCGGTTCGGGTCGGCGAGGACGTCGGCGCCGGCCACCCACGCGCTGCCCGCATCGGGGCGCGACAGCGTGGTCAGGATCCGCACGGTCGTCGATTTGCCGGCGCCGTTGGGCCCGAGCAGGGCGAAGATCGTGCCGGCCTCGACGGATAGGCTCAGCCCGTCGAGCGCCCGGACGTCGGGCGGGTATGTCTTGGTCAGCTCTGTCGCCTCGATGGCCGGCGGCATGGCGAGCTCCTTTCTTTGATCGTCTGATCTTTCGATAGCCTAACAGTTCGAATGTCCAAGGACAAGCGCAAGCTGTTCGCCGAGCTCATCGAGGAGGTCCGCCTCTCGCAGCAGGCGACCGCGCGCTTCGACCAGGCGGTCGCGGACGCGCTCGGGCTCAACCGCACCGACATGCGCTGTCTCGACGTGATCGAGCGGGAGGGCCAGGTCACGGCCGGGCGCCTGGCCGAGGCCACGGGCCTGACCGCGGGCGCCATGACCACCGCGCTCGACCGGCTCGAGCGGTCCGGTCACGCGCGCCGGGTGCACGACCCGGCCGACCGCCGGAGGGTGCTCGTCGAGCTGACTGCCGAGGCCCGCAGCCACGGCGAGAACTTCTGGGGCGCGCACCAGGCGCACTCCGAGCAGCTCTACCGGCGCTACACGACCGAGCAGATCGAGCTGCTGCTGGACTTCGTTCGCGCCGGGCGTGAGCTCAACGAGCGCGAGGCGGCCGCGCTCGAGACGCGCAACCGCGAGCGCGGCTGAGCGCTACTCGTCGCCGGCGGGCTCGCCGGATGCGCCGTTGCCCTCGGGCCCGTGGCCCTCGGCGGCGGACGGGTCCGTCTCGGCCACGTCGCCCTCGGCGACGCCCGCGCCGGTGTCCTCGGCCGACTCCATGACGAGGGCGACGGCGGAGACCGTGTCGTCCTCCTTCATGTTCATGACCTTGACGCCCTGCGACGCGCGGCCATAGCGGTTGATGCCCTTGACGGACGTCCGCTGGACCATGCCGTTGGTCGAGATGAACACGAGGTCCTCGTGCTCGCGGACAACGAGGGCGGCGGCGAGCGCGCCCTTCTTGTCGGTCAGCGCGATGGTCTTGACGCCCATCGTCCCGCGGCCCTTGATCGGGTAGTCGTCGATCGCCGTGCGCTTGCCGTAGCCGTTCTCGGTGGCGGCGGGAAGGTTCTGATCGGAGCGGGCGACGTCCATCGCGAGGACGCGGTTGTCCTTCTGCGAGACGTTCATGCCCTTCACACCGCCGGTGGCGCGGCCCATGTCGCGGGCCTTGGCCTCCTCGAAGCGCGAGGCCTGCCCGGAGCGCGAGACCATGATGATCGTGTCGCCCGGGTCGACGTTGCGGACGGCGACGAGCTCGTCGTCGTCGCGGATGTTGATCGCGATGATGCCGTCGGCCTTGATCGGCGTGTTGTAGGCCTGCAGCTCGGTCTTCTTGATCATGCCCTTGCGGGTCGCGAAGACGAGGTACTTGGACTCGCCGAAGTCGCGGGTGGACAGGACCGCCTGGATGTACTCGTCCTCGCGCAGCGGGAGCACGTTGACGAGCGCGCGGCCCTTCGCGGTGCGCGCCGCCTCGGGCAGCTCGTAGACCTTGGAGCGGTAGACCTTGCCGCGGTTGGAGAAGAACAGCAGGTAGTCGTGGCTGGACGTCACGAAGAGGTGCTCGATGTAGTCACCGTCCTTCATGTCCATCCCGGTCACGCCGCGGCCGCCGCGCTGCTGCTGGCGGTAGGTCGTCAGCGGCAGCGACTTGATGTAGCCCGACTTGGTGATCGTGATCACCATCTGCTGGTCCTGGATGAGGTCCTCGATGTCGATCTCGTCCTCGGACGCGGTGATCTCCGTGCGGCGATCGTCGGCGAACTCCTCGCGGATCTCCGCGAGCTCCTCCTTGATGAGGTTGAAGACCTTCTGCTCGTCGCCCAGCAGCGCGCGCAGCTCGGCGATCCGCTCGGTGACGTCGGCGTGCTCCCGCTTGATCTCGTCGACCTCGAGCGCGGTCAGCTGCGAGAGGCGCATCGCGAGGATCGAGTCCGCCTGGATGACCGAGAGCTCGAAGCGCTCGACCAGGGCGGTGCGGGCCGCGTCGCGGTCGCGCGACCCGCGGATCAGCGCGATGACCTCGTCGAGGTTGGCCTGCGCGATCAGCAGGCCGTCGAGGATGTGGAGGCGGGCCTCCTTGTCGCGCAGCTCGTGCTTGGCACGGCGGACGACGACCTCGCGCTGGTGCTGGACGTAGTGGTGGATGACCTCGCGCAGCGCGAGCGTCCGCGGCACGCCGTCGACCAGGGCGACGGTGTTCACGCCGAACGTGGTCTGCATCGGCGTGTGCTTGAACAGCTTGTTGAGGACGACCTTGGCGATGACGCCGCGCTTGAGCTCGATCACCAGGCGCATGCCGTGGCGGTCGGACTCGTCGCGGATGTCGGAGACCTCGGGGACCTTCTTCTCGTGGACGAGTTCGACGATCTTGGAGATCAGCCCGTTGTCGCCGCCCTTCTTGACCATGAACGGCAGCTCGGTGACGATCAGCGCCTCCTTGCCCTGGCCGATCTCCTCGACGCCGACGCGGGCCTGCACGCGGACCCGGCCGCGGCCGGTCTCGAACGCGTCGCGGATGCCCTGGTGGCCGAGGATGATCCCGCCGGTCGGGAAGTCCGGGCCCTTGATGTGGCGCATCAGCCCGTCGACCGTGATCTGCGGGTCGTCGATGAACGCGATGACGCCGTCGATCACCTCGCGCAGGTTGTGCGGCGGGATGTTGGTCGCCATGCCGACGGCGATGCCGCTCGAGCCGTTGACCAGCAGGTTCGGGAAGCGCGACGGCAGGACGACCGGCTCCTGCTTGCGCCCGTCGTAGTTGGGGACGAAGTCGACGGTGTCGGCGTCGAGGTCGGCGAGCATCTGCATCGCCATGCGCTCGAGCCGGGCCTCCGTGTACCGCATGGCCGCCGGCGGGTCGTCGTCGACCGAGCCGAAGTTGCCCTGGCCGTCGACGAGCGGGTAGCGCAGGGAGAACTCCTGCGCCATGCGCACGAGCGTGTCGTAGATCGACGCGTCGCCGTGCGGGTGGTAGTTGCCCATCACCTCGCCGACGATGCGGGCGCACTTCGCGTACGGACGGGTCGGCCCGATGCCGAGCTCGCTCATGCCGTACAGCACGCGGCGGTGGACGGGCTTCAGGCCGTCGCGGACGTCGGGCAGCGCGCGCCCGACGATGACCGACATCGCGTAGTCGAGATACGCACTGCGCATCTCGTCCTCGAGCGCGCGGGGCTCGATGTTGCCCCCGCTGATGACCGCGCCCGACATCAGATGTCCACCGTGGCCGCGAGGGCGTTGTCTTCGATGAAGGCCCTACGTGGCTCGACCTGGTCGCCCATCAAGCGGGAGAAGATCGCATCGGCCTCCAGGGCGTCCTCGATGCGCACCTGGGCGAGCGTCCGCGACTCCGGGTCCATTGTGGTCTCGCGCAGCTGATCGGCGTTCATCTCGCCCAGGCCCTTGAAGCGCTGCAGCCCGACGCCCTTCTGGGCGACGCGCAGGACCGAGGTCTTCAGCGCCTCGAACGTCAGGGCCGTGTCGGTCACATCGCCGAGGTGCACGTCGAACGGCGGGGTGCCGGCCAGCTCGACGAGGCTCGCGTGCACGCGGACGAACGAGCGGTACTCGTCCGAGTCGAACAGGGCCCGTGAGATCCGGTGGGTCCGGGCGAGCCCCGACCGCGTCTCGGTCGCCTTGACGACGATGCACTCGTCGTCGGTCGACTGGACCTCGGTCTCGTGGCTCTCGCCCTCCAGGCCGCCGCGCTTGAACTGCGCGATGGCGGATTCGGCGTCGGCGATCTGCTCGGACAGCAGCGACGACTCCTGCAGGAACAGGACCGCGTCGTGGCCGTGGTCGGCGCGCAGCGCGCTGGCCCAGCCCTCGTACTGCTTGAGCAGGCGCACGTAGCGCTGCCAGCGCGCCTCGGTGAGCTTGAACTGCGTCCCGTGGCGGTCGAAGACCGTGAACTTCTCCCACTTGTCGCCGAGCAGGATCTCCTCGAGCTCGGAGTCCTTCTCGATGTAGCGCTCGTGCGAGCCCTGCTTGAGCTTGTAGAGCGGCGGCTTGGCGATGTAGACGTAGCCGGCCTCGATGAGCTCGTGCATCTCGCGGTAGAGCAGCGTGAGCACGAGCGTCCGGATGTGGGCGCCGTCGACGTCGGCGTCCGTCATGAGGATCACCTTGTGGTAGCGCGCGTTCTCGATGTCGAACTCGTCGCGCACACCGGTGCCGATCGCGGTGATCAGCGCCTGGATCTCCTCGTTGCGCAGGACCTTGTCGATGCGCGACTTCTCGACGTTGAGGATCTTGCCGCGCAGCGGCAGGACCGCCTGGGTGTGGCGGTCGCGGCCCTGCTTGGCGGAGCCGCCGGCGGAGTCGCCCTCGACGATGAAGATCTCGGCGAGCGACGGGTCCTTGACCGAGCAGTCGGCCAGCTTGCCCGGCAGGCGGGAGTTCTCCAGGGCCGACTTGCGGCGCGTCAGGTCGCGGGCCTTGCGCGCGGCGGCGCGCGCCTGCGAGGCCTGCACCGCCTTGGTGATGATCGCCCGCGCGTCCTTGGGGTTCTCCTCCAGGAACTCGGCGAGCTTGGTGTTGACGACGTTCTCGACGAACCCGGCCATGCCGGGGTTGCCGAGCTTGGTCTTCGTCTGGCCCTCGAACTGCGGATCGGCGAGCTTGGCGCTGATGACCGCCGTCAGGCCCTCGCGGATGTCCTCGCCCGAGAGGTTCTCGTCCTTCTCCTTGAGGATCCCGCTGTCGCGCGCGTACTTGTTCAGGGTGCGCGTGAGCGCAGCGCGGAAGCCCGAGAGGTGCGAGCCGCCCTCGTGCGTGTTGATGTTGTTGGCGAAGCTGAAGATCGACTCCTGGTAGGTGGAGTTCCACTGCATCGCCACCTCGAGCGCGCCCTCCTCGGACTCGCCCTCCATGTAGATGACCTTCTTGGAGCCGAGCGGGTCCTTGTTCTCGTTGAGGTAGGCGACGAAGTCCCGGATGCCGCCCTCGAAGTGGAACTCGACCTTGCGGCCCTCGCCGCGCTCGTCGGTGATCCGGATCCGCAGGCCCTTGGTCAGGTAGGCCGTCTCGCGCAGGCGCTGCTCGAGCACCTCCCACTCGTGCTCGAGCGTCTCGAAGACCTCGGCGTCGGGCAGGTAGGTGATCGCGGTGCCCGTCTCCTTGGTCGCGGCGCCCTTCGTGAGCTCCGTGACCGGTGTGCCGCGCTCGTAGTCCTGCGACCAGACGTTGCCGTCGCGCTTGATCTCGATGTGCAGCTTCTCGCTCAGCGCGTTGACGACGGAGACGCCGACGCCGTGCAGGCCGCCGGAGACCTTGTAGCCGCCGCCGTCGCCGAACTTGCCGCCGGCGTGCAGGACGGTGAGGACGACCTCCGCGGCCGGCCGGCCTTCCTTCTCCATCGTCGCGACCGGGATGCCGCGGCCGTCGTCGGCGACCGTGACCGAGTTGTCGGGGTGCACCGTCACGTCGACGACCGAGCAGTGCCCGGCGAGCGCCTCGTCGACCGAGTTGTCGACGACCTCCCAGACGAGGTGGTGCAGACCGCGGACGCCGGTCGACCCGATGTACATGCCCGGGCGCTTGCGCACGGCCTCCAGGCCCTCGAGGACGGTGATGTCCTGTGCGTCGTAGTGGTCGCCCTGGGGCTTGTCCGGGTCTTTCGCCATGTGCCTTCCGTTTACGTGAAAAAGGCCCTTTCCCGGACAACAAAATCGCGGGTCAGGGCGCGGTAATCAGGTTGACGTAAGTCTAGCAACACCGACCCCCGGAACCCGGCGTCGGAACGTGTCAAAAGTGCTGCAAATAGCAGGCTTTTCAGCCGTCTGTGGCCCAGCTGCGAGGCGGGGCGGACGAGCAGCGCAGCGCGACCACCAGATCGGCCCCGATCGCGCTGTTGAGCCGGGCGACCAGATCGGGTCCCATGAGGTCGAGCTCCTGCGCCCAGACCGCCGACCGGCACGTGATCTGCAGCGTCCCTCCGCGGTCGCCCGTGGGGGTCGCCTCCGCCGCGATCGTCTCCCCCACGACCGCCGGCCAGACCCGCTGGACCTGCGCGAGCAGCGTCTGCGGAGCGAGCCGGTCGGCGAGCTGCTCGATCGCCAGCGCGGCGGGCCGGGGCGCGCGCCGGCTCATTAGACCACCGCCCTCCGGGCGGCGGTGCCCTCAGCCGCCTCCTGGAGCACGGCGCCGTCGCTCACGGCGATGCGCACGACGCCCGGCCGGTCGGCGCCCGGCACGTGCGCGAGGTCGGTGGTCGTGATCACGCTCTGCCCGATCGCGAGGCGGTCGACGAGCAGCGCGCGGCGGTCGGCGTCGAGCTCGCTCATCACGTCGTCGAGCAGCAGGAGCGGCGGCGTACCGCGCTCCTCCGCCAGCACGCCGCGCTCGGCGAGCAGCAGCGCCAGGAGCGCGAGGCGCTGCTCGCCCTGCGAGCCGTACGCGCGCAGCTCGCGGCCGTCGCGCTTGAGCAGCACGTCGTCGCGGTGCGGGCCGTGGCCGGTGAAGCCGCGGTCGAGGTCGGAGTCCAGCCGCTCGGCGAGCTCGGCCGCGAGCTCCTCCGGCGTCGCCGCGGTCGTCCGCGGGCGGTAGCGCAGCTCGGCCTCGCCGTTCATCCCGAGCTCGGACGCCAGCTGCGCGAACGGCGCGACGAGGAGCTCCGCCGCACGCGCGCGGTCGTCGCGCAGCGCGACGCCGTGCGCGGCCAGCTCGGTGTCCCAGGCCGCCATGCTGTCGCGCCCGGCGCGGCCGGAGCGGATCCGGGCGAGCAGCGCGTTGCGCTGGGCGAGCGTCTGGGCGTAGGCGCGGCGGGTCGCCGCGCGGGTCGGCCACAGCGCGGCGACGACCTGGTCGAGGTGCGCGCGGCGCAGGGCCGGCGCGCCCTTGATCAGCTCGAGGCGGTCCGGCAGGAAGACCGCGGTGAGCGGCCGGCCCGGCACGTCGGCCAGCGACTCCTGGGGCGCGCCGTCGGCCGTGAAGCGCTTGGGCTTGCCCGGCTCGAAGCCGACCGCGAGGCCCACCTCGCCGGTGTCGACCTCCACGCGCGCGGCCTGCGCATCGAAGCGCACGACCTCACGCTCGTTGCTCGTCCGGCACGAGCGCCCGGTGCAGCCGAAGTACAACCCCTCGAGCAGGTTCGTCTTGCCGGCGCCGTTGCGGCCGTGGATGACCGTGAGGCCCTCCCCGAGCGCGATCTCGACCGCGCCGTAGCTGCGGAAGTCGCGCAGCCGCAGACGCGTTACCGCCACGGCTCAGACGTTCAGCCTGATCGGCATGATCAGGTAGAGGAAGCCGCTGTCGTCGCCGCTCTCGATCAGGCCGGGTCGCAGCGCACTGATCAGCTTGAGCACGAGGTCGCCGGAGCCGGCGCTCTCCAGACCGTCGCGCAGGAAGTCCGGGTTGAAGCCGATCTCGAACGCCTCGCCGCTGAACGGCGCCGGCAGCGGCTCGCTCGCCTCGCCGACGTCGGGCGTCTGGGCCGAGACCGTCAGCTCGCCCTCGTTGAAGCTCAGCCGCAGCGGCGCGTTCTTCTGGGCCATGAGGCTGATGCGCCGTACGACGCCGGCGAGCTCCTCGCCCGACATCCGCAGCTCGTGCTCGTAGCTCTCGGGCAGCAGCTGGCGGTAGTTCGGGAACTGGCCCTCGATCAGCCGCGACGACAGCACGATCCCGCCGACCTCGAAGACGACCTGGTTGGAGCGCACGCCGATGCGGATCGACTCGCCGCCCTCGGCCCCCACGATCCGCTCGAGCTCCTGCAGCGCGCGCGCCGGCACGTTGGCCTCGAAGCCGCCCTCGATCGGCGGGTCGAGCTTGGTCTCCTTGACGCTCAGGCGGTACGAGTCGGTCGCGACCATCTTGAGGTCGGCGCCGTCGGCGGAGACGAGGATGCCGGTGAGGATCGGCCGGGTCTCGTCGCGCGAGGCCGAGCGGGCGACCATCGCGATCGTCTCGACGAACGCCTGCGCGGGCACGTCGACGACCTGGTCGCCGCCGGGCTCGGGCAGGTTGGGGAAGTCCTCGGCGCGCAGCGTGCGCAGGTGGAACTTCGCCGGCCCGCTGACGACCTCCACGTCCTGCTCGGCCGGCCGGAGCTCGAGGCTCACGTCGCCGCCCGGCAGCTGGCGGACGACGTCGAGCAGAAGCCGCGCCGGCAGGACCACGATGCCCTCGCGGACGATCGTCGCCTGCAACGGGACGCGCAGTGCGACCTCCATGTCCGTGGCGCGGAGCTCGACGCGCCCGCCCTCGGCGGCGAGCTGCACGCCGGACAGCGCCTGGACCGCGCTGCGCGTGGAGGCGACGCGGGTCGCGGTCTGCAGCTGCGCGAGCAGCTCCTGCGATGAGGTCTCGAGCTTCACTGGGTGACTACCTCTACAAAGAAAGAACAGGAGTAAGGGTTGTGGATCTGTGCATCACGGCTCCAAAGGCCGGAGGTTGCGGGAACGCAATGCACATTCCGGGGCATGCTCAAACCGCTGAGTCTGTCAGTCGTGGCGGTCGGCATGCAGTCGTTCGGACAACGTCCGAACCATGTCTGAGGCCTCGGGGTCGGTGGCGACCCGCTCCGCCGTGCGCTTGCAGGCATGCATGACGGTCGTGTGGTTGCGGCCGCCGAACGCGGCACCGATCGCCGGCAGGCTCTCCTTGGTGTGCTCGCGCGCGAGGTACATGGCGAGCTGGCGCGGCCAGGTGACGCGCTGCGAGCGGCTCTCGGAGAGGAGCTCCTCGCGGGTGAGACCGAAGAGCTCACACGTGGCGGACTGGATCATGTCGACCGAGAGGCCTTTGCGCGCGCGCTCGTCCCCGCCACCGGGGTAGAGGCCGGCGAGGACCTCGGCCGCCAGGTCGCCGTCGAGGTCGCGCCCGGTGAGCGAGTGGTAGGCGACCACGCGGATGAGCGCGCCCTCGAGCGCGCGGACGTTGCTGTGGATGCGGTCGGCGATGACGTCGAGCGCCGCGTCGTCGGCGAGCTCGATGCCGTCGTGGTGCACCCGCTTGCGCAGGACCGTCATGCGTGTCGCGCGATCGGGCGGCTGGATGTCGGCGACCAGGCCGGACTCGAAGCGCTCGCGCAGCCGGTCCTCGAGCGCGGCGAGGTCGCCGGCCGGGCGGTCCGAGGTGAGGACGAGCTGGCTGCCGGCGTCGTGCAGCGCGTTGAACGTGTGGAAGAACTCCTCCTCGGTGCGCGCCTTGGACTCGAGGAACTGCACGTCGTCGATGAGCAGGACGTCGACGCCGCGGAAGCGCTCCTTGAAGCGGTCGACCCCGCCGCCGTGCAGCGCGCCGAGGAACGCGTTGGTGAACGCCTCGGCCGTGGTGCAGCGGACGGTCGCGCCGCCGCCGTAGCAGCGCACGTAGTTGCCGATGCTGTGGAGCAGGTGGGTCTTGCCGACGCCGGGCGGGCCGTAGAGGAACAGCGGGTTGTAGGCGTGGCCGGGGAGCTCGGCGACCGCGAGCGCGGCGGCGTGGGCGAAGCGGTTCGTCGGCCCGAGGATGAACTGGTCGAAGGTGAACTTCGGGTTGAGGTCCTCGGTGACCGCGCCCGGGGGGACGGGCGGCGGGGGCGCCGGAGCGGCGCGCGAGACCTTGGCCGGGCGGCCCTCGCCCTCGATCTCGACGCGGGCCTGCGGGCCGAGCACCGCCTGGGCCGCCCGCTCGAGCGTGTCGCCGAAGCGGTCGCTGACCCAGCCGCGCGTCGGGCCGGGCGCCTGGATTCGCAGGACGTCGCCGTGGTAGGCGGTCGCGCGCAGGGGCGCGAGCCAGAGCTCGTACGTGGTGTCGGCGACCTCGGCACGCAGCTCGGCCTGGATGCGGCTCCAGATCTGATCGGCTGCGTCGTGCATGGGCAGGGGTCAGCGACTCCGTTGGGAGGTCTGCGGATAACGGCGAGGGGGCGCCGGACGCGCCGTAACGGGCCCGGCTCGGCGACTATAGCCCAGCGCCTCGGCGGCGTCCGGGGGTCGAGGGCCACCCGTTGCGGAGACGTCGCAAATCGCGGTGAATTGTCTGCGAACAGGGTGTTCACGGGGTGTGCACGGAGACTGTGCACAGCGGCGGCCGGCGGGCGTGCCGGGTGGGCGGGCATCGCTACACTGCCCACCGCATGAAGCGCACCTATCAGCCCAAGAAGCGCAAGCGCGCCCGCACCCACGGATTCCGTGAGCGCATGTCCACGCGCGCGGGCCGGATGGTGCTCAAGCGGCGCCGCTCCAAGGGCCGCAAGCGGCTGACCGTCTGACCGTGGCCGCCAGGCGCGGTCGCCTGTCGCGCAGTGCCGAGTTCGAGCGGGTCTACCGCCAGAGCCGGTCCCACGGCAATCGCTACCTCGTGCTCTACGCGTTCCCGCGCGAGGACGAGGGCGGCGTCCGGCTCGGGTTGACCGTGCCCAAGCAGGTCGGCGGCGCGGTCGAGCGCAACCGCGTGAAGCGGCTGCTGCGCGAGGCGTTCGATGCCGAGGGCGCGTCGGTGCCGGCCAACCACGACGTGGTCATCAAGGCGCGGCCCGACGTGGCCGAGCTGGCCGAGCGCGACGGCCTCGATGCGGTGCGCCGCGAGCTCGCCGAGCTGCTCGCGCAGGCGGGGTTGCACGGATGAGCTTCGCGCGCACGATCGCGATCGCGCCGATCCGCTTCTACCAGCGGGTCATCTCGCCGGCGCTCCCGCGCCGGTGCAAGTACGAGCCCACCTGCTCGCGCTATGCCGTACAGGCGATCCAGCGGTACGGCATACTGCGCGGCTCGGTGCTGGCCGCCTGGCGGCTGCTGCGCTGCAATCCGTGGAGCCACGGGGGCTATGACCCGGTCGAGGCCCAGCGGGTCTTCTCGTCCTGAACATGCTCGTCCTCGCCAACATCTTCCAGCCCCTGATCGACGTCTTCGACGCGGTCATCCGCTTCTTCCACGACAGCGTCGGGCTGGGCTGGGGGCTCTCGATCATCTTCCTGACGATCGCGGTCCGGACGGTGCTGATCCCGCTGACGCTCAAGCAGTTCAAGTCGATGCGCGAGATGCAGCGGATCGCGCCGGAGATCAAGGCGCTGCAGGCGAAGTACAAGGACGACAAGCAGCGCCAGCAGCAGGAGATGATGGCGCTCTACAAGGAGCACCAGGTCAACCCGTTCGGGTCGTGCCTGCCGCTGCTGCTGCAGCTGCCGGTGTTCCTGTCGCTCTTCTACATGCTCCGCAAGGACCTGAAGATCGACATCTGCGCGCAGAAGCTCGCGCACCTCTCGCCGAAGCCGGCGATCGCGATCGTCAACGGCCACCACCACGTCCTCGACAGCGGGCTGCTGCAGAAGACCGCGTGCGGCACGCCGGACGCCAAGTTCCTCTTCATCCACGACATCACGACGAAGGCGACCGGCGCGGTGCTCGTCGCGCTGATCGTGCTCTACGTCGGCTCGCAGCTCGCGTCGAGCCTGCTGATGTCGGTGTCGGCCGACCGCAACCAGCGGCTGCTGATGCTCGGCCTGCCGTTCCTGTTCGTCACGTTCATCATCTCGTTCCCGGCCGGCCTGATCGTGTACTGGATCACCACCAACCTGTGGACGATCGGCCAGCAGTACCTCGTGCGCCGCACCATGGGGCCGCTGCGACCGCCCGAGCCGGCAACGGCGGGCGCCCCCGCGGTTGTGGCGAAGGGCGAGGCCAAGGGCGGCAAGGCCAAGGGCGAGGCCGACAAGCCGAAGCCCACCTCGACGCCGCCACCCCCGCCGCGGCGCAAGAAGAAGCGCTCGGGACGGCGCCGGTGAGCGACACGGCCGACAGGGTCCTTGCGGTCGTCGAGGCCATCGTCGACGCCCTGGGTCTCGACGCGACCGTCCGGCTCGACGAATCCGACGAGGAGCTGGTCGCGACCGTCGAGGGCGAGGAGCTCGGCCTGTTCATCGGCCGGCACGGCCAGACGATCGAGGCCGTCCAGCACCTCGCACAGCGGGTCGTCTTCAAGGATCAGGACGCCGACGCCCCGCGCCGGCGGATCGTGGTCGACGCGGCGGGTTACCGCGCGCGGCGCCAGGAGGCGCTCGAGCGCCAGGCCGACGACGCCGCCGACGAGGCCGTGCGCTACGGCCGCCCGGTGGCGCTGGACGCGATGAGCGCGACCGAGCGGCGGATCGTCCACGAGCACCTGCGCGATCGCGACGAGGTCGAGACGTACTCCGAGGGCCAGGAACCCGACCGCCACCTGGTCGTCGCGCCCGTCGGCTCGTAGCCGCGTTTCACGTTCTTTCCCCCGGTGAAACACCTACGCTGTCAGGCGTGGGTGACCTCAGCGACGTCGACCGGGGCTTCCTCGCCGGCCTGCTCGTCGGTGGCGGCAGCTTCGGCGGCGACGGGAAGAACCCGCAGATCACGCTGCGCATGCATACCCGGCAGGAGCCGATCTTCCGGTGGCTCATGGAGCGTTTCCCGCGCTCGAAGCTGTACGGCCCGTACGACCACGGCGGGCGCTCGTACTACCAGTGGATGGCCCGCGGCCAGGCGCTCGTCGAGGACGTGCTGCCCGTGCTCGAGGAGGTCCTGCCCGACGGCCCGGCGGCGGAGCGGCTGGCCGAGATGCGGACCAACTACGCGGGCGCGATCGCCCGCGCGGAGCGTCGCGCCGAGGTGCGCCGGGAGGTCGAGGGCGGGTGAGCGGCGCCGACCGCAGGCTCGACGAGCTCGCCGAGCGTTACGGAATCGGCGCGTCCGGCCGCCGCGCCCTCGCCGCGCTGCTGGAGGCCCTGGCCGACGAGCACGCGCCCACGAGGGTGCACGAGCCCGAGCGAGCCGTCGAGACACACATCGCCGACTCGCTCGCTCCGCTGGCGGCTCCCGGGCTGCGCGACGCGAGCGGCCTGCTCGCGGACATCGGCGCCGGCGCCGGCCTGCCCGGCCTCGCGATCGCCGCCGCCCGCCCGGGCCTGCGGGTGGTCGAGGTCGAGAGCGTCGGTCGCAAGTGCGCGTTCATCGAGCGCGCGATCGCGGCGATGGGCCTGGACAACGCCGACGTCGCCTGTGCGCGAGCGGAGGAGTGGCGCGACGGCTTCGGGGCCTGTGACGTGGTCACGGCACGGGCGCTCGCCGCCCTGCCGGTGCTCGTGGAGTACGCCGCGCCCCTGCTGCGCGAGGGCGGGATCCTCGCTGCGTGGAAGGCGAGCCCGGCGGCGGAGGAGGTCGCGGACGGCGCGTGGGCGGCCGACGTCCTCGGCCTCGAGCCCATGGAGTCCCTGGAGTGGGTCGCGGAGGGCGGCGAGCGGCGCAGCCTGTACGTCTACCTGAAGGTTCGTTCGTTACCGAACGGATATCCGCGCCGGCCGGGAATGGCCCGCAAACGGCCTCTCGGACGCTCAGGCTCAGCATGAGGATGCTTCGGCGCCGAACCATGCGGCGCGGCTCCGACCGGCGCCCTCGCTAGCTTCTCGCGCGATGGGCACCGTGTACGCGATCGCGAAC
>Ga0207657_10003321_pt1 | contig 17216 bp, 11 predicted proteins | sample KBSC33metaG_FD_184316 | JGI IMG/M metagenome (GOLD analysis project Ga0207657, IMG submission 184316) | Corn rhizosphere microbial communities from Kellogg Biological Station, Michigan, USA - KBS C3-3 metaG (SPAdes) (version 2) | ecosystem: Host-associated > Plants > Roots > Rhizosphere > Soil ... | reverse complement strand
CTTCATCCACGAATCGATCATCGGCTCGATCTTCAAGGGCCGAGTGGAAAAAGCGGTGCGGGTGGGAAATGTCGACGGCATAGTGCCCTCGATTGCCGGTTGGGCGCGGCAGACCGGACTCAACACTATCTTCATCGACGACCGCGACCCGTTCGCGCACGGATTTTCGCTGGTGTGAGGCGGTGAACCCGGCCCTCGTGGTTCGACAGGCTCACCATGAGGGCCTCAGTTTTGCAGGGGCCTCACGATGTGGGCCTCAGCTTGGCAGAGGCCTCACAATGAGGGCCTCATCTTAGCAGGAGCCCTCATGGTGAGCCTGTCGAACCACGAGGGCGTGGCACTGGAGTCGGTTGCATGAAAATCACCGCCATCAAGATCTACCAGGTCGACCTGCCGCTCAGGGAGGGCAGATATAATTGGTCGGGCGGCAATTTCATGGAGGTGTTCGACTCGACCGTGGTGGCGGTGGAGACGGATGCCGGGATCACCGGCTACGCCGAATGCTGCCCGCTCGGCTCGGCCTATCTGCCGTCCTACGCCAAGGGGGTGCGGGCCGGTCTTGGGGAGATCGGGCCGAAGCTCATCGGGCACGATCCGACCGACCTCTGGCCGCTCAATCATCACATGGATGCGGTGCTGCGCGGCCACCCCTATGTGAAGGCGCCGATCGACATCGCCTGCTGGGATATCCTGGGTAAGGTCGCCGGCCTGCCGGTCCATAAGCTGCTGGGCGGCGCCGAACAGGCCGATATCGCGCTCTACCGCGCCATCAGCCAGGAGGACGCTTCGCGCATGGCGGAGAAGATCGCCGGCTATCGCGCGGAAGGCTACACAAAGTTCCAGCTCAAGGTCGGCGGCAACCCCAATGACGATATCGAGCGAATCCGGGCCTGCCGGGCGATCCTGGAGGCGGGCGACATCCTCGTCGCGGATGCCAATACCGGTTGGACCATGGCGGACGCGGCGCGGGTGGTGAACGCGGTGCGCGACCTCGATGTCTATATCGAGCAGCCGTGCATGAGCTACGAGGAATGCGTTTCGATCCGGCGGCGCACCGCCCTGCCCTTCGTCATGGACGAGGTGATCGGCACGGTCGGCGATCTGGTGCGCGGCATTTCGGAAGACGCCTTCGATGTCATCAACCTCAAGATTTCGAAAGTCGGCGGGCTGACCAAGGCGCGCCAGATGCGCGACCTCTGCGTGTCGTCGGGCATCCCGATGACCATCGAGGATACCTGGGGCGGCGACATCGTCACCGCCACCATCGCCCACCTCGCCCGCTCGACGCCGGAAAAATTTTGCTTCACGGCCACCGACTTCAACTCCTACGGCACGGTGTCGATCGCCGACGGCGCGCCACGGCGGGTGCACGGCCGGATGACGGCGAGCGATACGCCGGGGCTCGGGATCGAGCCGAAGTTCGAAGTGCTGGGCGCGCCGGTGGAGGTGATTTCGTGAGGGCGGAGTTTGGGGCAACTCCCTCCCCAGCCCTCCCCGCAAGGGGGAGGGTGTCGGTGGGGCATCGCGGTGCCGCATCGCCCCTCCCCATTGAGGGCCTTCTCACCTCAAGTCGATCCATTGGACCACGGCCGCAGCGCAGCACCTCCCCCCTTGCTGGGGAGGATGGGAGGGGGGCACCGGCGCCGAACCGCCCATGAGAACGTCGCGGCACATCGACATCGTCTCCTGCCATGCCGAGGGCGAGGTGGGCGATGTGATCATCGGTGGGGTGGCGCCGCCGCCCGGCGAGACGCTGTGGGCGCAGTCGCGGTTCATCGCGGCCGACCAGAGCCTCCGGAACTTCGTGCTGAACGAGCCGCGCGGCGGGGTGTTCCGGCACGTCAACCTGCTGGTGCCGCCGAAACACCCGAAAGCGGCGATGGGCTTCATCATCATGGAGCCCGAGGACACCCCGCCCATGTCCGGCTCGAACTCGATCTGCGTCGCGACGGTGCTGCTCGATACCGGCATCGTGCCGATGACCGAGCCGGAGACGCGGCTGGTGCTCGAGGCGCCGGGCGGGTTGGTCCAGGTGGTGGCACAATGCCGTGACGGCAAGGCGGAGCGCATCACCGTCACCAATGTGCCGAGCTTTGTCGACCAGCTCGGCGTGCCGCTCGAGGTCGCTGGGCTCGGCACGCTGACCGTCGATACCGCCTATGGCGGCGACAGCTTCGTCATTGTCGACGCCCACGCGCTCGGGTTCAGCATCGTGCCGGACGAGGCGCGGGCGCTGGCCGAGATCGGCATCCGCATTACCCGCGCCGCCAACGAGCAGTTCGGCTTCCACCACCCAACCAATGCCGATTGGCGGCACATCTCGTTCTGCCAGATCGCGGCGCCGCTCGAGCGGCGCGACGGGCTGCTGACGGCGGCCAATGCCGTCGCCATCCAGCCGGGCAAGATCGACCGCTCGCCCACCGGTACGGGCGCTTCCGCGCGCATGGCGGTGCTGCGCGCCCGGGGCGAGATGCAGGTCGGGGACCACTATCTCGCCCGCTCAATCATCGGCTCGGAATTTCTGGGCCGCATCGAGGCCGACACGACGCTCGGCGGCAAGCCGGCGATCATCCCCTCGATCTCCGGTCGCGCCTGGATTTCGGGAACGCGCACGGAAATGCTCGACCCCGGCGATCCCTGGCCGCAAGGCTACAAGCTGTCAGACACCTGGCCGCGGATCGGCCGATGAGCGTCCCCGTCCGCCTGCCCTATGGCGAACTGGTCGACCTGCTGGCGACGATCTTTCGCGGCCATGGTTGCAGCGCGGCGGTGGCGCTGCTCATCGCCGAGAACATGGCGGGGGCGGAGCGCGACGGCGCCCTCAGCCACGGCATCTTTCGCATGCGCGGCAATCTCGGCTCGCTCAACTCCGGGTGGGTGGATGGTCGAGCCGAGCCGGTAATCGAGGATGTGGCGCCCGGCATGGTGCGGGCCGACGGGCGCAACGGCTTTGCGCTGGCGGGGCTGGCGCAGGCGCGCGACCTGCTCACCGCCAAGGCGCGGTATAACGGCATCGCGCTGCTCAGCATGCGCAATTCGCACCATTTCGGCGCCCTGTGGCCGGATATCGAGCCATTCGCCCGCGAGGGATTCTTGGCGCTGATGATGGTCAATTCGATGGCCAGCGTCGTGCCGCATGGCGGCACGCGCAAGCTCTATGGCACCAATCCGCTGGGTTTTGGCTGCCCGCGCGACGGGCGCGACCCGCTGGTGTTCGACCAGGCCTCGAGCGCGTGGTCGAACGGCGACGTGCAGATTGCCCGGCGTGAAGGCCGGCCCCTGCCCGCTGGCGTCGGCGTCGACCGCGACGGGCAGCCGACCACCGATCCGAACGCGGTGCTGGAGGGGGGCGCGCTGCTGCCGTTCGGCGGGCACAAGGGCTCGTCCATCGCCATGATGATGGAGGTGATGGCCGCCGGGCTCGGGGGTGGCGATTTCTCCTTCGAGGTCGACTGGAGCCGGCATAAGGGTGCGGCGACCCCGCGCACCGCGCAGACCATCATCCTGATCGACCCGGCGCGCGGACAAACGCGGGATTTTGCCGCCCGCATCGAATTGCTGATTGCCGCGATCCATGCGGCAGGCCAGGATCGCCTGCCCGGCGACCGGCGCTACGCCAACCGGCGCGACGCGCTGGCCAAAGGCGTGCCGCTGGCGCCCGAGGCGCTGGCGGAATTGCGGCAACTCGTGGCGTTAACCCAAAACCGAGGTGTGAATTGAGCCGCTGGCCTCCCGTCCCTACCTTAACCGTGCGGTGTCACGATGGCGCCGAGCCTTATCGTGGAGGCCTGCATGAACGACTCGAACGGAACAGAGCGGCGACGGGAGCCGCGGCGACGCACTCTGAAGGCGGGGCGCTTGCTGATCGACAAGAAGGCCGTGCTGAATTGCACCATTCGCAATCTGAGCCAGCATGGCGGCCGGCTGGACATCGACAGCATTGTCGGGGTGCCGGAGGAGTTCGTGCTGGATATTGCCGGCGAAGGTACACGTCCCGCCCGGACGGTGTGGAAGAGCCATTCCAGCCTCGGGGTCAAGCTCGGCTGAGCTCGCCCGCCTCATTCCGAAAGAACGGGGCGCGCTGATGCCAACGACGTCCCTCGACCTGCCCGAAGTCGTGCTGTTCGAGCCGCGTATTTTCGGCGATGCACGCGGCAGCTTTTTCGAGAGTTTCAGCCTACGCCGCTTCGAGGAAACGACGGGTCTGCGGCGCAGCTTCCTGCAGGACAACCATTCCATCTCGCACCGGGGCGTGCTGCGCGGCCTGCACTATCAATTGCCGCCGTTTGCGCAGGGCAAGCTGGTGCGGGTGGTGGCCGGGGCGGTGTACGACGTGGCCGTCGACATCCGACGCGGCTCGCCAACCTTCGGCCGCTGGGTGGGTGTCGAACTCTCCGCCGTCAATCGGCGGCAGCTCTGGATTCCCGAGGGCTTCGCGCACGGCTTCATGGCCCTCGAGGCCGGCACCGAGTTCCTCTACAAGACCACCAATTACTACGACACGGCGAGCGAACGCTGCATCGTATGGGACGACCCCATGATCGGCGTCGACTGGCCGCTCACAGAAGCGCCCATCGTCTCCGACAAGGATCGGGCCGGCACGTCATTGGCCGGGGCCGAGGTGTTCGGATTCGAGGGCTGAGGCGTGACGCGGCGCCGTTGGGCGTGAGAGTTCTGTACGCGGCGACAGCGGCTGCCACTAACTCGCAACTTCACGGCGCGGCAGTTCACGCCCCGCTTTCGCGGGACAGACTGGTCAGGTAGCGGCCATAGCCGCTCTTGGCGAGAGGGACGGCGAGGGCGTTGAGCTGTTCGGTGGTGATCCAGCCCCGGCGCCAGGCGATCTCCTCGGGGCAGGCGATCTTCTGGCCCTGCCGCTTTTCGACGGTTGCGATGAACTGCGCCGCCTCCAGCAGGGAATCGTGGGTGCCGGTGTCGAGCCAGGCGAAGCCGCGCCCCATGCGCTCCACCTGCAGCGCGCCGCGCTCGAGATAGAGCCGGTTGAGGTCGGTGATCTCCAACTCGCCCCGAGCCGAGGGGCGGAGCGATTTCGCCAACGGCACCACCTCCGCATCGTAGAAATAGAGGCCGGTGATGGCGAAGCTGGATTTTGGGGTGGCAGGCTTTTCCTCGATGGAAATGGCCTTGCCCGCGGCGTCGAATTCGACAACGCCGTACCGCTCTGGATCGTTGACGTGATAGGCGAACACGGTCGCGCCGTCGGCACGCGACGCGGCATCGCGCAGCAGCAGGCTCAGATGGTCACCGAAGAAGATGTTATCGCCGAGCACCAGGGCGCTCGGCGCGCCGGCGAGGAATTCCTCGCCGATCAGAAAGGCCTGTGCCAGGCCGTCGGGCGAGGGCTGCACGGCATAGCTCAGGCGCAGGCCCCATTGCGCGCCATCGCCGAGCAGGTGCCGGAAGCGCGGGGTATCCTCGGGGGTGGAAATCACCAGGATGTCGCGAATGCCCGCCAGCATCAGGGTGCTGAGCGGGTAGTAGATCATCGGCTTGTCGTAGACCGGCAGGAGTTGCTTGGAAATCGACACGGTCGCCGGCCATAGCCGCGTCCCCGATCCGCCCGCCAGCACGATACCCTTGCGGTTCAATATGCCCCCTCGGCCACCGTCTCGGCCACCCAGCGACGCGCCTCGTCCTGCCAGGGCGGCAGGACCAGCGCGAAGCTCGAACACAACTTCGCAGTATCGAGCCGCGAGTTCAACGGGCGTGCCGCGGGCGTCGGATAATCACTACTGGCGATAGGCCGGACTCCGGCGGCCGACAATTGCAGGCGCGCGCCCTGCTGGTGCGCCTCCCCGATGAGAAATTTGGCGTAGTCGGACCGACTGACGGCGCCTCCCGGCGCCAGATGGTAGAGACCCGACAGGGCGTCACCGCCCGGCTGGCCGACGGCGCGGGCGATGGCCGTGGCGGTGATGGCGGCAACCAGCGCGGCGCTGGTCGGGGCGCCGATTTGGTCGCCGACGACGTTGATGCTGGTGCGCTCGCGCGCCAGGCGCAGCATGACGCGGGCGAAATTGTTCGAGCGCGGCGCATAGACCCAACTGAGGCGGAAGATCAGATGGCGGCAGCCGGACTGAGTAATCGCATGGTCGCCGGCGCTCTTGGTGGCGCCATAGACGCTGAGCGGAGCGGGCGCGTCGGCTTCGGTGTAGGGAGAAGGCTTGGTGCCGTCGAACACGTAGTCGGTCGAATAATGGACCAGCCAGGCGCCGCTGCGATGGGCGGCGGCGGCGAGCAGCGCCACGGCCTCGGTATTGACCAGCCGCGCGCGATCGGCGTCCGTCTCTGCCTGGTCGACGGCGGTGTAGGCGGCGGCGTTGACGATGACATCCGGCCGGTGTCCGGCGACGAGCCGCGGCAGCTCGCCGACCTGCTCGAGGTCGGCCTCGGCCCGGCCACAGGCGATGAGTTCGCCGGCGGCCGCGAGTACGGGCTGGAGCGCGCGGCCGACCTGCCCGTCCTTGCCCAGCAGCAGTATTTTCATGCGTACTGCTTCTCGATCCACTGCCGATAGGCGCCGCTGGTCACTTGGTCCACCCAATCGGCGTGATCGAGATTCCAGCGCACAGTCTTTTCGAGCCCGGTGTCAAAATTTTCCACCGGGCGCCAGCCGAGCTCCGTTCTGAGTTTGCCGGCATCGATGGCATAGCGCCGGTCATGGCCTGGCCGATCCTTCACGAAAGCGATCTGGGTGGTGTAGGACCGACCGTCGGCGCGCGGCCGCAACCGGTCGAGGCTGGCGCAAATGCCCTGCACGACATCGATGTTGGCGCGCTCGTTATCGCCGCCGATATTGTAGGTTTCGCCCAGCCGCCCGGCTTCGAGCACGCGCCGCAGCGCGCTGCAATGATCCTTGACATAGAGCCAGTCGCGCACCTGCCGGCCATCGCCATAAACGGGCAGCGGCTTGCCGGCGAGCGCGTTGTGGATGACCAGCGGAATCAGCTTTTCAGGAAAATGGTAGGGCCCGTAATTGTTGGAGCAATTGGTGATCAACACCGGCAGGCGATAGGTCTCGCCATAGGCCCGGACCAGCAGGTCCGACGACGCCTTGCTCGCCGCATAGGGGCTGTTCGGCCGGTAGGGATTGGTCTCGCGGAAAGCGGCCTCGTCCGGCTGCAGGGAGCCATACACCTCGTCGGTCGAGACATGCAGGAAGCGGAAGGCCGCCTGCGCCGCGGGGGGCATGCCGTTGCAGTAGTCGCGCACTGCCTCGAGCAGGTTGAAGGTGCCGACAATGTTGGTGTCGATGAAGGCAGCGGGGCCGGAGATCGAACGGTCGACGTGGCTTTCGGCGGCGAAGTTCAACACCGCGCGCACGCCGTGGCGGGCCAGCAGATCGCGCACCAGCGCCCCATCCTCGATGCCCCCCTGCACGAAGACATGGCGCGCATCACCGCTCAGGCTGTCGAGATTGTGCACATTACCGGCATAGGTGAGCTTATCGAGGTTGACGACCGGCTCGGCGCTCGCCGCCAGCCAGTCGAGCACGAAATTGGACCCGATGAAGCCGGCGCCACCAGTGACGAGAATGGTCATGGACTGCCCATCTGGAACGTGGCGGAAGTCGCCAGCACAAGCTGCCGACGCCCTTACCTAGCCGAAACGCTCCGGCGACGCAAATCGGACACCCCGCCGTGCGCTGTCCAGGCTGTCTATAGATGGCGCGGCCGCGCCCCATTTGATGAATTCGAACAGCAGCTTGCGAGCTGCCTGTTCATCCTGCGCCGCGATGAAATCAGCCATCTGCCGCAGCGGTTCGTCAATGCCGGGCCATACCCCGTCACTGACGGCACGCAGGATCTTCGGGTGCTTCGTTACGCTGGCGTGGGACTGGTCGTAGAATAGCTCCTCGTACATCTTCTCCCCCGGCCGCTTGCCGGTGATGACGATCGAGATATCCCCGTCCGGCCGCGCCGCATCACGAACGTTGAAACCGGCGAGGCGGATCATGTTTTCCGCCAGGTCCTGGATCAGGATCGGCTGCCCCATGTCGAGCAGGAAGATGTCGCCGCCTTCGGAAAGGGCGCTGGCCTGGACAATAAGTTCGGCTGCCTCGTGGATGGACATGAAGTAGCGCGTCATACCGGCGTCGGTCAGGGTGAGCGGGCCGCCATGGGCGATCTGTTCCTTGAACAAGGGTACCACCGAGCCGTTCGAGCCGAGCACGTTGCCGAAGCGGACGGAGCAGAAGTGCTGGCCGGTATTGTTCTCCGCCGCCGTGATCGACATCTGCCGGATAATGAGTTCCGCCCAGCGCTTGGTGGCCCCCATCACATTGGTAGGCCGGACCGCCTTGTCGGACGAGATCAGCACGAAATTGCGCACACCGCAGTCGGCGGCGGCCGCTGCCACCGTCATGGTGCCCAGCACATTGTTGCGGATGCCCTCGAGGGCGTTGGCCTCGACCAGCGGCACGTGCTTATGCGCCGCGGCATGGAACACCACGTCGACGCCGTAGGTGGTGAGGGTATGCCGCACCCGCCCTGCGTCGGCGACGGAAGCGAGGACCGGCACGACATCACGCCCATCGACCGCGGCAAGCTCGCGCTCGATCTGATAGAGAGCGAACTCATTGGCCTCGAACAGCACGAGGCGGCGCGGCCGCCAGCGCACGATCAGCCGGCAGAGCTCGGAGCCGATGGAGCCGCCGGCCCCGGTGACCATCACCGTCCGGCCCTCGATCATCTGCCGGACGAGGTCGGTGTCGGGCGGCACGGAGGAACGGCCGAGCAATTCGTCGATGTCGATCTCGCGGATCTGGCTGACCAGGTACTTGCCTTCGACCACATCGGCGAGGGGCGGCAAGGTGCGCATCTTGACGCCATGGCCGCTGATATTGGCGAGGATCTCCTGGCGGCGGGCGAGACCCAGCGAGGGCATGGAGAGGATGACCTCGCTCACACCGTATTTCTCGACCAACTCGGGCAATCGGCTCGGCGCGTAGACGCGAAACCCGGCGACGTCGCGACCATGCAGATGGCGATTGTCGTCGAGGAAGCCGACGACGAAATTGGCGTGCTGGGCACGCATGGTCGCGGCGAGCTGGGCCCCGGCATCGCCGGCGCCGTAGATCAGCACCGAGCGCTGGCCCCGTGCCATGCCGACGCCGGGCGCCAGCAGCGCCTTGGCGAAGTACCGGCTGCCGCCGATAAGGATCGTCCCCAAGGCCCAGAACAGCACCGGCACCGAGCGCGGCACTACGCCGCGCGTCAGCGCCTCCGTGACAAAGGCCAGGGAGACCCACACCAGGGTCGTGTAGGTCATGGCCTTGATGACGGTCCACATCGCCCGTTCCGGCAGGAAGCGGATCACGGCGCGATAAAGACCCATCCGGATGAAGATCGGAATGGCCACCAATGGCGCGGTCAACAACCCCGCCAGTTGATCCAGCCGATTTGGGGGCGTCCAGATGCCAAAACGCAATGTATAACTAAGCCAAAGCGCACCTGATAGTGCAACAAAATCAAATGCTATAAGTATAATTCGTTTCCAGACTCTCGGCATGCCACCGATAGTGTTCTTCAGGTTATCCAGCATGGCTGCCTGTTTGCGCCCCTCGTCGCCGCGCCGCGCGGCAAGATCGCCCCATGAATCCAAGATCAATGGCGAAACTGAGTCTTACGATTGATAGAGAAGCGGGGGTAGAGCCGCTATTGCCGCAATGCAACAATCACCTTGCCTGTCGGCGAGATGCCGAGCCGAAGCCTCGACGATAACCGAGCGAGAGCGGGTCCGGTTCCACTAGTTCACCCGCACCTTGACCGCATCCGAGCGGCCTTCGCCGTCGACGACCGAGAGGGTGACATAGCCTGGCCCGTCGGGCTGCCAGGCATCCTGGCGGGCGAAGGCCGACTGGCCGAAGGGTGCCCCGTTGGCGAAGAAGGTGAAGGGGGGAACGCCGTTGCGGACCTTGACCACCAGTTTCTGGTCGCCACCGTCGGCAAGCCCGAGATCGACATCGACGCCATCGCCGGGGAAGGCGATCTGTGGGGCGGGATCGGCGGCCACTTTCTGTTCGTCGGGATTGCGGAAGCGGCGCAGCGGTTCGGGCAATTGGGCGTTGGTGGCCTTCAGTACCCCGGGCGGCGCAGGCCGCAGCGGCACGGCGGGCGTGCCCAGCCGGTCGAAGCTCTCGAACAGGATAGGTGCCGCCGCGCCGATTCCGGACAGGCCCGGCACCGGGGCGCCGTCCGGGCGGCCGACCCAGACGCCGATCACCGTCTTGCCGTCGTAGCCGATCGACCAGGCGTCGCGGTAGCCGTAGGAGGTGCCGGTCTTGTAGGCGATGCGCCCGAACGAGCCATTGCTCGGCGGTGGGACGTCGGCAAGGATGTCCGAAACGTACCAGGCGGCTACGGAATCGAGCACCGGCGCCGCAACGACCGAATCGGCGGGCGGCATGGTGACGCCATCCTTGAGGTGCACCGGGCTGCCGCCGCGGGCGATGGCGGCGTAGACGGAAACGAGGTCACGCAGCGTGACGCCGACGCCGCCGAGGCCGACGGCGAGTCCGGGCGCCGAATCGTCCGGCAGCAGCGGGTTGGCGTTGGCTCGGCGCAAGCGGGCCACCAGCCGGGCCGTACCGACGGCGTCGAGCACGACGATGGCCGGAATGTTGAGCGATTCCGACAGCGCCTCGCGCATGGTGACGGTGCCGCGCGTCATGCCGTCGAAATTGACCGGCACGTAGCCGCGGAAGGCGGTGGGGCGATCCTCGATCAGGCTCTCGGGGTGGGCCAATCCCAGCTCGAAGGCCAGGCCGTAGATCAGCGGCTTCAGCGTCGAGCCGGGCGAGCGCACCGCCGTGGTCATGTCAATGAAGCCGCTACGCTCGGACGAGAACAACCCGGCGGAGCCGACCGAGGCCAGCACCTTGCCCGACGCTTCATCGGCGACGACAATGGCCACCGACGCCTTGGGGCCCCATTGCCGGGCGCGCGCGGCGGCGAGCTTTTCGAGGCTCGCCTGCAGCGATCGGTCGACGGTCAGCACGATGCGCCGGTCGCCGGGATGGGTGACGATGGCCGCTCGCGCCAGATGCGCCGCCAGCATGGGAAACTCACGCCGCACCGTCGGGATCGGCTCGCTTTTGGCGGCCTCCGCCGCTTCGGCGGTCAGCAGGCCCTCGCTGACCAACCGATCGAGCACGCGGTTGCGCCCGGCCCGGGCAGCGGCGGGGTGGAGGTCGGGACGGCGCGCCTCGGGCGCCTGCGGCAGGGCCACCAGCAGCGCCGCCTCGGCGGTCGTCAGGCGCGCCGGTTCTTTGCCGAAATAGGCGAGGCTGGCGGCGCGGATTCCCTCGATGTTGCCGCCATAGGGCGCCAGCATCAGATAGAGCGTCAGGATCTGCTGCTTGCTGAGCTGATGTTCGAGGACATCGGCGTGCACCATCTGGCGCAGCTTGGCCGAAACGCTGCGGGTCCATCCCTGTTCCAGCAGCCGCGCCACCTGCATGGTGAGGGTCGAGCCACCGGAAACGATGCGGCCCCCTGCCCCGACGAACTGCGTGGCGGCGCGCAGCATCGACGACCAGTCTATGCCGTGGTGGGTCTCGAAATGCTGATCCTCGTAGCCAAGGAGCATGGCGAGGAAATCCCGGTCAACGTCAGCCGGCGTTACCGGCAGGCGCCATTTGTCGTCGCTGGTGGTGAAGGGGCGGAGCAATTGCCCGTGCGCATCGACCACCTCGACCGAGACCGGCAGCGTCGCGAGGTCCGGGGTCGGCGGCAGGCCGGCTGCGATGTCGTTGACGACGGATCGGGTATAGAGACCCCCGCCGGCGATGAGGCCGACGAGGACGAGGGCGGCAGCGAACCACCGGCGCCGGTGGCTTACCGGCCAGGGCATCGCACGTCTCGGGAGCTCGCCAGCGGCGAGGAAGGGGGCAAAGACCCCTCACCCCCTGCCGGGACCTCTCCCCGACGGGGAGAGTAATGTTGGGGCACGGCCTGCGCGTATTCCTCTCCCCGTCGGGGAGAGGGTGGCCCGGTAGGGCCGGGTGAGGGGAAGGCCTTTGCCACAACCGGATCGGTCGTTTCCCCGAGCAGACTGGCGCTATTGCTGCTCATGGCCGGGCGGGTCGACCTTGATGTTGCCCGCCCCCGTATTGGCGCGCAGCTCGGGGCGGTACATGTCCTCGACCGTCGCGCCCGGCATGACGAAGCGGCCGGGCGACACGGCACGGACCATGTAGGCGCTGGAGAAGCTCGCGGTTTCGGTGGCGTAGCGATAGGCGGCGACGAACTGGTCGGTGCGGGCCTCGACATGGGTCGGCGTGTCGACGGTCAGCCAGGACGAGAAGCTCGACGTGTCGCCGCCCGCCGTGAGGTCGGGGTTTTCGATCTCGAAGCCGGCCGGGAGCGGATCGGCAACCAGCCAGTTGCCCGAGCCGAGCGAGGTGGCCCCGACCGTCAGCACCACGACGAAACGGTCGTTCTGGTGGATCGGGCTGGCGGCGGGATCGAACGCGGTGCCGTCGGGCAGGTAGTATTGCCGCTCGATGGTGAAGCCGTGGCGGCTCGCCGGCGGGGGAGTCGCCGGAATGCCGGTGACCGAAACCTTCATTTCGGTCGGCTGGTTGCCGTTATTGGTGACGGTAACCGTGGCGCCGTCGAAATGCTCCTGGTCGTAGTGGCGGTAGACCGAACCGGTCACAGCCTGGCCGTCGATCGTCACCGAGCCGTTGGCGGCTTCCCGCTCGACAGCGGCCGCCGCCAAGAGGCTCCAGGCATCTTCCTGGGTCGAGGTGTACTGCTTGAGGTCGCGCAAATGGGCGAGGTCGCGGCTCAGCGCCGCGATATCGACGCCGGCCGGGGTGAACTCGGCGGCCAGCGCCAGGACGCCCGCGGTGTCGCGCAACTGGCTGCCGTAGTCGGTACGGTAGCGCTTCGGATCGTCGGGGGTCTTGAGCCCGGCGACGGCCGCCGCGAAGGCGGCGGCGGCCCGGGGGCGGTCGCCATAAAGGGCGAGCGCGGCGCCGAGCTGGGCCTTGGCGAGAGGCGAACCGAAGGCATCGAGGCGCGCCTCGAAATAGTAGCGCAGATCGCCGATGGCGGCGCGGCCGCCCCGGGCGAGGTCGTAGAGCGCGTAGGCGATATCCTCACCGCCATTGGAGAAATCGGCGGCCGATGAAACGCTGTTGCCGAGGTTATCGAGCGCCCGGTCGAGCGGCACGGCCGGCACATCATAGCCTTCCTTCTTGGCGCGCAGCAGGAACTCGGTGACGTAGGCATCGAGCCATAGATCGCTGGCGTCGGAGGGCCCCCAGAGGCCGAAGGCGCCGTTGGAGCCCTGCTTCGACAACAGATTGGTGACGGCATCCTTGACGCGTTGATGCAGCGCATCGTCGCTGCCGAGGCCGAGCATTTTCGCGACCTCGTTGAGGTAGAGCAATGGCATGGCGCGGCTCGACACCTGCTCGGCGCAACCATAGGGGTAACGATCGAGCGCCAGCAGCAATTCCGGCACGTTGAGCCGGGCGATCGGGCCGACCGCAAGGGTCAGCGCGCTCGAATGCGGCACGAGGCCGGCGAAATACTTGGCATCGAGAGTGACGCTGTCGCCCGGGCCGATCGGCACCAGCGTCGAGGTGGTACGGGCGCCGCTCGAGGCGCGGACACCGAGCGTCAGGTGCTTGGTGATGGCGGTGCCGTCGGGGCCAGTGACGCTGAGCGTCAGTTTCTGGTCGCCGATGGCGGCGCCGGTCAGCGACAGGTCGAGCGATTTGCGCCCGCCCGCCGCCAGCGTGACATCGGTTTCGGGCGCATCGGTGCGCAGGCCCTCGCCGGGGTCGAGCGTGACCTTGTAGGCGCCAGCCGGGCCGGAAACGTTGTTGATCTCGACCAGCAGCCGCGACTTGTCGCCGAAGCGCAGGAAGCGCGGCGGGCTCAGATTGACCACCACGGGGTCGTGCACCACGACATCGGCCGAGGCATGGCCGACGGCGGTAGCGGTCCAGGCCATCGCCATCAGCCGCACGGAACCGTTGAAATCGGGCATGTCGAAGCTGACGGTCGCGGTGCCGTCGGCGCCGACTTCGACGACGCCGGAATCGAGCGCCACCAGCACCGAGGTCGCGGGGGGCGTGCCAAGTCGGGGGGCGCCGCCGCCGTCACCGCCGGAGCGCACGACACCGGGCAGGCCCTGGGTGGGGTCGATCAGCTTGCCGTAGAGATCGCGGAGTTCGACGCCGAGCTGGCGCTGGCCAAAATACCAGCCATCGGGATCCGGCACCTTGAAGCTGGTAAGGTTGAGGATGCCGACATCGACGGCGGCGACGGCGACGTAGGCCTTCTGTCCGGCAGCGACGTTGCCGAGCTTGACCTTGACGCTGAGGGGGGCGCGTGGCGCCGCCTGGGTCGGGGCGTCGAGAGCGACATTGAGCTTCATGTCGCCAGGATCGACATCGGCGAAAGCCAGTCCGAGGGCGCGCGCCGGCATGCGCTTTTCGGCGACGCTGGAGGGCCGGTAGAGCATGGCGGTGACGTAGGCGCCGGGCGACCAGTCGTCAGTTACCTTGAGGTCGACGGTCGACCCGTCGGCCGGCACGTCGACGGCCTGCATGGAAATGATGCGGTCGGCGACCACCATGACCAGCGCGGTGCCGGCAAATTGCGGGTCGAGCTTGAGATGGGCGGTATCGCCGGTGCGATAGGCGGTCTTGTCGAGCGCCACGCGCAGCTTGTCGGGGGTGTCCGAACCGGCCACCGGGTAATAATAGCCCGCGTCGAACTGGAAGGTGGTGGAGGCGGGATGGTCGCCGGCGCTGTCGACCTCGAGCTGATAGCGGCCGGATTCGACCCTGCCGGTCACGGTGCCGGGGCCACCGGCGACGGTATCGACGGTGCCGTTGGCGACCTTGCGGGTGGTGGTGATGGCCTCCCACTTCCAGGTGCTGCCGTCGCGGTACCATTGGTAGCTGGTCTCGACGCGCGACAGCGTCCAGGCGAGGCCGTTAGCAGCGATGGCCGCTCCCGCGGGGTTGACGGCGATCACGTCGAAGCCGGCATCGGCGCCCTGCGGCACGCCGGCGCTGACATCGAAGCGCGGCTTGATGCCGATGAGATCGCCGGCCGGCGCGACAGGCCGGGTCAGGCTGTGCTGCACGGCGCGGCCATTGGTGTCGATGAGGCTGAGGATCACCTGCGCCTCGAGCGGGCGGGTGGTCGGCTGCGCCTCGGGCAGGGTTACCGCGGCGGTAGCGGCGCCGGTATCGTCGGTGGTGCCGACGACGCCGAGCGATTCGCGGTCGGTTTCGAAGGCGTCATCGAGGCGGCCAAAGCTGTAGCCGGGGAAGCCCTTGAGGCTGGAAGTGGTCCTGAGGATGGTATCGGCCTGGATCGACAGGCCGGGCGCGGTGGCGCCGTAAAGGTATTTTGCCGCGACGGCGATCTCGGCCGGCGTACCGATCTGCAGCGGGCCATCGGGGGCGGTGAGGTCGAAGGCCAGCCGGTCGGGCTCGAAATCCTCGACGAGGAAGGTCTTGTCGGCCAGTGGGTTGGCCTTGGGGTCGGCGTAAAGCTTGGCGTGCCACGAGCCGCGCATGGCCTCGGCCAGCAGCGGCACGGCGGTGAAGTAGCCACCGGCGCCGCGGTCCTTCAGCACTTCGCGGGTGGCGACGACGCCATCCGGCCGCTCGATTTGCAGCGTCAGCGGCAAATTGGCGACGGCCTTGGCGTGGGCATCGCGCAGCAGTGCGGTGATGAACACCGTCTCGCCCGGGCGATAGACGCCACGTTCCGTGGTGGCGAAGAGATCCAGCGGGCCCGGCGACGGGCGGCCGTCGACGCCGCGATCGGTGAGGTCGAAGCCGGGCTTGGAGACGTCGAGGAAGGCGTAGTCGCCCGCGGCGGTCTCGGTGACCAGCAATTGCGGCGCGCGGCCCCCGTCGCCACGGGCGAGGCCGGGGGCGAAATCGGCGCGGCCATCAGTGTCGGTAGTGGTCTCGCCCAGCACTTCGTTGTTGACGGCGACGAGCCGCACCTTGGCGCCGACGACCGGCTTGGCGGTATCGAGCGAGCGCACGAAGGCGTGCACGCCGTCATCGCCCGAAACCGTGGTCAGGCCCAGATCGGTGACGATGAACCACTGGGTCGCGAGATCCTTGTAGGTCTCGTTCGGCTGGCCGGCGACCGAGGCGGTGATGACGTAGACACCGGGCTCAAGGTGCGGCAGCACCTGGGCGATGGGGATAGCGGTGACGCTATTGGCGTTCGGCGCGCCCTGCGCCAGATCGACCTGGCCGGACCAGGTCTTTTCGCCGGACTGGTTGGCGACGTCGGCGGCAGAATAGCCGTCGAGCGTGCCCTGGAACTGGTCGCTGCGCACGGCGGAGACGATCGACCGGTCGCCGATGCGGTAGATGGTGACGTCGGCGGTCTTGGCATTGACCGAAGTGATCGGCAGACCGCCGCCGAGGCCGGACGGCAGCACATAGGCATTGTTGGCGAACCCGACGAAGGGCTGGCGGTCGGGCACGTAGAGGTTGAGATCGACGTCGTTGCGCAGTTTCTCGCCGTTCGCGGCGGGCAGCCCGGCGCGCAACCGCATGTGGTAGCGATGGCCATATTCGACGCCCGTGACGCAGATCTGGGTCTGCTCGGTCTCGATCGCCCCCTGGGGCGCGTCATCGACCACGACGTAGCTCGAAATGTCGGTCTTGCCGTCCGGCAGGGTATCGGAGAACACGGCGCAGATGCGTGGCGTCGCGGCCTCTGAATCGACGTTGCTGGAAAGCACGCGGAAGCCGTGCTCGGCGACTTCCTTGTCGAGCCGCGCCTCGAGATCGGCATCCGCGACGAGGGCGATGCTGGCCCGGTAGGTGGCGATGGAATAGGGCCATTGCTGGGCCCGCTCGAGGCCGCGCGCCAGGCTGGCAAGGCCCGCCGCGCGCTCGGCGGTGGTCTCCGACAGCAGGAAGGCGTTGAGTGCCGCGATGGCCGCATCGTTGCCGAAATTGGTGGCGTCGGTTTCCTGCTGTTTGGCAGCGGCGGCGTCGGCCTCGGTCAGCTCGACGGCGGCGAGCTTCAGCCATAGGGCAGGATCGTTGGCGAGAATGGCGAGAGCCTGCCGGTAGGAGGTGACGGCGCCCGGCGCGTTCGCATTGGCGGCGGCCGCATCACCCTCCGCCACGAGGTTGCCGTACGCGGCGCCAGCCGGCGGCGGATTGCTGGTGGCGAGGCCATTGGCAA
>Ga0207657_10003319_pt1 | contig 17217 bp, 14 predicted proteins | sample KBSC33metaG_FD_184316 | JGI IMG/M metagenome (GOLD analysis project Ga0207657, IMG submission 184316) | Corn rhizosphere microbial communities from Kellogg Biological Station, Michigan, USA - KBS C3-3 metaG (SPAdes) (version 2) | ecosystem: Host-associated > Plants > Roots > Rhizosphere > Soil ... | reverse complement strand
CGCACCCGTCGCCCTCATCGTCGAGGACGAGCCGCAGATCCGCCGCTTCGTCCGCATGGCCCTGGAGGGCGAGGGCTGGCAGGTGCACCAGTCCGAGACCCTGAAGCGTGGCCTGATCGACGCCGGCACGCGCACGCCGGACCTGATCATCGTCGACCTCGGCCTGCCCGACGGCGACGGCCTGCAACTGATCCGCGACGTGCGCGGCTGGAGCCCCGTGCCGATCATCGTGCTGTCCGCCCGCATCGACGAGGCGGACAAGATCACGGCGCTCGATGCGGGCGCGGACGATTACCTGACGAAGCCGTTCGGCATCGGCGAGCTGCTCGCGCGCGTGCGCGCGGCGCTGCGGCGCCAGATCAAGGCGGGCGGCGAGACGTCCGCCCGTGTCACGTTCGGCAAGGTCGAAGTCGACCTCCACCGGCGCACCGTGCAGCGCGACGGCCAGCCCGTGCACCTGACGCCGACGGAATACAAACTGTTGTCCGTGCTGCTCGCGAACGTGGGCCGCGTCGTCACGGCGCCGCAACTGCTGCGCGAGGTGTGGGGCCCGTCGAACGCGGACAACGGTCATTACGTGCGCATCTACATGGGACATCTGCGCCAGAAGCTGGAAGACGACCCCGCCCAGCCGCGCCATCTGTTGACCGAGACCGCGGTCGGCTACCGTCTGCAGCCCTGACCGTACTTTTACGGATGTTGCGAACTGGAAATATTTGTGATGTACTCCTGTTGTCGCCCGCACGGGTTCAATGGGGTAGTCCGATGAAATCTTGCCGCATCCTGTATGCCACCGTCGCGTTATGGTTGCTCTTGATGACGCCCGCCCGTGCCGACTGGACAGAGAAATTTGCGCGGATTTCGTGTATCCCCGAGCTTGGCGTCCTGCGTATCGAGCATCTGGAACTCGACGGTGCGTTCTTCCCGGACGGTGGTTCCCCAGGCGAGGAAAGGGCAGCCGCGTTGAAAGTGTGGCGCAAGCATGGGTTCTATGCCGAGGGGCACCTCGATTTCAGCTGCAAGCTGGCGGGGGTGACTTACAGGTTCAAGTCGCGAATCGATCAGGGTTCGGACCACGGTCAATGTGGCGGCGCGCCCGCCGCCTACATCGACTTCTCCGTCGACGGGAAGCCTTTGTTGCAATCCCTGCCATTCGGCGATGAATGCGGCTATCCGCCGTCCGTTCGAAGCATCACGGTGTTGGACCTGAAGCGAGAGAACAAAAAAACGGCGTTCGAGGTCTGTATCGCGCCGCAGGAACTCCAGGATCCGCATTACCGCGTCTGCGAATACCGCCAGGATGGCTACATTCTCAAGGATGGACCGATCGATGATGCGAAGATGCGTGCGATCTACGACGCGGCCCACCCGGGCAAATAGGACGCTGTGCGATGTCCCGTCAGCGAGCCGGTTCGCCAGTGAGTGCCCGCTGCAGCGCCGGATCTCCGCCTAACACTAGGGGCATCGCCCGCGCCCACCGATTGACGGACAGCGAAAACGTCAGCGCCCGCACCTGGTGGTACCAGCCCGCGGGCACGTACAACATCTCGCCCGGCTCCACGATGCATTCGACGAGGGCCGCTTGTCGAGCCAGGGGAAACCGCTCGAAATCCGGATGCTCGGGATCGAACGCCGCGCCATACAGCACGGGATTCGCCTGGCGCGTGTAGAGATAGACGTCGTGATGCGGCGGCGCCAGGAAGATGCGCTTGGTGCCCAGCACCTGCGCGAAGATATTGTCGTCGTAGTCGCAGTGCAGTGGCGTGACCGTGCCGGCGGGGCCCAGCCAGAAGCGGGGTGGGCCCATCTTGCTGAAGTAGCCGGGCCAGTGGCACATGCCGTTCAACTCGTTGATTTCCAGGTTGCCGACGTACGGCGGCAGCGCCTCGGTCCCGGCCGCGACGAGGTCCAGGTAGCCGCGCATCGTCATGTCGCGCATCGCGCGGTCGGGCGCGAATGCCGTGTTGATGTAGTCGCCGACGCGCGCCCGCACGGGCACGTCGCCGTAGCGCTCGCGCAGGCTCGCCGGCGTGATGGCGCACAACGGCCAGCGTCCGACGAGCCCCGTGATCAGGAAGGGAATGCCCCGTTCGGCATGGGCCTGGAACGCTGTGCGCGTGAGGGCTTTGTAGCGCGGGATCGCGGTCAGCGGCGGTGCCGTACGTGCTGCGGCGCGGATCGCGTCGCGCATCGCCGCGATCGACGTCACGCCGCGGACGAGGGCGGCCTTGTCTGCACGGGAAGGAGAGGGGAGCGGCGGCGCGTTCATGGTCGTCATGCTGGCGGTGTGGACCGGGCATGATACGGAAAGCGCGCCGCCGGGGCAAGCGCGCATCAGGCTGCGACGCGCTCCTTGACGATACCGCGGTACACGAGGAACGTCGCCACCAGGCTGATCGCGCCGGCGCACGCCATCCAGTAGCCGGGCGCCGCCTTGTCGCCGGTGGCATCGATCAGCCACGTGGACAGCAGCGGCGTCATGCCGCCGAACAGCGCCGTCGCGAGGCTGTACGCCAGCGAGAAGCCGGTCGTGCGCACTTGCACGGGAATGATCTCGGTGAGCGCGACGATGGTGGCGCCGTTGTAGCTGCCGTACAGGAAAGACAGCCACAGTTCGATGATCAGCATATTGCCGAAGCTGGGATGGGCGATCAGCCACGACAGCGCGGGGTAGGCGGTGACCGCGGCCAGCGCGGAGCAGACGGCCATCACGGGCCAGCGGCCGATGCGGTCCGACACGGCGCCCATCAGCGGCAGCCAGATGAAGTTCGACAGGCCGATGCACAGGGTGACGAGCAGGCTGTCCTCGGTGCTCAGCTTGAGGACGCTCTTGCCGAACGTGGGCGTGTACACGGTGATCAGGTAGAACGCGACCGTCGTCATCACGACGAGCATCGCACCCACCGTCACGAGGGGCCAGTTCAGGGCGATCGTGCGCATCATCTGGCGGAACGTCGGGTGCGACTTCTGCTGCAGGTACGCCTGCGTTTCCTGCAGCGAGCGGCGGATGTAAAAGACGACGGGGATGATCGAGCAGCCGACGAAGAACGGAATGCGCCAGCCCCAGTCGGCAATGACGTCCTTGTGCATGGCGTGGTTCAGGCCATAGCCCAGTGCCGCCGAGAAGATCACGGCGACCTGCTGGCTGGCGGACTGCCAGCTGACGTAGAAGCCCTTGTTGCCCGGCGTCGCCATCTCGGACAGGTAGACGGAGACGCCACCGAGTTCCACGCCGGCGGAAAAGCCTTGCAGCAGGCGGCCGATCAGCACGAGCACCGGCGCGAGCAGGCCGATGGTGGCATAGCCGGGCACGAACGCGATCAGCGCCGTTCCCGACGCCATGATGCCGAGCGTGAGCACGAGGCCCTTGCGGCGGCCGATGCGGTCGATGTAGCTGCCCAGGAAGATGGCGCCCAGTGGCCGCATGAAGAAGCCGGCGCCGAACGTGGCGAAGGTCATCATCAGCGCCGCGTAGTCGCTCGTCGCCGGGAAGAACGCCCGGGCGATCTGGTTCGCGTAAAAGCCGAACAGGAAGAAATCATACATTTCGATGAAGTTCCCGCTCGTGACGCGGATGACCGTGGCCAGCTTCGACGGCGTGCGCGCCGGCGTGGATGCGGCGGGAGCCGCGGCGTGGGCGTTGGCGGTGGAGTGAATCGTCATGATGACCTCTGCTGAATGGGTTAATGCGTGGCCGCGACGGGTTCGAGCCCGGTGGCCTCGATGGCGGCGGCGTTCGCGGGCGCCGCCAGGAAGCGGAGCAGCGCACGCGCGGACTCGGGGTTGCGCGCGCCGCGCACGATGGCACCGGAGAATTCCGTCTTGAGTTGCACCTCGGCCGGCAGCAGGCCGACGACGTCGATGCCCTGCACGGGTTTCAGCTCGCTGCGCTGCTGGCAGCCGAAGTCCGCTTCGCCGTGCGCGATGATCTCGCCCACCGGCGTGGCGGGAATCTGCGCGGCCTTGCCTTCCATCTGCTGGCGAATCCCCAGCTTGTCCAGCAGCTGGTGCTTGATGTATTCGCCGCTCGCGCTGTCGGAGTACGCGACGCGGTGCGCGTGCAGGAAGGCCTGGCGCAGGCCGTCGACGGTGTGGATGTCGGGCATCGGAACGCCATGCTTGACGGCGCAGGCGATGGGCGAGTTGGCGAGGACGACCTTGCTGCCCGGTTCCAGGCGGCCTTCGGCCATCAGCTTGTCGAGCGCATCGCCGACCATGATGACGACGTCGATCGTTTCGCCGCGTGCGAGGCGCGCCGGGATCGCGTTCTTCGTGGCGCCCATCGAGGGGCCCCATTCGGACACGAGGTGGTCGCCGCTGGCGCGTTCGTACTGCGGCGAGAGGTCCTTGTAGGCCTGGGCGAAACCGCCGGAGCTGACGACGTGCAGGTCGGCGGCGTGGGCCGACGCGCCCAGCGCGAGGGCGGCGAGGGCGGCGAGCGCTTTGTGCTTGATGTGATGTGGTCGCATACGTGCTCCTTTTAAAATTTGTGCATGAGGCCCAGCGTGAGGCCGGCGCCGTGGTGGTCGTTCGCGCGTCCTGCCGTCAGGCCGGCGGCGTCGCCGCGCCAGACGGTGTAGTCGGCTTCGGCGTATGCAGTCGTGCGGGGCGCCAGCGCCTTTTCGACGAACAGGAAACCGCGGTCGAAACCGTCGTCGCGCAACGCGGTCGCTTCGCGCCGCACGCTGTACCAGGCCGCCGTCATGAGCACGTCCCGCCAGATGGGGTGGCTCGCGCCGGCCGACAGCACGCGCTGGTGCACGGACTTGCCCTGGCCCGTGTCGGCCACGTTGCGCGCGGCGTTGGCCTTGAACTGCCACGCGCCCAGGTGCGTGGCCGCGCCCAGCGACCATGCGTCGAGGGGCAGGCCTTCGCGGCTGCGGAACTGCATCGTCGCGCCGGACACGGCGAAATCCGGACGCACGTAGGCAAGGGCCACGCCGTGGCTGCTCGACGCAGAGGAGTCGCCCGCCACTTCGCCTGCCGAATACGCGGCGCGCGCCTGCCACGGGCCGACGGTCGCCGTGTACTTGATCGTGTTGTCGAGGCGGTAGAAGTTGTCCGCGTAGCCGCTCGGGCCGTACTGGCGCCCGAACGCGTGGGTGCCGAACGCCGTGTTGCTCAGGCCCGCCACGTTGATGTTCGGGTTGTACGAGGCGAAGCGCTTGCCCAGCGGGTCGACGGGGACGAGGGCGTCGGAGATCATGTTGGCCTGGCGTCCGAGGGCGAGCGTGCCATATGGCGACTCGAGGCCGGCATACGCGAGGCGGTCGAACAGCCGGTCGCTCTTGGCTTGCGCGCCCGTGTCCGCATTGATGCCGCCTTCGAGACGGAACACGGCGCGCCATCCGCCGCCCAGCGATTCCGCGCCCTTGATGCCCCAGCGGCTGGTCTCGTCGATGCCGCTGCCGATCGAGGTGGTGCGGCCTGATGGCGCGGGTGCGTTGTTGGCCGTCAGGCCGTCGGTGGCGCGGACGCCCACGTCGACGATGCCGTACAGGTTGATGCTGGATTGGGCCAGGCAGGTCCCGCTCGTCGCGAGCAGGATGGTGAGGGCGCAGGAATGGCGCACGGTGTCTCCTTGTTGGATGCCTTCTTGTCGAGGCAGTGGTTGAGTGGTCGAATCATGCGCCAAATGGCATAATTTGATAATTGCAATTTTCAAGCGGATTAATGCATCATGCGCATCAATTACGATCTGCACGATTTGCAGGCCTTCGTCGCCGTCGCCGAACGGGCGAGCTTCCGCCAGGCGGCCGCCGACCTGTTCCTGTCGCAGTCGGCACTGAGCCGCCGCATCGACAAGCTGGAGGAGGGCCTCGGCGTGAAGCTGTTCGAGCGCACGACGCGGCGCGTGCAGTTGACGAACGTGGGGCAGACGTTCCTCGTCAACGTGCGCACGGCGCTCGATGGCCTCGAGGACGCCGTGCTGGGTGTCGCCGACCTGGCCGCGCACCGCACGGGCACGGTCACGCTGGCCTGCGTGCCGTCCGCCGTGTGGCACTTCCTGCCGGCCGTGCTGACCGACTTCAGCGAGCGCTTCCCGCGCATCCGCGTGCGCGTGCACGACGAGAGCGCGCAGGACGTGCTGAACCTCGTGCTCGCCGGCGAGGCGGACTTCGGCATCAACTTCACGGGCGCGGCCGACCCGGAGATCGTGTTCGAGCCGATCTATGTGGAGAGCTATGTGCTGGCGATGCGGTGCGACCATCCGCTGGCGGGACGGGAGTCGCTGAGCTGGAAGGACACGGTCGGCGAGCGCTATATCTCGGTCGCGAAGTCGAGCGGCAACCGCAGCGTCATCGACGCGGCGCTGGCCGGCGTGGAGAAGCACCCCGTCATCCTGTGCGAAGTGAACCACGTGTCCGGCGTACTCGCGCTCGTCGAGGCGGGGATGGGCGTCGCCGCGGTGCCGGGGCTGTCCGTGCTGCCGGGGCGGCCGGACACGATCGTCGGCGTGCCCCTCGTGAACCCGGCGATCCACCGCACTCTGGGGCTGATCAGCAAGCGCAATCACACGATGGCGCCGGCGGCGCGCACGCTGTTCGGGATGCTGCAGGAGGCGCTCGTGAAAGCGCAGGACGAACCGGCGGCCGGCGATCCGGCGGCCGGCGATCCGGCGGCCGGTGCGTTGTTTTAATGCAAATCCACTCGCGGCCGCAGGTCGGCTGTAGGACAATCCCCTGTTGATGTTTGACACTGATTTTCGCCCGGTGCTATAGTCGGGCAGCCGCCATGGGAACGTTTCCACGCTTCCGCTGACGGCCCAGAACAAGGCGCCGGCCCCGCCAGGACGCCATAACGGAGACAGCATGTACGGAACCCGCAGGTGGCTGCTGTGCGCGAGCTTGTGCGTATCCGCCGCATCTGCCGCATACGCCGGTCCGACGGCCGAGGTGATTCACTGGTGGACGTCGGGTGGCGAATCGGCCGCCGTGAAGCAGGTGGCGCAGGCCTACCGCGACGCCGGCGGGACGTGGGTCGACACCGCCATCGCCGGCGGCGACCAGTCGCGTGCCGTCACCATCAACCGCATCATCGGCGGCAATCCGCCCGCGGCCGCCCAGTTCAACACGTCGAAGCAGTTCCTCGACATCATCGAAGAAGACATGCTGGGCACCGTCGACGACGTCGCCCGCCGCGACCACTGGGACCAGGTGCTGCCGGCGCCCATCGTCGACGTGATCAAGGTGCGCGGCCACTGGTACGCCGTGCCGATGAACCTGCACATGCTGACGTGGATCTGGTATTCGAAGGCGGCGTTCGCGAAGGCCGGCATCGCGCGCGAGCCCGCGAGCATGGACGAGCTGTTCGCGGACCTCGACAAACTGAAGGCCGCGGGCCTGATCCCGCTCGCGCACGGCGGCCAGGCGTGGCAGGAGAACCTGCTGTTCTCGATGGTCCTGGCCAACTTCGGCGGGCGTGACCTGTACCTGAAAGTGGTCCGCGACCGCGACCAGGCCGCGATCCGTTCGGACGCCTTCCGCAAGGTGCTCGTCGCGTTCAAGCGCCTGCAGGGCTATGTCGATCCCGCGTCGCCGGGCCGCAACTGGAACGATGCCACGGCGCTCGTCATCGCCGGCAAGGCCGGCATGCAGATCATGGGCGACTGGGCGAAGGGCGAGTTCATCGCCGCCGGCCAGGCGCCGGGCCGCCAGTTCGGCTGCTTGCCCGGTCTCTCCGCGGACACGCCTTACCTGATCCAGGGTGACGTGTTCGTGTTCCCGAAGACGGACGACGCGGGCACGCTGCGCGCGCAGAAGCTGCTCGTGGACGTCGTCGACAAGCCCGCCGTGCAGCGCGCGTTCAACAAGCTGAAAGGCTCGATCCCCGTGCGCCTCGATGCGGACGACAGCGGCTTCGACGCCTGCGCACGCCAGGGCATGGCGATCCTGCGCGATCCGCGCCGGCCCGTGGGCGTGCCCGAGATCTATCTGTCGCCCGACCAGAACGGCGCATTGCAGGACGTGCTCACGGCGTTCTGGAACACGGACATGCCCGTCGAGCGGGCCCAGAACAGCATCGCCTCGGCGCTGCGCTACTGACATGGCGCGCCGCTCCCTGTCCCGTGCCACGCCGTATGCCGCGCTGCTGCCGATGGCCGTCGTCGCGGCGCTCGGCTACCTCGGCGCCGGCTTGTGGACCTTTTATATTTCGCTGACCGGGTCGCGCACATTCCCTTCCGGGCATTTCATCGGCTTCGCCCAATACCACCGGCTGTTCGACAACGAGCGCTGGATGTTGTCGCTGCACAACCTGGCCGCGTACGGCGTGCTGTTCGTGCTGGCGAGCCTGGTCATCGGCTTTTTGCTGGCCGTGTTCATCGACCAGAACGTGAAGGGCGAGGGCGTGTTCCGCACGATCTTCCTGTATCCGTATGCGATGTCGTTCGTCGCGACGGGCCTCGTGTGGCAATGGCTGCTCACGCCGGGCGACGGTGTCGACGGCGCATTGCGCGCGCTCGGCTTCACGCACGTGCGCTTCGACTGGATCGTGTCGCAGGATCACGCGATCTACACGGTCGTCGCCGCGACCGTCTGGCAGGCGTCCGGCCTCGTGATGGCGCTGATGCTGGCGGGCTTGCGCGGCATCGATCCGGAGATCTGGAAGGCTGCGCGCCTCGACGGCATTCCCGCCTGGCGCGTGTACGCCCAGATCGTGCTGCCGATGCTGTGGCCGACCATCGCCACCGTCCTGCTGCTGCTCGCGACGGCCGTGGCGAAACTGTACGACGCCGTCGTCGCCATGACGCAGGGCGGGCCGGGCATCGCCAGCGAGGTCCCCGCGAAGTTCATCATGGACCATCTGTTCCTGCGCTCGAACGTGGGCCTCGCTTCGGCCGGCGCGATCGTGCTGCTCGTGCCGGTGCTCGCGCTCCTCGCGCCGTATGCCTATGCCCGCAGCCGCAAGGAGGCCGCATGAATCCGGATACGACCGCACCGCCAATGGCCGCGCCGGCACCGGCAGCGCACGATCAGCCGGCGCCCGCCGTGCGCCGCGCGCGCCGGCGCCTCACGCCCGCACGCATCGGGCTGTACGTCTTCCTGCTCGGCGCCGCGCTGTTCTTCCTGCTGCCCCTGTACGTGATGGTGGTGACGTCGCTGAAGACGATGGACGAGATCCGCCAGGGCGGCATCTTCGCGCTGCCACACGCGGCGACGCTCGAGCCGTGGCGCCTCGCGTGGAGCGGCGTGTGCACGGGCGCCGCGTGCGAAGGCGTGCGCACGGGTTTCTGGAATTCCGTCGCCATCACCGTGCCGGCGACGATCCTCCCCATCCTGCTGGGTGCCGTGAACGGCTACGCGTTGTCGTTCTGGCGTCCGCGCGGCGCGAACGTGCTGTTCGGGATCCTGATGGCGGGCGCCTTCGTGCCCGTGCAGGTGATGATCTACCCGCTCGTGCGCGTGCTGGCGCTGGCCGGCATCTTCGGCAGCCTGCCCGCGATCGTGCTCGTGCACCTCGTCTTCGGCATGCCTGTCATGACCTTGCTCTTCCGGAATTACTACTGCGGAGTGCCGCACGAGCTGTTCCACGCGGCGCGCATCGACGGCGGCGGCTTCTGGCGCATCTTCCTGCAAGTGATGCTGCCGATGTCGCTGCCCGTCGTTGTCGTCGCCGCGATCATGCAGGTGACGGGTGTGTGGAACGACTACATCCTGGGCCTCGTGTTCGCGGGACGCGACCACATGCCGATGATGGTCCAGCTGAACAACGTGATCAATACGACGACGGGCACCCGGCAGTACAACGTGAACATGGCGGCCACGATCCTCACGGGGCTCGTGCCGCTCGCGCTGTACTTCGTGTCGGGCCGCTGGTTCGTGCGCGGCATCGCTGCCGGTGCCGTGAAAGGATAAGGGATGACCAACGTCTCGCTACGCAAACTGAACATCGTCCTGGGCGGCAAGCCGATCATCCGCGACCTCGACCTCGCCGTCGAGCCGGGCGAATTCCTCGTGCTGCTGGGGCCTTCCGGCTGCGGCAAGTCGACGCTGCTGCACAGTATCGCGGGCCTGGTCGACACGGAGTCCGGCGCCGTCGAAATCGGCGGACGCGACATGACGGACGCGGACCCCAGCGAGCGGGGCATCGGCATGGTGTTCCAGTCGTACGCGCTGTATCCGACGATGACGGTGGAAGACAATATGTCGTTCGGCCTGCGCATCGCGGGCACGCCGAAGGCCGAGATCCGCCGCCGCGTCGACCGCGCCGCCGCCATGCTGCAATTGGATGCGCTGTTGCGGCGCAAGCCCGCGCAGCTGTCCGGCGGGCAGCGCCAGCGGGTCGCGATCGGGCGCGCGCTCGTGCGCGAGGCGCAGGTGTTCCTGTTCGACGAACCGCTGTCGAACCTGGACGCGAAACTGCGCGCGGAGCTGCGGCGCGAACTGAAGCTGCTGCACCGGGCGTTGGGTTCGACGATGATCTATGTGACGCACGATCAGGTGGAGGCGATGACGCTCGCGAGCCGCATCGTCGTCATGGAAAAAGGCGAGATCCGGCAGATCGGCACGCCGCTGGACGTGTACGAGCGTCCCGCGAACCGCTTCGTCGCCGGGTTCCTCGGTGCGCCGGCGATGGCGTTCGTCGACGGCACGCTCGATGGCGCCGGACGTTTTACGGGAGACGGGATCGCGCTCGCGTGCGTGCCCGCCGGCGCCGCGCAGGCTGCCGTGCTGGGTGTGCGGCCCGAGCACGTGACCATCCGTGCCGATGGGCCCATGACGGGGGAGGTGACCCTGGTCGAACCGATGGGCAACCACCACGTCGTGTGGCTGCGCTGCGGCGCCGCGACGCTCGCGTCGCTCGTGCATGACGCGTGCCGCCACGCACCGGGCGATCGCGTGGCCTTCGCCATCGATGCGGCGCGGGTATCGCTGTTCGATGCGCAGACGGGAAATCGACTGTGACGGCGCGGATGCAGTATCCTTCGGGTGCGCCGCGTCGGCGGCCCGTGAATCATCAGCATTGAGGAAGAGTTTGTGGCGACTATCAAGGACGTAGCGAAGCTGGCCGGCGTAGGCCTCGGCACCGCGTCGCGCGTGGTGAGCGGGAAGGGATCGGTGTCGCCGGCGACGCTGGCCCGCGTGAAGAAAGCGATCGACGAGCTGGGGTTCCGGCCGTCGCACGCGGCGCGCGCGCTGCTGTCCGGGACGAGCCGCATGGTCGGCGTGTACATCCCCGTGCTGAGCGGGACGTTCTACACCCCGATCCTGCAGATCATCGACACGGAGTTGCGCACGGCCGGCGTCCACATGGTGCTCGCGTTCGGCGTGGGCCTCGGCGACGAGCGCCGCCAGGCAGTCGAAGGCATCGAGTTCCTCGTGGAGCGCGGCTGCGACGGCCTCGTCGTGATGACGAGCGCGCTGCAAGAGGACGACGTGGCCGCGCTGGGTGCGAAGGCGGGCCAGCTCGTCGCGCTGAACCACAGCTTCGATTCGATGACGGACCAGTGCTTCACCGTCGACCACACGCTGGGCGGCCGCCTCGCCGCGCGCGCGCTGCTGGACCACAAGCACCGCAAGATCGCCGTCGTCGAAGGACCGCGCCAGCTGGAGGACAACCGCGCCCGCATCGCCGGTTTCATGAGCGAGCTGCGCGACAACGGCATCGACCCGGACAAGGTATGGCGCCTGGAAAGCGACTTCTCGCCCGCGGGCGGCTGGTCCGCGGCGAAGCAGCTGGTCGATTCCGGCTATCCGTGCACGGCGCTGTTCTGCGCCAACGACGAGATGGCCGTGGGCGCGCTGTCGTACTTCCAGGAGGCCGGCATCCGCGTGCCGCACGACTTGTCCGTGCTGGGCTACGACGACACGCCGAGCGCCGAGTTCTCTGCGCCGCGCCTCACGTCCGTGCACATGCCGTGGCGGGAAATGACACAGAACGGTATCAATGCCTTGCTCAACCTGTGCTACGACATGCGCCGGCCCGTCACACGCGAATTCCCCGTGAGCCTCACGTTGCGGGCGTCGCTGGCGACGGCGCCCGGCGGCAGGCGCAAGGCCGCCTGACACCGCAGCGGCATCCCGGGCGCGCGGTTACCTGCGCGCCTTTTTTCGGTGCCGGCATGGAAAGCTTTCCAATCACAACAACGATAAACGACTACGATGACCAACAACGATTTCCCGCCGAATGCGGACGAGCCCCACGCGCCCCGGCGCGCCGACTTCGGCACCGATTTCCTGTGGGGCTGCGCCACGTCCTCGTACCAGATCGAGGGCGCGGGCGCCATCGACGGCCGCGTCGAATCGATCTGGGACCGGTTCGCGGCGACACCGGGCACGATCCGCGACGGGTCGTCCGGCCACGTCGCCTGTGACCACTACCATCGCTGGCCCGCGGACCTGGACATCGGCCGCGACCTGGGTCTGAACGCCTACCGCTTCTCGATCGCGTGGCCGCGCATCTTCGACGGCACGAGCGCCAGGCCGAACGAAAAAGGCCTCGATTTCTACTCGCGCCTCGTCGACGGCATGCTGGAGCGCGGGCTGCAGCCGTGGGCCACGCTGTACCACTGGGACCTGCCCCAATGGCTGCAGGACCAGGGCGGATGGGCCGCGCGCGCGACGGTCGATGCGTTCCTCGACTTCGCCGACGCGATGACGCGCCGCCTGGGCGACCGCGTGTCCCACTGGATCACGCACAACGAACCATGGTGCACGGCGATCCTCGGCAATTACGAAGGCTGGCATGCGCCAGGCCTTACGGACTTCGGCACGGCGCTGCAGGTGGCGCATCACGTGCTGCTGTCGCACGGCAGGGCGGTCCCGCTGATCCGGGCGAACGTGCCCGATGCGAAGGTCGGCATCGCACTGAGCCTGCATCCGCTGCGGCCCGTGAGCGCCGATCCGCGCGACGTCGCTGCGATGGAACGCCACGACGGCCTGCGCTACCGCTGGTTCCTCGACCCGCTGTATGGCCGCGGCTACCCGGCCGCCACGCTCGCGCAGGTGGGGGAGGCGGCGCCCGTCGTGCTGCCCGGTGACATGGACGCCATCGCCGCGCCGACCGACTTCCTCGGCGTGAACTACTATTTTCCGGAGACGATCGCCGATGCGCCGGGCCACGGCCCGCTGGGCACGCGCGTGCTGCCGGCGGAAGGCGAGACGACGGCGCTGGGCTGGCCCGTGGCGCCGCAAGGCCTCGCGGAACTGCTGGCGCGCGTCGACCGCGACTACCGTCCGGGCCCCCTGTACGTGACGGAGAACGGCGCGTGCTACGACGACGTCGTCGGCGCGGACGGCGCCGTGCACGACACCCAGCGGCGGCGCTACCTGATGCGCCACCTGGCCGCGCTGCGCCAGGCCGTCGCGGACGGCGTGCCCGTCAAAGGTTATTTCGCCTGGAGCCTGCTCGACAACTTCGAGTGGTCGGAAGGCTATCTGCGCCGCTTCGGGCTCGTGCACGTGGACTATGCGACGCAGCAGCGGCGCCTGAAGGACAGCGCGACCTGGTATCGAGCGTTCCTGCGGCACGACTGAGCGGGCCTCCTTTCGCAACGGGTGATTGACAGCGCGGGTGTTTGCATTGAATAATCAGCGGACGCGATTGGAATCGTTTCCAATTGCAGCCGCCAGACCCATAACGACACCACCGGAGACACCCGCATGACCATCCACCGCACCCGGGCGGCGCGCCCACGCATCCCGCTCCGCCTTGCCGCCGCGTGCGCACTCGCGCTGGCCGCGTACGGCACCGCCGCCGCGCCGGCCGCGCCGGCGTTGACCAGCTGGCCGCGCCTGCACAGCGCCATCCGTCCGGACGCCGCGCTCGAGGCGCGCGTGCGCGAGATCGTCGCGCACATGACGCTCGCGCAGAAGATCGGCCAGATGACGCAGGCGGAAATCAAGACCGTGACACCGGACGACGTCCGCGCGTACTACCTCGGCTCCGTGCTGAACGGCGGCGGCAGCTGGCCCGGCAACGACAAACACGCGCACGCCGCCGACTGGCTGAAGCTGGCGGACGCCTACTACGACGCATCGATGGCGACGGACATGGCAATGAAGGTGCCCATGATCTGGGGTACCGATGCCGTCCACGGCCACAACAACGTCTACGGCGCCACCATGTTCCCCCACAATATCGCCCTGGGTGCCACGCGCGACGCGGACCTCGTGAAGGCGATCGGCGCGGCGACCGGAAAGGCCGTGCGCGCGACCGGGATTGCGTGGGCGTTCGGCCCGACCGTCGCCGTCGTGCGCGACGACCGCTGGGGACGCACGTACGAAAGCTATTCGGAGGATCCTCAACTCGTGAAGCGCCTCGCGGGGCCGTACGTGACGGGACTGCAGGACACCTTCAAGAGCGATGCGAACGTCATCGCCAGCGTCAAGCACTTCATGGCGGACGGCGGCACGGAGTTTGGCGTCAACACGGGCGTCGCGAAGGTCAGTGAGCGCGACATGATGAACGTCCACGCGCAAGGTTATTACGCCGGCATCGAGGCGGGCGCGCAGACCGTCATGGCCTCGTTCAATTCGTGGAACGACGTGGCGGCGGGCCGCGACCACGGCAAGGTGCACGGCAGCCGCTATATGCTGACCGAGATCCTGAAGGACAAGATGGGCTTCGACGGCTTCGTCGTCACGGACTGGAACGGCATCGGCGAAGTGCCGGGCTGCCGCAACGACAGCTGTGCGCAGGCCATCAATGCCGGTGTCGACATGGTGATGGCGCCCACCGACTGGAAGGCGTTCATCGCCAACACGATCAAGGACGTGGAGGCCGGGCGCATTCCCATGGCGCGCATCGACGATGCCGTCAGCCGCATCGTGCGCGTGAAGCTGCGCGCCGGTGTGTTCGACAAGCGTCCGTCGCAGTCCGCGTGGGCCGGCAAGGACGACGCGCTGCTCGCCAAGGACCTGGGGCGCCGCGCCGTGCGCGAATCCCTGGTGCTGCTGAAAAACGAAGGGCCCGCGCTGCCGCTGGCGGCCGGCAAGCGTGTGCTCGTCGTCGGCAAGGCCGCCGACAGCATGGCCAACCAGACGGGCGGCTGGGCACTGACGTGGCAGGGCACGGCCAACACGAACACCGATTTCCCGAAGGCCGACACGATCCTCGCGGGCCTGAAGGCGGCCGGGATCGACGCGACGTACAGTGCGGACGCGGCGAACGTCGATCCGACGCAGTTCGATGCCGTCATCGCCGTGATCGGCGAGGCACCGTACGCGGAAGGCGACGGCGACATCGCGCCATCCGGCACGTTGCGCCATTCGAGCCGCTATCCGGAAGATCTCGCCGTGCTGCAGAAGGTGCACGGCAAGGGCAAGCCGGTCGTGACCGTGTTCCTGTCCGGCCGCCCGCTGTGGGTCAACGACTTGCTGAACCTGTCGGACACGTTCATCGCGGCGTGGCTGCCGGGCACGGAAGGCAAGGGCGTGTCCGACCTGCTCGTCGCGGGCAAGGGCGCGAAACCGTACGAATTCACGGGCAAGCTGTCGTTCTCGTGGCCGAAGGGCGTGTGCCAGACGCCGCTGAACGTCGGAGATGCCGGCTATGCGCCGCTGTTCGCGTACGGCTATGGCCTGAAGCGCGGCGAGCGTTCGCACCTGGGCATGCTCGATGCGACGTATCCGGCGGGCGGCTGCAGCAGCGCCGACACCTATACCGTGTACGGCCAGGCCGACCGGGCCAGCTTCCCGCTGCGCATCGTGAGCGGCACGCAGGCGGCGCCGCTCGGGGCGGACCTGAACACAGGCTCCAGCCTGCCGGGCATCACCGTGGCCATCGCCCAGATCAAGACACAGCAGGACGCGAAGCTCGTCACGTGGACGGCGCCCGCGACGTTCGAAGCGCACGGCGCCAAGCCGCTCGTCCTGCCCGCGGCGCTGGCCGGCAAGGCGGCGCTGCGCTTCGACACGCTCGTGCACAGCGCGCCGGCCGGCAAGGTGACGATCGCGATGGCGTGCGGCGGCACACCCTGCGGCACGCCGCTGGACGCGACCCGGCTGTTCACGCGGCTGGCGGGCAAGGGCCGGCAATCCGTCGCGATTCCGCTGGCGTGCTTCCGCGCGCATGGCGTCGACCTGGCCCGCGTCGACACGCCGTTCCGTGTGACGAGCGATGGCCCGTTCGCGGCTGCCTTCGGCAACGTCGATGTGACGAGCGTCGGGGACGGTGTGGCCTGCGAGGACCTGCAATGAGCACTTGCCGGCTGCTGGCCGACATCGGCGGCACCAATGCCCGTTTCGCGCTGCAGGCGCCGGACGGCGCGTTCGCCGACGTCGAGGTGTTGGCGTGCCGCGACTACGACCACGTGAAGGACGCGATCGACGCGTACCTCGCGCGCGCCGCTGCACGCGGGCACGCGACGGGCGGCATCCGCCATGCGGCCCTCGCCATCGCGAATCCCGTCGAGGGCGACGTCGTGAGCATGACGAATCACCATTGGCGTTTTTCCACCGCCGGGTTGAAGGACGCCTGCAGCCTCGCCACGCTGGTCGTCGTGAACGACTTCGCGGCGCTGGCGCAGGCGTTGCCGCACCTCGATGCGGCGGGCCGCGAACGGATCGGCGGTCCCGACACCGTGGCCGTCGACGGCCGCCCGCTGGGTCTCGTCGGGCCGGGCACGGGATTGGGCGTGTCGGGCCTCGTGCCGGCGGGCGGCGGACGCTGGATCGCGCTGGCGGGCGAGGGCGGGCACGCGAGCTTCGCGCCCGTCACGCGCGCCGAGATGCGCCTGCTGGACGCGCTGTGGGAAGAACACGGCCACGTGTCGGCCGAGCGGTTGTTGTCCGGACCGGGACTGGAGGCGATCCACCGTGTGCTCGCCGGCGAGCGCCTGACCGCTGCCGACATCACGGCACGCGCGCTCGACGGCAGCTTCGCCGCGTGCCGCGCGACGGTCGACGCGTTCTGCGCGATCCTCGGCAGCGTGGCCGGCAACGTCGCGCTGACGTTGGGCGCGACGGGCGGCATGTACATCGGCGGCGGCATCGTGCCACGACTCGGCCCGCTGTTCCACGCGTCGGCGTTCCGTGAACGCTTCGAAGGCAAGGGCAGGCTGCAGCCCTATCTGGCGCGCATCCCGACGTGGCTCGTCACCGAACCGTATCCCGCACTGCGCGGCGTGGCCGCGCTGCTCGACGCCGCAACACGATAACCACAACGAGGAGATTCCATGGCAGCTACCCCCAACCCGTCCGCGACCGTGACGGCGGCACCCTCCACGAGCACGACGAACACGGGACCGCTCGTCATCGTCACGATCCTGTTCTT
>Ga0207657_10003313_pt1 | contig 17226 bp, 16 predicted proteins | sample KBSC33metaG_FD_184316 | JGI IMG/M metagenome (GOLD analysis project Ga0207657, IMG submission 184316) | Corn rhizosphere microbial communities from Kellogg Biological Station, Michigan, USA - KBS C3-3 metaG (SPAdes) (version 2) | ecosystem: Host-associated > Plants > Roots > Rhizosphere > Soil ... | reverse complement strand
ACCGGACCTCGATGCCGGCGTAGCGGCGATCCGCGAAGTGTTGAGGACGCTGCCGTCGCGACCGGGCGTCTATCGCATGCAGGATGCGCGTGGCGACGTGCTCTACGTCGGCAAGGCGCGCGTGCTGAAGAACCGCGTCACCAATTATACCCAGGTGACGAAGCTGCCGAAGCGGCTGCAGCGAATGGTCTCCCAGACGCGGTCGATGACCATCGTCACGACGCGGACCGAGGCCGAGGCGCTGCTGCTCGAAGCGCAGCTGATCAAGCGGTTCCGGCCGGCGTACAACGTGCTCCTGCGCGACGACAAAAGCTTCCCGTTCATTCTTCTGCGCGAAGATCACGAATTCCCGCGCATCCAGAAGCATCGCGGCGCGCGGCGCATCAAAGGGCAATATTATGGCCCGTTCGCGAGTGCCGGATCCGTCACTCGAACGCTTAATGCGCTTCAAAAACTGTTCCTGCTAAGAAGCTGTTCAGACAGCTTTTTTGCGAACCGGTCGCGGCCGTGCCTGCTCTACCAGATCAAGCGCTGCTCGGCGCCGTGCGTGGGGCGCATCGGCGACGACGAATATGGCGAGCTGGTCGGCGAAGCGAAGGAATTCCTCGCCGGCAAGTCGATCGGGGTTCAGTCGCGCCTCTCGACCCAGATGGCGCAAGCCGCCGAGCGGCGGGATTATGAGCTGGCTGCCGTCTATCGTGACCGGCTGCGCGCGCTGACCTACATCCAGGGCAGCCAGACGGTGCATGCGGAGGGGCTCGGGGACGCCGACGTCTTCGCGCTCGCGTGCAAGGGCGGCACCGTGTCGATCCAGGCCTTCTTCATCCGCGGGGGGCAGAATTGGGGGCATCGCGCTTTCTTTCCGGCGCATACCAATGACGTTCCCGAAGCCGAGGTTTTATCCAGCTTTCTCGTCCAGTTCTACGAAGACATGCCGCCGCCAAAGCGGATCCTGGTCGATCGCGCGCTGGTTGACCGCGAACTGCTCGAGGAAGCCCTATCCGCCCGCGCCGAGCGCAAGGTGGTCATTGAAATCCCGCAGCGTGGCGCCCGCCGCAAATTGCTGGAGCAGGCCAAGCGCAATGCCGAAGAGGCGCTCGACCGTCGCCTTGCCGAGACCACGACTCAGGGCAAAATCCTGCGCGAGCTCGCGGACACCTTTGAGCTGGCCGACGTGCCCAAGCGCATCGAGGTTTATGACAACAGCCATATCATGGGCACCAATGCGATCGGCGCAATGATCGTCGCGGGACCGGAGGGGTTCCGCAAGAACAGCTACCGCAAGTTCAACATCAAGCGGCCGGAGACGCAACCCGGCGACGATTTCGCGATGATGCGCGAAGTGCTCGAACGCCGCTTCGCCCGGCTCGAGAAAGAGGATCCCGACCGGCAAGGCGGCGAATGGCCCGACCTGCTGTTGATCGACGGTGGCAAGGGACAGCTTTCGGCGGTGTGCGAGGTGCTGGAGGACGCCGGCGTTCACGACGTCCCGGTGGTCGGCGTTGCCAAGGGGCCCCATCACGGACGCGAGGGACGAGAGGTGTTCCATTTGCCCGGCGGACGCGAGATCACGCTGCCGACTAACTCTGCTTTATTGTTCTATCTCCAACGCTTGCGCGACGAAGCTCACAGGTTTGCGATCGGCACCCATCGGGCCAAGCGCGCCAAAAGCCTCACGACTTCGACCCTCGACGAGGTTCCGGGAATCGGGCCGACGCGCAAGCGCGCGCTGCTGATGCACTTCGGAACCGCACGTGCGGTCAAGGGAGCCGCGCTGGAAGATCTCGAGAGGGCTCCGGGAATCAGCAGCGCGACAGCCAGGCAAGTCTACGATTATTTCCACCCCCGCGGATGAGGAGCGACGGGTGAGGTTCGAGACCGTGGCGATCGTCTGTGCGCTCCGCAACCATGGCGAGCATGGCGCCATCGTTCGGTTGATGACACCGGAGCAGGGGCTGGTCGCTGCCTACGTGCGCGGGGCGAGGGGTCGGCGGATGCGCCCGACCCTGATTGCCGGCAACATCGTACAGGCGCAGCTTACAGCCCGGACCGAGACCCAGTTGCCGCAAGCCACGACTGAGCTGATGCACAGCCGCGGGCCGCTGATCTCCGAACCGCTGCCGGCCGCCGCGATCGAATGGGCCACCGTGCTCACCGCAACCGCGCTCCCTGAAGGCCAACCCTATCCGCGGCTCTACCAGGCGTTGGGGGGTCTGCTCGATGCGATCGAAGCGGCGCCGTCCGCCAATGGCTGGGGCGTGGCACTGGTGCGATATGAGCTTTTGCTGCTCGCAGAGCTCGGCTTCGGCCTCGATCTTGACCATTGCGCCGTGACTGGTCGCAACGATGATCTGGTTGCCGTGAGCCCCAAGTCGGGTCGCGCAGTGTCCGCTGCCGAGGCAGAGCCTTTTTCCGGCAAGCTGCTCGCCTTGCCGTCATTCGTTCGCGAAGGCGGTCCGGCCGACTGGAAAGAAATCGTGCAAGGGCTCGACCTTACCGGGCATTTCCTCATGCGCGATGTGATCGCCGACCGCTCGCGGCCGATCGGCGCAGCGCGCGAGCGGCTCGTCGAGCGGTTGCGCCGCGCCGGTGGACTCGCCTAGGCTCGCCGCGTGACTACCGACGGTCTCGCAATGCTCTTTCCCAACGTCGCTCTAACGCGTGGAATCGCGGTCCGCGTCGCCGTGAGCTTCCTTGCCGAACAGTCGGACCCGTCGAGCAACCGCTGGTTCTGGTCCTACCATGTGCGGATCGAAAATGGCTCCGACATCGGCGTCCAGCTCCTGTCGCGCAGCTGGACGATCGTCGATGGCCGGGGGACCGTGCACGAAGTGGTCGGGGAAGGCGTCGTTGGCGAAATGCCGCTGATCGCTGCCGGCGCGAGCTTCGACTATGTGTCCGGCTGTCCGCTCGACACACCGTCGGGCGGGATGAGCGGAAGCTATCGCATGGTCGATGAAGACGGCACCGCTTTCGACGTCCAAATCCCGCGCTTCCAGCTCCTTAGCTCGTGAGTGCCAGTTCCCGACCAAAGATCGTCCTGTCAGCCAATAGCCAGTGGAACATCGTCAACTTCCGGTCGGGACTGATCCGCGCTCTCCGCGAGGCCGGTTTTGAGGCTATCGTCATTGCCCCGCCCGATGCGTCGGCGGAGCAGCGCATGCGAGAATTGGGTGTCGAGCGGATTGGCATTGAGGTTGAACGATCGGGCTTGAACCCCTTGGCCGATTTGAAGCTGCTCAGCGCTTACAGACGATTGCTCAAACAACTACGTCCGGCCGCATATCTCGGCTACACGATCAAGCCGAACATCTACGGCTGCATTGCCGCCGCGTCTGCCGGGATTCCCGCCGTTCCGAATGTCAGCGGCCTCGGCACGGCGTTCATGCGGGGCGGACCGCTCAGGCAATTGGCGATCCTGCTGTACCGCTTCGCTTTTCGCCGGGCTCCGGTCGTTTTCTTCCAGAATGAGGAGGACAGGCGGCTGTTCATCGATCTTCGGATCGTCGGTGCCGATCGGGCGCGCGTGGTCCCCGGTTCGGGAATCGACCTCGAACGCTTTCGTCAGGTGCCGCTCCCGGCTTCGGGTCCGGTTTTCCTTCTCATCGGCCGCCTGCTGCGCGACAAGGGCGTGCTGGAATTCGTCGAGGCGGCGCGGCAAGTCCGCAGCGAATTGCCCGATGCCCGGTTCCAATTGCTTGGTCCGGTCGACGACAGCAATCGCAGCGCGGTCGGAGCCGCTGCGGTTCGGTCATGGGAGGAGGAGGGGATAATCGAATATCTCGGCGCGACCGACGACGTCCGCCCGTACATCGCGGAAGCCAGCGTGATTGTCCTTCCGTCTTACCGTGAAGGTCTTCCGAAATCCCTGCTGGAAGGTGCGGCAATGGGTCGTGCATTGATTGCCGCAGATGTCCCTGGTTGCCGGGATGTGGTTGAGGATGGTTTGAATGGCTATCTTTGCCCGCCTCGCGACGCCCTAAGCCTGGCGGGAGCAATGCGAAAAATGGCCGCGCTCCCCAAGACAGAGAGGGTTGCAATGGGCGCGGCGGGACGCGCCCGAATTCAGGACCGGTTTAGCGAAACACTGGTAATCGGCGCTTATCTGGGAGCCCTTGCGGACCTTGGCGTCGGGAGGCAGCTGTTTTGAAGCTCGGTTTTTCTCCTCGGCGACAAGATTTTCCAGCCGGCGCACCCGGCTACCGGGCTTATGCGATTGGCGACATCCACGGGCGCCTCGACCTGCTCGAGGACTTGCTCGCCAAGATTCACGCCGAGCTGCAGCATCGACCGGCGCCCAAATGCCTTCTCGTCTTCGTCGGCGACCTGATCGACCGCGGCCCCAGCTCCTGCCAGGTGATCGAACGCCTCCGGACCTACAGCCGCCCCGGCATCCAGCCTGTTTTCCTCCTCGGCAATCACGAGGAGGTCTTGCTGCGCATTCTTCGCGGCGAGCCTCAGTTGGCCTCATTCGCCAAATGGCGCCGGTTCGGCGGCTCCGAATGTCTGCAGAGCTACGGCGTGAACTTGAACGAGCTCGCCAATCTCACCGAGAGTGAAGCTCTTGCGGTGGTCCGTTCAGCGATCCCGAGAAACCACGTCGAGTTTCTCGAGAGCTTCGTCGACAGCTGCCGGTTCGGTGACTTTCTGTTCGTTCATGCCGGTATCCGGCCCGGAATTCAGCTTGAGCAGCAAACCCAGGCCGACATTCGCTGGATCCGCGAGCCGTTCCTCCTTGACGACACCGACCACGGGTTCGTCGTCGTCCACGGCCACACCATCTGCGAGAGCGTGGAAGAGCGCCCGAACCGCATCGGGATCGACACCGGAGCCTATCGTACCGGCGTTCTCACCGCATTGGGGGTAGAAGGGACCGACCGCTGGCTGCTCGATACCCGCAGCTCAGTGCGCGAGAGCTAGCTGCGCGCAATTGATTTGAGCGTCAGGGGCGAATAGGCACTATGGTTCGAATTTGGTCGAGTTCGGCTTAGTCGGCTCCCGCTGGGTGCCAGGAGGGATCGTGTTTTCGGATCATGCGTCCCGTCGCTGTCTTGCCGTCATCATCATCTTGGGGTCGGTTCTCTCGGGCTGCGCCGACACGCGCGGCGGCTCGATTCCCTATAACCGTCCCTTGGCGGCGCCCGATGAGGTCAAGTTCCAAACGCTCGAATCCAATTACAAGATCGCGCCGATGGACAAGCTCGCCATCAAGGTTTTCAAGATGGACGATCTTTCCGGCGATTATGATGTCGACCTCGCCGGCAACATCTCGCTTCCGCTGATCGGTCAGATCGAGGCTGCCAACCTGACGACGGAGCAGCTCGACAACCAGCTGACCCAGAAACTCGGCGCCAAATATCTCGAGCATCCCGACGTCAGCGTCGCCATCAAGTCCTCGACCGCGCATGTCGTGACCATCGACGGTGCAGTGCGCGAGGGCGGTTCGTTCCCGGTCGGCGGCCCCATCTCGCTGATTCAGGCAGTCGCCATGGCCAAGGGGACCAGCGAGGACGCCAACGCCCGCCGCGTGGCGGTTTTCCGCACCATTAGCGGACAACGCCAGGCCGCCGCGTTCGACCTGACGTCGATTCGCCGCGGCGAAGCGCCCGACCCGCAAATCTATCCCGGGGACATCGTCGTCGTCGACGGCTCCTCCATCAAAGCCGCCCAGAAGCAGATCTTCCAGAGCTTCCCGCTTTTGTCGATCTTCAGGCCTTTCTGAGTGACCGCCGGGGCAACCGAACGGAGCGGGCGCGCGTGAACACGAATATCGCGGTCAGGAATGAAGGTCAGTGGCCGATCGCTCCCTATCCCGCGGACGGCTCGGCCCTCGGCCGCGGTCAGCGGACCTATTCGGCCGCGGCGATCCTCGATCTTCCGACGCTATTGCGGATCATCCAGCATTGGCGCTGGCTGATCGTCGCCGCAATCGCCGTCGGGCTCGCCGGGGCGATCCTGTGGTCGCTGCTGACGACGCCGGTCTATCGCGCCTGGGTAACACTCGAGGCCAATCCCCCGTCTGTCGCGGTCAGCGAGGAGCAATCGCGTCAGCAGGACATCCAGGCGACCAACAATTTCGATTTCGTCGCGACACAGGTCGGCTTGCTGGCGAGCAGGTCGGTTGCCGAGCGTACCGCGCAAGAGCTGAACCTTGCGAATAATCCGGATGTCGTGGCGCAGGAAGGCGATTCCTCCCAGCGGCTTCGCGGCGCGACGGCGATGGTGCAGCAGGGCCTTCACGTCATCGCTCCTGAAGACGGGCAGCTGATCAGGTTCAGCTATGATTCGACCTCGCCGCAACTCGCGGCCTTAACCGCCAACGGCATCGCCGACAGCTTCATCAACACCTCGCTTCAGCGGCGCTATGAAGCGTCGGCCTATGCTCGCAATTTCCTCGAGCGGCAGATCAACAAGACCCGCGGCGATCTCGAGCGCTCCGAACGGGCGGTGGTCGCTTATGCGCAGCAGCAGGGGATCATCAATACCGGCAGCAGTACCGGATCGGACGGGACCTCGTCGAACAACGACACCAATTCGCTGCAGGGCGAGTCACTGGTCCAACTCAACAGCGCGCTGGCCGCGGCCACTGCACGGCGCATCGCGGCCGAGGGTGCCTATCGCCAGGCGCTTGCGATTGGCCCGACGAGCGAGGTGAACAATAGCGTCCTGCCACTCCGCCAGGAACTCGCGAAACTGCAGGGCGAATATCAGCAAAAGCGCGCATTCATGAAGCCTGAGCACCCCGAGATGGTCAGCCTTCAATCGCAGATCAGCGAGCTGCAGAAGCAGATCAATGCGCAGGCCTCTCAGGCTTCGTCCGGTCGGATCAACGGGCTTCTGGCGGATTATCGCGGCGCGCTGGCGGCGGAGCGGTCGCTCCAGTCGAAGGTCGCCGGTCTGAAAGGCGACGTGCTGAACCTGCGTGGCCGCAGCATTCAATACACGATCCTGCAGCGCGAAGTGGACACCAACCGGAGCCTCTACGACGCACTGCTTCAGCGCTATAAGCAGATCGGTGTCGCCGGCGGCGTTGGCATGGCGCCGGTGTCGGTCGTCGATCGTGCCCAGGCACCGACGATGCCGTTCAAGCCGAACCTGTTCATCAATGTCCTTGCCGGGCTGGGCTTGGGTCTGATCGCCGGGATAGCCGGTGCGATTGGCCTCGAATTTGCCAACGATACGATCAAAACCCGCGAAGACGTCCGTCGGAAACTTTCCCTGGCCTGTCTTGGCGCCGTTCCGCGCACGCCCGCTCGTGACTCTTTCGTCGACGACCTCAAAAACCCGACGTCGATCATTTCCGAAGCCTATTCGGCGATCGTCGCAGCATTGCGCTTCAGCACCGACGAGGGAATGCCCAAGATCTTACTCGTGACCAGCACCCGCTCCGGCGAAGGCAAGTCTTCCTCGGCTCTCGCCATCGCCCAGAATGCGGCGCGACGCGAACGGCGCGTTCTGCTGATCGACAGCGACCTCAGAAAACCCGCGTTCAAGGCCTCCAATGATCGCGTTGGCCTGAGCAAATTGCTGACGACCGACGATCCGGTAAGCGAACATGTGGTCGAGACGCAGCACGAAAATCTGTGGCTGCTGCCGAGCGGGCCATTGCCCCCGAATCCGGCCGATTTGCTGTCGACCGGCCGCATCCGGAAGATCATTGCCGAAGCCCGGGAAAGCTTCGACCTGGTTGTAATCGACGGGCCGCCCACTTTGGGCCTCGCCGATGCTCCCTTGCTCGCGTCCGCGGCCGGGGGAGCCCTGTTCGTCGTCGAAAGCGGCAAGACCCGGACCCGCGCAGCGGTCGAGGCGCTCAACCGTCTTGAGGCAACCGGCACCCGCATCCTCGGCGCGGCACTGACCAAGTCCCAGGAAAATGCCAGTGGCTACGGCCGATATGGTTACGGTTATGGTTATGGCTACGGGACCAAGGGGCGGCTCAACAAGACAGAGATCCTGATGATTCCGCATGGCGACGATAGCGACCGCGACTATAGTTCGGCGGAGTCGCAGGCCTGACACCCACGACGGCGAACCGGGGGGCATGATCGTCAGACGCATTATCGTCGTTGTGGCCGCGCTCTTCCTCGCCGCGCAGGTTGTCCGCGACGCCGTCGTCAGGCGCTTCACACAGTCGAATCCAGCCGCAGCAGCCCAAATGTGGGCGAACCATCCTGCGACCGAAATCTCGCTCGCGATGGTCCGCATCGCAGAGGCGGCTCGCGACCGGCGTGCCGTACCTTCGTCGGCATTCTCGCTGATGAAGGATGCAGCGGCAAAGTCTCCGCTCGCGCCAGAGCCTTTCCTGGTGCGCGGCGTCGAGCAGCAGCTCGCCGGGGAAAATGCGAAGGCCCAGAGCGCCTTCGAAGCTGCGCAATGGCGCGATCCGCGGTCGCTTCCCGCCGCTTATTTCCTGGCCGATCGCTACCTGATGGTCGGGAATATCGACACAGGCCTCGCCGAAGTGGCGGCGCTCGCACGGCTCGCACCCAACGGCGCGAGCGCGGTAGGGCCGTATCTTGCCGCTTACGCTCGCAATCCCAGGAACTGGCCTGCGCTTCGAAGAATGTTTCACAACAACCCGCGGATTGCCGAGCCGGCTCTCGTCAATCTCGCGGTCAACATCGAAACTGTGCCCGCCGTGCTTGCCCTGGCCGATCCGCACGAGAGCGCTGCGCACGCAGAATGGCTTGCGCCGCTGCTCAGGACACTCATCGACGCCGGACAATATTCCAGGGCCCGCCACATCTGGGCACGCGTATCCGGCGTCACGTCTAATACTCTTATTCACGATGCTTCTTTCAGCGACAAAGCGGCGCCCCCGCCGTTCAACTGGTCGCTCACCTCGTCGGCGGTCGGACTCGCGGAACGCGAGCCAGGAGGCCGGCTCCATGCGGTATTCTACGGGCAGGAAGACGGCATCCTGGCGACACAGCTCCTGCTGCTAGCGCCAGGCTCGTACCGGCTGTCGATGGGACTCGTCGGCGGTCCGGTCAACGCCAAGGCTCTCACCTGGTCACTGTGGTGCGACAAGGCGGCTGCACCGATCGGGTCGGTGACGCTGGACGCCGCCACGCGCGGATGGCGGTTCGACGTGCCGTCGGGCTGCGCCGCTCAGTGGCTGAAACTTTCTGGAGCCTCTACTGACATCCCGCAGCAGGCTGACGTGACCATAGCTGACCTTCGGTTGGAGCGGGCGATTGGCTAGTCCCGCGCGGAGCGCCGTGGCCCCAGCATATCTGTTTGCCTGCCTGCTATTTGGCGGGAGCGCGCAAGGCATCTGGCAAAATGCGCTGCTGCAGCTTGCCGGGATTGTCGTTATCGCGTGGGCAGCGGCAAGCGGCGTTTCACAGCCGTTGCCGCGCGGCGCAAAGGCGCTGCTCCTGCTCGCCATGTTCGCAATCGCCGTCGTTGCGCTTCAGCTGGTGCCGCTTCCACCGTCCGTTTGGGCGCATGGTAACCGGGCGCGGATCGCGCAGGGCTACATGCTTTTGGGGATGCAGCTTCCGGCGTTGCCCCTCTCGCTCACACCCGGCCAGTCGCTGAGCACTTTGCTGTGCATCATTCCCCCGTTGGCTTTGTTTTGCGCGATGGCGCGGCTGAGGGCCGACCGGCCCATCTGGCTCGCCGGCGCACTTGTTGCGGGAACGCTGCTGGGCATCATGCTCGGCGCGTTGCAAGTCGCCGGCAGCGGGAGCGGACCACAATGGTACCTTTACCCTGATACCAACGTCGGCACGGGTGTCGGCTTTTTCGCCAACGCCAATCATATGGCGACACTTTTGGTGGTCACCTTGCCATTCCTTGCTGCGATCGGCGCGAGCGGCCGGAGCCGCAACAAGCAGGGCTACTCAGCGCTGCTCTCGGTCATTGCTGCGGTGACTTTGCTGATAATCGTTGGGATTGCATTCAATCGCTCGCTTGCCGGCTATTTGTTCCTGCTGCCGGTGTTGGTGGCCAGCGCATCCATTTTGGTACCGCCAAGTTTTCGGGTGCGCGGGTGGCTTGGCGCATCTGCCGCGCTGCTCGTCATTGCGGCGCTCATCGGGCTTGCCAGTAGTTCGATCGGCGGTTCGCGAATTGGTCAGGACGCGAACACATCCCTGCGGTCCCGGTCCGAAATCCTGAAGGTCACGGGAAGGGCGATCGTCGATTATATGCCATTCGGCTCGGGCCTCGGATCGTTCGTCGAGGTATATCCGCTCTACGAGAGCCCGGACGCGGTCACCCCGGAATATGTCGTGCACGCGCACGATGATTATGCCGAAATCGCGCTGGAGCTTGGCGTTCCCGGCGTCATTCTGATGCTGCTGTTCCTGGCCTGGTGGCTGCGCGAAATCTGGGCAGCATGGCGCGGGCGCGAACGCGGACCTTTCGCGAAGGCTGCTGCGATCGCATCAGCGGTGATTTTGGTTCACAGCATCGTCGATTTTCCGCTGCGCACAGCAGCAATCAGCGCCCTGTTCGCCATGTGCCTGGCGCTCTTGGCGGATCGTCGGACTCAGTCCCCGCGGCAAGATGCACAAGACTGGCGCCCGGCGCGCCATGTCGTGATCGGCTAGTCGAGCGTCCATGCTTCACCATATTTGGCAGACGCTTGGCGCTGCGATGACCTCGTGGCACCAGGGCAAGCTCTTCATCGAACACTCGCTCGCGATCAACCACGACTCGCTGCACATCCTCGTCGGCGTGCTGTTGTGGATTGCCCTGGGCCTGCTGCTTCGCCGATCCCTTGCTTCGTGGCGGCCGTGGTTATGGCTGTTTACGGTCATCCTGTGGAACGAGACGGTGGACCTGTGGCTCGAGCAATGGCCGGATCCCGGGCAGCAATATGGAGAAGGCGCCAAGGACTTGTTGCTCACAATGGCGGTCCCGACGATCATCATGCTCGCAGCTCGATCGCGTCCCGACCTGTTTCGCGGGAACATCGGCAAGCGCCGTCGACGCTAGACGAGCAACCGGCTCATCAGTCGCGCGGACTGTGCCCGGAGCTCCGAAATCTTGAAGCCGATGCCGGGACGCATCAGGAATTGAGTGGTGTGGATCGCCACCGTGCCCAATCGCCGCTCGGTCGGCTCGACCGGTTCGCCTGCAATCAAGCGCAGCGCGGCCTCGAACAACCACTGTGTCGCCCGGTCGCTGCTGAGCTCCCGCGAGAGGGCTGGGGTCCCTGCAAGCGTTCCAAAGAGCGTATCGGCAAGCAACAGTGCCTGCCCGGAAGCGCGGCCGGCGCCCAGAGCCTGGGAGCGGCGGTACAGCCGTTCGATCTCGTCAGCGGACTTGTCGTGCAGGAACCCGGCGAAATCCGAAATCCACTTGATTCGGAACCAGGCGCTCGAGGCACCGTGCACTGCGAGATAAGCAAACAGTTCGTCGGGCGCGAGGGTTGGAAGGCTGACGATGCCGAGCTCTACAAATTGGCTGGGCGAGTGGACGGTAATGGTCGGGATCAGCCGGCGGTTGTCGGCAGTGCGCGTATGGAGATCGATGGTCGACGGCGGTGCGTCCTTGGCCCAAACGGACTCTTTCCATTGACGGTGCCACCTGAGGAGAGCCTTGGCGTTTCGGGACTGCGGCGCCACCAGCTGGTATCCGCAGTCTCGAAGCAACTCACAGGCACGGTCCAGGTCGGCAGGATCGATCAGCAGGTCGATATCCAGCGCCGACTTGATCGCGAGGTTGGTATAAGCGAGCGCTCCGGTGGTCAGCCCCTTCAGGAACAGCAGCGGAACTCGCGCGGATTGGAATTGCTCCAGCAGCGCGCGGCACTGGACTATGGCAAGGAGGTTCTCCGCGGCGATCGCTGAGGCGGCTTGCGACAGCGTCGAGCGGACATCGTGCGGCAGAGAATCCTTCGCAGACAGAGCATTCCATGCGATCCCTTCGATTCGATCGAAGCGAACGAGCTCGAGGAACCGCAACCAATCGATGTTGTGGTGCGGGGTCGGACGTGCTGCCGCCCCGTTCCTGAAGCCGAAGGCGCAGCAGTCGAGCGCCAGCTGGAGCTCGGGCGAAAATCGGACTTTCCGCTCATCTGGGCCGCGCTCCATGGCAGGCACTTTGCCCCATGCGACTGACAAAGCGAATATCGGCCTTATACTCGCGGGATTGTGCCGACGATGATTGCTGGTTCCCTTGTCCGATTCCGCCGTCTTCGAGCGGAGCAACGTCGCTATCTGGTGAAAGCGTCGGTCCTGCTTGGCTTTGCATCGGCGGCGGTGGCGCTGCTCCCATTCCGATATGCCATCCGCTTCGGATGTGTGCCGCTCTCCGCGCGATACCCCCGCTTGGCCGAGCAAGCCGACATCGTGTGGGCGGTCCAGGCGGCGGCCCGGCGGCTGCCGTGGCGCACCATGTGCATTGAGCAGGGCATCGTCGCCCAGCGGATGCTCCGCTCGATCGGCGTGGAAGCGCTGCTCCACTACGGCGCAAGGAATGAGGCAATGTCTGGGAAACTCGCGGCACATGTCTGGGTCAGCGCCGGCGGGGCATCTCTGATCGGCGGAGAGGAAGCTTCGGCCTTCCGCGAGATCGCGACCTTCCCATGACGGGCGCTGGCCCACGAACTGGCGAGTATCGCGACTATGCCGTTTTCGGTCTCCGCGTCCGCAGCAACCTGGAGCTTCCGGAGCTGTTCGCGTCGTCTGGCGCCGGGATGCCGGACGTTACAATCGAGCGGGGCTCGATCCCATCGATCGCGCAGGGGGAACCTGACGGCCTCAATCAGGTCGATCGAGCGCTCGTCCTCGTCATCCCCGAGGTTGGCCGGTACAGGATCGAAGGGGGCAACCGGATCACGGTCGAATCCGAACGGGGAGTTCCTGAACGCAACGTTCGCCTGTTCCTCCTCGGATCGGCGTTCGGCGTACTCCTGCACCAGCGCGGGCTGCTTCCGCTCCACGCCAATGCGATCGAGATCGACGGGCGGGCTGTCGCCTTCATGGGCCCATCCGGGTCAGGCAAGTCGACGCTTGCCGCCTGGTTCCATGACCAGGGTTTCAAGGTGATCGCCGATGATGTGTGCGTGGTCAGCTTCGATGCGCAGGGCCGGCCGTATGCCGCACCCGGAGTGCCGCGGCTTCGGCTATGGCGAGAGGCACTCGAATCTCTCGGGAGGGAGGCAAGCATCTATCCTCGATCCTATGTGACTAGTCAGGCGACGGACAAATTCGACGTGGCAATCGAACCGGCAGCCGCAGTTCAATCCGATATGCCGCTCGGCGCTGTTTATCTGCTCAACCGAGGAGACGGCACCAATCTTCATCGAATTACCGGCATAGGTGCCGCGCACTCGGTTTTCGCGAACACGTACCGCGGTGGTTATTTGCACGCTGCTAAACAACAAGAGGCACATTGGCGAGCGGCCGTGCAGCTCCTTGGGGCAATTCCACTCTTCAGTGCTGTTCGAGAGTGGGATCTTGCGAGACTAGACTTGCAATGCGCCGCGCTCCTCCACCATGCCCGCTCGGCACTTGGCGTCGATCGGCGAGGGTCTGAAAGTGGTTGAAAACTCCTCGATCTGTGTGGACTGCGGCCTGTGTTGCGATGGCGTTCTTTACGACCATGCGAAGGTCGCGCCTGGCGAAGAGGAAAGAATGGTTGCTGCCGGTCTCGAAGTGTTCGACCAAGGTAGCGATCGCGTGTTCCGGCAACCCTGCCCGCACTCCAGCTGCGGCGGTTGCACGATCTACGAAACTCGATTCCAAATCTGCCATAGTTTCGAATGCAAACTGCTACGGAGCGTTAAAGGAGGCGAATGCAGTTCAGTTGAGGCGCACGAAAAAATCGCAGCTGCCAAGCGCCTGCTCGACAAAGTCGTCACGACGGATCCTCAGGCGAGATCAGCCGGCGGAAGGCAAAAGCTCCGGTCCTGTCTGGCCGAGATGCTCCGCGATCCTTTGGCTGTCGCGGACGGCACCCCTGCCAGGAGGCTTCTCGCAATCGTGGCGCTCGACAGTTTCCTGAAGCGCTGGTTTCGGCTCGCCCACGAGAAGCCACCAAAGTCCAACGCTCCTGTCAACGCCCCATGAAATTCGGATTGCGGCTCTCGCGCACAAAGACGCCCATCGCGAGCGCATTTGTCACATGCCTTCCGAGGCTTTCTAGTTGGCTGGCACCCGCAGTGGCCGATGGCGGCCAATTCAAGATGGACTGCTGCAGTCGTGGCAGGTCGATGACTTCACCGACGGTCGGATCTCCGCGAATCTGCTCGTAGGTCGCGAGCGCACTTGCCTTGTCGATGCGCGATACCCAGTCGGCTCCTTGATAGCCTCTCATGCGCAGGTCCAGGACGAACGCCGGGACGCGGTCCGCCAAAGCCGCGCGCGCCAGTGGCTTGTAAATGCCGTTATGCAGCAGTTGTTCGGGAGGAAGGCTGAGTGTGAACTCAATAAGTCGGCTGTCGGCAGTGGGATCACGTTGGTCGATGCCGAATTTCGCGAGGGATCCCTTCCTGAAAACGCCGGGATCGAAGCCGCGCATGATGTCCAGTCGTTCTAAACGCCGGCTCCGCGGCTTTTCGCTTGCCAGCTTTGGTAACTGTTGTCGGATCTCCGGGCGAACTAAACATGCTTCCGCCCACGGCGGCTGACCGATGAAAGCCTTCGTCAACTGCTCTTTAAGCCAATCAGGCATGGATAAGCCGAATGATGACATCAGGATGCCCCGCCAGCTGACATCTTGGCACCGTGCTGCCGCTCGGGCTTCGCGAAGCCACCCCCGCAAGTCGCCCCTGTGAATCCATTCCGAGAGTTCACCAAGTCCGCCAGCGCTGAGCGATAAATTCCCGAGTTCGCCAGTCAGCAGCGTCTGCGCTCCGCACTCCGAAGCGCGCCGCTCGATTTCGGAATACCAGCTCGTGTTGAGCACATTGCGGACCGGCTCCTGGAAAAAGCGGGTATGGTTACGCAGGCTTTCGACTAAGGGTTCAGTGGTTCGGACGATTTCGTGCCTTATCCCCAAGTGCTGTGCCGTCCGCGCCGCGATTGGGCTCTCGTCGCTTATGCGTTTCCACATCGCCGCGGTCGCCAGGCCGGACCCGGGCGCCGACGTGAAAGCAACAATGTCCTGAATGTCACCTAATATCGCAGCGGTCGCCGTGACGGCGGTACTGTCGTACCCGGAACTCAGGTGCGTCGCGAGCGGTCGTTCGAGGCGGCGCATTCGAGCAGCAACGGCGAGATCGAAAGTCTCGCGCAGTTCGGCTACAAGTTCGTCTGTCGGCGCACTCGTCAGGTCACGTGGACGCGCGCGCCAACGACCTCTCGTGACTTCGGTCTTGGAGATTTTCAAAATCTCGCCTGAGAGGACCCGACGAATTCCGGCGAAGTAGCTTCGCGATGACTCGTTCTCCCGGGCCGCGAGTCTTTGCGCTATTCGAATGTGGTCGTGAGTAAGAGGGATATGCGATAGAATTCCGCTCGGCATGGACGCAAAAAATACTGCGCCGCCGCGCTGCGCGTAAAAAAGAGGGCGCTGACCAATCGGGTCTCGAACAAGGTGCAATGTTCGCGTGTGGCTGTCGTGAACGGCGAAGGCGTAATCGCCCGTGATCCGATCGATGCACTGGTCCTGCCAGCGGCACCACGCACGGAACAACAGGCAGGCGTCCGACCAGCGTTCCGTCTCTCTGCCGCGAACGCCGAGAGCCGCTATGAGTTCGGCACGATTGTCGAGCCTAATATCCGCCACCAGGATGAAACGATCGTTGACGTAAGGCTGGGCGTCAAACCGATCCTCAGGGACGAGTTCGTACAGGTTAACGCCGAACGCCGCATCCGTCGTCGTGCGGATGAACTTGCGCGAGCCGTAAATCCCGAGTGCGTCAAGCGAGCGCTGGCACCCCATTTCACGAGTTTGATCCGGGAAATCTCCGACCAGCCCGGCTATCGCGGACATTCAGCTCAATAAAAACGCACTACGAGTGATTGTTGCCACCAGGACCGCCATCGTTCTTTGTCAGCGAGCCCACCTCGGCTGACCCGGCGACGATCGACTTCACTTCAGGCTTCCGCCATTGCTTCTTGGCCACCTGTGGAACTCCTCCGAGCCTAACTACTTCGCTGCTCATATTGAAGCGGCGACCTTCTGACTAGCCACAATGCATTTCGCATCACAGCTGTTCCGACATCAGCCTGCCGTCGTCACCAGCCCCCTTGCGCAAAGGTCGTCGAGGAGATCCCGCAGTTCCCTGGTGCATTGGGCCGGGTCGACCTCATATTCGCCGAGCAATGAGTCCCGCAGTTCGTCGAATCTCCTTGGCTGCTCCAGATTACGCCAAACCGACGACGCCACGCTATTGAAGCCGAAACAGCTACCGCCAGTGGGATCGAGCGCGACGAGTTCGTCTCCAAGCTCGGCCTCCATGAGGTCGATGGCCCGTCTGTACACAAGGCTTGTCATTTCGGCTTCCCCACCTTGCTGCCGTGCGCTCCCGCTGTAGATTGCCAGGGGACAGATCGACAAGAGCCGGCCTACAATGGTTTCGTGAAGCACTTCATGAACCGCGAATTGCTGGCTCCGAACGTCGCCACTTTCAGCGTGGACTTTGCGATTGTCAGCCAGTTTTCAGGCGCCGAGCATCTGAAAGGCGAACTGTCGACGGTCAGGCCCCAGAACTGGCACAGCGACATCGAGTGGGTGTCGGCCGCCGACGAGGAGGCATTTGCCGTTTTCCAACAGGCGTTCGACGCATTGGGAATTGCAGCCTACGCTGCACCTTATCTCGACCTACAGGATGAAGTCAGACTCTATGCCGGGTTCGTGGTTGTAAGGAGCCATTGCACAGCGCCCGATTTTCACGTGGACTGGACGAACACGAACAACGAAGCCTTTACCTGCCTCACCCCGATTTCGCCGAGCTCGCCGGAGCTAGGTTTACTTTATCGGCAGCTTACCGGCCATTCGGCTGAATATCGCTACGTGCCAGGCGAGGCGATCGCGTTCGGCGAAGGTTTTGCACATTCGACGAAGCCGGGGACGGCGGTGGGGCCAGAGACACTCCTCTGCTTCGAATACGGAACCGACAAGATGGAGCACTGGCCCAACATCTATTCGACCGTCGGGCGACAGGTGACACATTTGCGTCAGCCGGATGGGCGATTTGTCCGGGCGGAAGGAACAAGAGGTTGGTGAGCCCAGCTGGATTCGAACCAGCGACCTACTGATTAAAAGTCAGCTTAAGCTCACTGAAAACAAATACAAATTTTCCCAATCGAAGCTTAAAGGACC
>Ga0207657_10003312_pt1 | contig 17233 bp, 16 predicted proteins | sample KBSC33metaG_FD_184316 | JGI IMG/M metagenome (GOLD analysis project Ga0207657, IMG submission 184316) | Corn rhizosphere microbial communities from Kellogg Biological Station, Michigan, USA - KBS C3-3 metaG (SPAdes) (version 2) | ecosystem: Host-associated > Plants > Roots > Rhizosphere > Soil ... | reverse complement strand
GAGCCCTCATCCGAGTCTGAGCCTCGGCCGCGTCCTCCAAGGAGCAGGGCCGCTGTTCGTCGTGCTCGTCATGCGTCGTCGGATTGCGAACGCCGGTGTCGTGCTGGTCTGGGCGACGACTGCGGCCGCGGCGGCGCACGTCATCTGGGCCGTGTACCGCCCGTACTACACCGGCGTCGGCACCTCTCAGGTTCGACTGGTCGGGCTGCTGATCGCGAACTCGTTCGAGTTTGCAGCCGGGCTGACCGTCGTCGTCGGCGTCGTCGTCTGGCTTACCCGACTGCTGGGCACGAAGAGCTGGCTTGGCGTGCCACTCGCCCTTGTCGGTGCGGTCGCCGTCAAGGAGAGCGTCGGTCGCACGGCGGCGCTCGCAGCCGTTGCCGCGATCGGCGCCGCCGTGCTGACGCGCCACGAGCATGCGCGGACGGGAGGCCGCCGCACGTTCGTCGTGGGGACCGCCGCGTTGAGCGCTCTCCTGCTTCTCCCGAGCTACATCGGTACGCTGACCGGCTGGTTCAAGGGCGGAGATCAGCAGTTGGGGACACTCACCAACCGCACGCTCATCTGGCACACCTATGTACCGCAGGCTCTCGAGCATCCGTTTGTCGGGCTGGGGCCTGGTGCACTGCGCTTCGCGGCCTCAGCGCACAAGGCGGCGTTGCCGGTGTTCCTCAGTCCAGGAACGTCGATCGGACAGGCCCACAACTCGCTCATCGAAGCGCTCATCGGAGGCGGGCTCCCGGCCGCAGCTCTCTGGCTGGCGATGATGTCCGCGCTTCTCTTCCAGGTGCTCGGCAACCGGACCCGCTACCGCGGATTGGCCGTCGCACTATTCGTCGTCTGCCTCGTCGAGTCGATCACCATCGGCCAGCTCGCGGGGTTCGGCATGGCGTGGTATCTCCTGCTCGCACTGCTGGCGTTGACAGCCGCTCCGGCGGAGCAGGCAGATGAAGCAGAACCGCTCGACGCCTCGTTGAGTCCAGGGTCTTAGGACGGAGACAGCAGGTTGTTGCGAAGGAGCTGCTCTGCGAGCTGCGCGGGCGGTTTGCGCACGTCGAGCTCGATCACGCCGCGCCGCGCCTTGGCCTCACGACGCCAAGCGCCGAGTTGACGGCCGATCTCGTCGCGAGTGAGCTCCTGTTTCCGGTTGTGAAGCTCGTCCACCGGAGCGGCGAGGATCGCGATCACGTCCGGCTTGGGCAGAAGGCGGCCGAGGAGTGCCGCCGGCCGGCGAAACGGCATCAGGTAGCGACGCGGATCGACGAGCAGGTCCTGCCAGCCTCGCTCGACGATCACCACGCCGCCGCGGCGCAGTAGTGGGCGATACACCACCCAGTAGCCGAGCCTGAAGTCGAGGAAGTAGTGGAGCAGCCGCAGGCTTGCCTTCGTTCGCCCGTGGGGCGGCCGTCCGTGCGGGTCGGTCACGAGCCCGGGAGGCGGCTTGCCTACCAGCCTGCCGGGCATCGGGAGCAGGCCGGGCCGCCAGTAGTCGTGGCGAACCTCGACCGACCGTGCGCGCAACTCGTCTGTGAGCTGCGCCGCAAGCGTGCTCTTGCCGGCGCCGTCCGGGCCGACGAGGCACAGCACTAGTCCGTGCGGGGCAGGCGGTTCAGCTGTCACGAGGTTCGCGTCGGTCGCGGACGACGCGCGCAGGTACGCCCGCGATAACCGAGTACGGCTCGAACGCACCACGCACGACGGCTCCCGCGGCGACGACGCAGCCCTCGGGCACGCGCGCGCCTGCGAGGAAGGTGACTCGCGCGCCGACCCAGCAGTCGTCACCGACTTCGATCGACTCTTCGCGACTGCCTTGCTGCCGGATCGGCCGCTCGACGTCGGAGAAGTCGTGCTCCTGCGAATGGAAGCTGACGAACTGTCCCATGATCACGTTGTTGCCGATGAACACGCCGCCTGCCGCACCGACATACCCGTACTCCCCGATCCCGCTGTCGTGGCCGATCGCGAAGCCTTCGCCGTAGCGCGACAGATGACTGGTCGACGAGACCACGGTGTGTGCGCCGATGCGCGTGCGCTCGCCGATGCTGACCCCTCTGCGCGCATAGCCGTCGATCGACGCTCCGCGTTCGAGGGTCGCCCCGGCTCCGATCGAGATGCCGCGCTTGCCTCGGAGCTTCACACCAGGGCCGACGAAGACCGCCTTGCGAAATCGGACAACGCCGCGGGCGAGCCAGAACACGCGCGTCCTGACCGTGCTCGCGACGAGTCCGGCCGGTACGTCGGCGTCCGGGACGTAGTCCTTTCCCGCGCGCGCGAGCAGTGTCGTCAGGAGTCGCTCCCGCAGTCGCTTGCGTTCACTCAACGGTCACTCCGTCTGGCACCGTCGCCGAGCAGCACCGCTTTGGCGCGGATCAATCGGCGAAGCTGCGGGTGACGGCGGCCGTGCACGACCCAATCGGTTGCGTCCTGATGCAGGTCCTGGAGCAGGTACGCGTCATACCAGGTGCGCACCTCTTTGGGGTCGGCGCCTGCTTTGTGTGAGACGCGGGCAATGAGCTCGGTGGGGACGCGGGCGCGGCTCCGGAGCGCTCCAGCCTGGGTCGCCAGGTGCCAGCTGTCCGTGAAAGGTGAACGTAGTCCGACGCGCTCGTAGTCGACGAGCGCGAGCCTTCCCCCGGTTGTGCGGAAGGCGTTCCACGGTGTGAAGTCACCGTGGGCGATCGTCGCCCCGGGCGCCTGGGCCGGAAGCCTCGTGTGCTCGAGCGACGCCAGTCCCGTGCGCGTGACGAGGTCGGCCGCTTCGGCGACGTACACGTCCCAGGCGTTCTGTGAATCCGGGTGAAAGCCCGGGTCGGAGCGGCTCGCCGTGAGACCGATCGTGAGCGCGACGTCTTCGAGTTCCGCCTGCGTCGGTCGGCGTGATTCGCGGTGGAGTAGGGGGTAGGCCGCGATCCCCGGGGCCGGGCTCGTCAGCTCCGGCAGGAGCACCGCGTCCGGGACGACGGAGCGAAGCCGCTCGAGTCGGCTGCGTTCGTCGACGTTTCCGTCGGGCGCCGCGAAGACCTTGACGAACCGAAGCTCGCCTCCGGCGACGACGCCGCTCAGGATCGTGTCCTTGTAGTAGCCGGTGTAGAGGAGAAACGCGGCAGAGGCGTCGGGCATCGCCTCGTGCAGGCGACCCCACGCCGCGAGAATCCGTTCGTCGTCGACGGGCGCGCCGGCACCTCTCCGCGCGGCGAGAACGAGGCGCTCAACCGCCCCGCGCACGGGCGAGAGATCGGAGATCCCGCGGAAGAGCTGTTCCGCACGACCGAAGCCCACGTAGCGCGGCCGACGGCCTGCGCCCCTGATCCAACGGAGCTCAGGCGGCATCGCGATTGCCTGCCGTTACCTCCTGGTAGACGACCTGCAGGTCGTCGACGATCCGCGGCCAGTCGAGAGTGTCGACATAGCGCTGCCGCGCCTCGTTACGCCTCCGCTCGAGCCTGTCGTTTCGCCACTCGTCGTGCGCTTCGGTCAGCGCGACCCGGAGTCCCTCGGCGGCGCCGTCGAGCGCGACGTGCCAGCCCGTCGAGCCGGCCAGGATGGACGGCCCTGTGCCGGCGAGTGTGATCGTCGGCAGGCCTGCGGCGAGCGCCTCGGCCACGACAAGGCCCTGCGCCTCGACGCTCGGATACAGAAGAACAGACGAGGACTCGTAGAGCGATCTGAGCTCGTCTTGGGGAACCCATGGTTCGAAACGAACCTCGGTGTCGATGCCGAGTCGGTCTGCCAGCTCACGTGCAGCGTCGCTCTGAGCGCCTGCGCCCACGACGACCAGCTGCGGACGCGGCGCATCGTCGACGTCCTTCACGAACGCGGCGAACGATTCGATCGCCGGGAGAAGACCCTTGAGGGCGACGAAGCGGCCGACGAAAAGCGCGCGGAACGGTTCACCCGATCGCTCACGCGGAACCGGTTCGCCGGCCGCGAAGCTGCCCGCGTACGGGCGAAGGCGCGGGGCGGCGGCGGCGAACGGCGGTGCCAGGTCGTCGTTTGCGTAGAGCACAGCCTGAGTCTCACGCGCCGCGCGACGAAGAAACGGGTCGAGGCGCCAGAACGCCTGCTTGATCGCGAAGCGCGCCGCCTCTTTCGTGCGGCCGAGGCGGTCTGCTTCCGCAAAGAAGTTCGAGGGTGCGCGACGGTGGTGGGCGATCGGGCCCCAGACAACAGGGACATCGTTTCCGGACAGAAAATGCGGCGCCCAGTCCGTGTGGAAGTTCAACTGATGAAGCACGTCGAACTGCCGCGCGCGGACGAGTCGCCGAACCGCACGGCCGACCACGAGCTGCCAGAGGTAGTAGTAGAGGATGATCCCGCGACCGCCCCGTTTGAACGACCCCAGCGGCTTCGGCACGTCGATCCCCACCAGCTCGACCCCGTCGAACGCCGGGTCGCTGCGGAGTGCGGGGACGTTGTTCGCACGCGTGACGAGCGTCACGTCAAAGCCGCGGCGGGCGAGCTCGGCGGCAATGTAGTAGCCGCTGCCGTCCTCCGAGCCCATGTTCGGCCGGATCTTGTACGCGACCAGGAGAACGCGAAGCGGGTTGCTCACGGGACCGCCAAGAGCTCTCGGTACGTCTCGAGCACACGGTCGGCCATCGCGGCCGAGCTGAACCGAGCCGCGGTTGTCGCTGCCGTCGCGCCGAGCTTCCGCGCGCGCGCCGAATCGGCGAGCAGACCTGCGATCGCGTTCGCCATCTGTCGTGGATCTCGCGGCGGCACGAGGATCCCGTCGACGCCGTCCGTGACGACCTCCTGCGGTCCTCCCGCCGCCGTCGCGATCACCGGTCGCCCGAGCGCCATCGCTTCGACGACCACCATTCCGAACGGCTCCGGGCTCGCAGACGGGATCACGACCACGTCGGCGGCGCCCATGAGCTCGAGCGCATCGGCGCGCTCGCCGAGGAACGAGACACGTTCGTCCAGCCCGAGCGCGCGCACTTGCGCGACGAGCCGGTCGCGGAAGTGATGCTCGTCCGCGAAGACGTCCCCGACGAGGCCGAGACGCACGTCGACGCCTTCGTCGCGGAGGAGCCCGACTGCCGCGATCAGGTCGCCCTGGCCCTTCCATGCGTTGAGCCGACCCACGCAAACGATGTGCGCAGGCGCGTGGGTGAGCGGCACGCTTCTGCTGATCGTCTCCGGCACGTCCGCCCCGGTGTGCGCGACGACGCATCGGGCTCGGAGCTCGGGCGAGTGAAACTGCGAGGCGACGGCACTCGAAGCGGCGACGATGCGATCGGCGTCTCGAAGGAGCCGCTCGAACAGCCTGCGCGCGACGCCGTCGTCTGCAAACAGCTCGTGCACGTGCCAGACGTGCGGTGCACGCCAGCGGCGCGCGAGGTACCGCCCGCCGACCGTCGTGATGCAGTTCGAGTGCACGACGTCGAACCGCCCCCGGCGGGCGAAGCGACGCAGGCCGACGAGCGCGCGTGCCCATCGGAACGGCGTCGTCAGCGCGCGTCGGCCTCGAAGCTCGCTGCGGCGCAGAACGAGGGGATCGAAGACGTACGTCGTCGCGCCCACCTCCTGGAGTCGCGCGACGAGTGGGCCACGCCAGGGGACGACCACGTGGACGTCGTACTCGGCAGCGGCTGCGCGGGCGATCGCGAGGCAGGCGCGATCCGAGCCGTAGAGATCGGCCGAGGCGTGAACGATCAAGAGGCGGCGGGCGCCCGCCCCCGCCGGTGTCAAGGAGCGGCTTTCCGACGCGAGCAGCCGCCCGGGGATACGCTCCGGCGCACCGTGGCCCCTGCGGATGAGAGTGGTGAGGTGCGCGGGCTCGGGCCGTCCGATCCTCGGCTCGCGGCTGCGGTCGGCGTGCTGCTCGTCGAGGCCGCGGCTCCCGTGATCCGCGCGCTCGCCGGCGCTGGTATCGACGTGATCGTGCTGAAAGGTCCTGCGGTCGCCCGCTGGCTCGAGCGCGACGACCGGCTCACGACCGACCTCGATCTGCTCGTACCGCCGACGGCGCTCGCCGCTGCCGAGCAGGTGCTCGACGGGCTCGGGTACCGCAGCCTCGTCCTCAACTTCGAGAGCGGTGACCGGCCCCACCACGCGCGCATCTGGGAAAGCCCAGCAGGAGGAGTGGACGTCGACCTGCACTGGACGCTCATCGGGGTGATGGCGGAGGACTCGTGGGGGCCGCTGCGCCGGCATGCAATCCCGTTCGACCTCGCCGGTGTGTCGACCTTTGCGCTCGACGATGCCGGGCAGGCCGTGAATGTCGCGCTGCACGCTGCGCAGCACGGTCGCGAGGGTGCGTCCCAGCTCGACGACCTGTCCCACGCGCTGCGGCTGAAGCCCGAGCCTGTCTGGCGCGACGCGGCCGCGCTCGCCGGGGAGCTCGATGCCGTCGCGGCATTCACTGCGGGGCTTCTGCTCGACCCGGCCGGTGAGGCGATGAGCGCGAGGCTCGGGCTCACGTACAACCCGACGGTCGAGACGGAGCTTCGAACGGCGACGGAGCTTCCGCATACCGCGCTCGGAGTCGCATGGCTCGCGTCGGCGGAGAGCCGCGGCCATCGCGTCCGGTTTCTCGTCAGAAAGGTGGCGCCGCCGACGGAGGTTGTCCGGAGCTGGGCGTCGCTCCGGCTGCGGCGTGAGCCGAGTGGCGTCATGCTCGCTCTTGCCTACGTGTGGCGCGCGGCGTGGCTCGCGGTGCATGCACCGGCGGGGATTCGTGCGTGGCGCGCGGCGCGGCGGCGGGCGCGGTCGTGACCCGGCCGTCGGCGAGCGTTCCGTAACGGTCGAAGACGAGCAGCGGCTCGTGCAGCGAGCGAGGGTCCCCGCGCTCGAGCAAGGCGGTGCCGCGGTCCTCGACCCAGGCGTGACCGATCCGGGTCTCGCCGTCCCGCGCGACACCGCACACGAGGGTGACGTCGGCGCCGAGCCGTCCGAGCTCGCTATGGAGCGCGAGACTCCGCTGCAGACAGGGTCGATCGCTCTCCCGCCACAGTCGTGCGGCCACGCGAACGGCGAGTTGCTGCTCGGGAGCCCTCAGGTCGGTCCGCGGACGGGCGACGAGCCGGACGAGGCGCGGCAGTGGCAACCGCCGCGTCGCGATCGGCAGGAAGAGCCGCAGCGCGAGCAGGCGGAGGATCACTCCCGCGCGGCGCATGACGCTCAGTCGTCGCTCCGGAGCAGCGGCTGTAGCGCCTCGACCGTCGCGTCGACGCGCCCGAACGACCGCGGGTAGGCAAAACGTGTGACGGGGACGGTCGCGCAGAGGTGTGCATACACGGCCACGAGCTGTTCCTTGTTGCCGTCGAGCTCGAAGCAGTAGGCGTGCGGCATGATCGACGCGAATGCCTCGCCGCCGTGGAGAGCCGCAACCGCCGGCTCCTTCGAGCCCGCGTCCTCGAGGAGCACGACTCGCCGAAGCGGCGCCGGCTCCGCAGTCCCGCGCGTGAGCGCGATCGCGGGGAGCCCAAGGTGCGAGGACGACTCCGGTCGAAGGCGGAGCCGGAACGGGACCGGACATGCGGTGACGCTGCCTCGGTTCGGCTCGATCCCGAGTGCGTCGTCCGCGACCACCTCGTGGCCGAGCCCGTGGAGGATCGCGGCCATCGTGGACTTGCCGGCGCCGGCCTGGCCGCAGAACGCCACGATGCCGCCTGCCGTCCGAATTGCGGATGCGTGGAGCACTTGCCGTCCTCGTGCCTGGACGACCAGCGGCAGCACCGACCGGATCCACGTGTCGTGCACCAGTCGGTCGTCGAGAGTCTCCGCGGTCGCGACCACCGGACCGGTGGTGGCGAACGCGAATGACGCGACCCCGTCGACATCGACGAACCGGCGACGCTCGCCTACCAGCGCCCGGATCACGAGCCCGTTGTTCGCGGGCCATTCGGCGACCGTTCGGCGCTCAGGCAGCGTCGACCGCTCGCGGACTACCGTGAGCGTCGGAACGTCGTCGTCGCGCGAAGCTACTTCGGCCCGTTGCCGCGCTTGACCGTGTGAACCGGCGACGGATCGAAATGAGGGCCGGACTTCTTCTGCATGACGTCGGCGACACTCCCGACGTGCGATAGGCGCATTTCCTGCCACTGAAGCTTTTCCGGGCTTGTGCTCATGGAGCTTCTCCCCCCAATCCGTGGATCCAGGACTCAAGGGACAGCGTAGTCGCGATCTCGGGCAAGGAAAAGTCCCTCAAATAGGGGGTTTCTGCGAGGACGCCCAATGCCGCCAGACGGCGCGGACCGCCCCCGAACCGCTCCCAGGCGGCGGAGACGCCTGCCGAAACGGCGCGCCCGAGCAGATCGTCGGCGAGAGACGGTCGCGGCCAGGCGCCGCGCGGTTCCTCGAGGCGGCTGCGGAGGTAGTGGAGGGCAGGCGCCTTTGGGTCCCCGGCCCCGACGAGGGCGGCGGGCGGGAGGCCGTCCAGGAGCTCGACGATCCGTGGGTGCCAGAGGGGGTGGAGGTGGCGCATTCCGATGCGCAGGCCGCGGTCGTACGTCTCCTCTCGCTGGGCCGCCAGCACCGGGTCGACGACGTCGAGTCGCCGCCGCTCGGCGTAGCCGCGGGGAGCGGACGCCAGTCGGTCTCGCAGCTCGGCGCGGAGGCTCGGGTCCGGTGCGATCCACGCGGGGAGCGTTGTTTCGGGCGTGCGGCGCAGCCTGAGCGCAACGGCGGCCCGAGCTGCGCCGAGTGCGCTTCCCGTGTACCTGCGCTCGGCGAGCGCCCAGCGGGCGAAGTCAGTCGGTCGCCGAAGCAGCGCCGCGCCGCCGGCGATCCCGGCGTCGAGCAGGTCATCGCCTCCTTGGCCGTCGAGCACGACGCGCGCGCCCGCAGCCTGCGCCTCGAGGACGAGCGCGTCGAAGACGGGCGCCCACAGAGCCGGGGTGGGCCAGAGCGACTCGGCGATCCGGTCGAGCCCGCGCGTCAGGAGGTCGTCGTCCGGCTGAAGCTCGGCTTCGAGGTGCCGGAGCCCGAGCTGCGCTGCGACGAGACGCTGGACGGCCCGCTCGCTCGCTCCGGCGAACTCGACGGAGAGTGCGAGCGGTCGGAGGCGGGCCGCCGCGGCCGTGGCGACGGCCGACGAGTCGATGCCGCCGGACAGCAGGATCGCCGCAGTGGTGTTCCCGGTGAGCTCCTCGACGACCTCCTCGAGGCGGGGCCCGAACTCGGCGGCGGCTGACCGAGGAAGTGCACCGGGCGACGGTGGCGCCCAGACGCACACGAGGTGCTCTCGGTCATCTATCCGCTCGAGGACGTGTCCGGCCGGCACGCGGGAGAGTCGCGCAAGCAGCGTCTCATCCGGCGCGAGTGGCGCACCGACGAGCCACGCCGCGACGGCGATCCGCGAGGGGTTCTGTCCCGTTCGCGCAGTGAGGGAACGGGCGTCGGTCGAGACGCCGAAGGCGCCCGCGGGCGTGGTCGCATGGAAGAGCGGCGCAAGACCTGTCCGGTCGCGCGCGGCGAGCGTTCGGTGCCGCCGCTCGTCGTGCACGACGACCGAGGACGGACCGACGGGTGAGTCGATGCGCCCTGTGCGGAGATACTCGGCGCCGATCGACTCGGCACTCGCGCCGCCGGTCGTCGCGACGGTCACGCCCGGTGCGTCGAACCGGGCGACGTCGGTGTCGGGTGCGGTGGCGAGCTGCGGCACCTCGTTGCCACGCTCGTTCCACAGCACGAAGCCGTGGTCCATCGTCACGCTGGGTCGACGAGACCTTCTCGACCGAGGTCTTCGAGCAGCGCATCGAGCTCGCGTTCGAGCGTCGGCCGGTCGACGTCGAACTCGGCGAGCAGGCGGGCTTCGATCTCGGGGCGTTCCAGGCCCTCGGATGAGAGCTCCCAGAATCTGGCTGCGGTCGGGCTGAGGGCGTAGATCTGGTTCGTGCGCATGTGGACCAGCACCACCTCGTCGGCGACCCGGCGGAACACAACCTCAGCATTTGGGCGTGGGAGAGCGGCGGCCACCCGCCAAGTTTGCCCTTCTGCCGAACCCGGCGTACCGTGTGTAGGTGGGGGGAACACCTTGCCGCAGGAGGACGCACCCCAGTGCGACGTGATCCCCTCGCTCGTCCTGAGGAGGCGTTTCGGAGGCTGTACAGCTACGTCGCCTACCGGATCGGCCCTGGGCCCGATGCCGAGGACGTCGTCTCGGCGACGGTCGAGCGTGCGCTGCGCTATCGCGAATCCTTCGACGAGCAGAAAGGGACGCCGACGTCGTGGCTGATCGGAATCGCGAACCGGGTGCTGGCCGATGCGGGGCGTACGCATGCGCATGAGACCCCGGTCGCCGACGTGCTGGACGTTGCGGCGGTTGACGATTTCGCGCCGGGCGTCGTCGCTGCGTTAGGCCTGGCGGACGCGCTCACGCACCTCGACGAGCGCTCTCGCGAACTGCTCGCGATGCGCTACGGCGCCGACCTGAAGGCGAAGGACATCGCGGCGCTCCTCGGTGAGCGGACGAATACCGTCGAGGTCGCATTGCACCGGGCGCTCACACGCCTCCGCGTCTTGCTCGAACCGGACGAGCGTCACGATCCGCGCACCCGGCGCATCGGTCTCGAGTCCGAGTCGTCTCCTTAGTACTCGGAGATCGAGCCGCGCCGCTTCGCGTAGGCAAGGGCGCGCGCGAAGAGCACGAGCGAGATCGGCACTCCGACGAGGCCGACCCCGGCCAGGATCGCGGCATCGCCGGCGTAGGCGCCGCCGTAGAGGGCGGCGCGCATCCCGGCGAAGGCGGGCTCCGTGGGCATGACGCGTCCGATCGCGCGCAACCACCCCGGCAGAACCGCGAGTGGGAACAGTGCGCCTGACACGAAGGTCATGGCGAAGATCGCAACGTCCACCACTGCGACCTTCTTGAGGACGAGGACGGCCGCAGCGGCGGCGATCCCGAGCGCGAGGAATGCCCCGGTCGAGAGCAGGAGCATGAGGACCACGCCCGCCCACTGCGTGTGGGCCGTGCTGAGATCGAGGAGCGAGACCGCGACGGCGAGGTACAGCGCCACGCGGACAAGCGCGTAGACCGACGGAAAGACCGCGGCGCCGAGCGCGATGTCACTCGACCGCAACGGCTGTGCGACCAGCAGTTCGAGCGTTCCCGTCAACTGCTCTTCGCGAAGCTTCGACGCGACATCGCTCGCGGTGGAGCTCACGACGAGCGAGATGAGGATGCCCGCGAAGGCGAATGCGAAGTAGGACGGAGCCTTCCCGAGGCCGCCCGCCTGTGGAAAGACCTTCGAGATGAAGTAGTAGACGAGGACGTTCACGACTCCCCATCCGAGGTCGAACGCCAGCGCCGTCCGATACGAGCGCGCCTGGACGAAGTCGCGGCGCCCCAGCGCCAGCAGCGCGCTCAACGAGCCCCGAGGTCGTACGTCGTCGTGGCGTGCCGTAGGTCGTCCTCCAGGTGCGTCGCGAAGACGAGCGCTGCGTCCTGCCGGCGCGCGACCGCCGCCCAGAGCCGTTCGCGGGCGTGCTCGTCCAGGCTTCGCGTCGGCTCGTCGAGCAGGAGGACCGATGGGTCGCCGAGGAGCGCACGCGCGAACGCCAATTGCTGGAGCTGCCCGGTGGAACAGCGGCCGGCCGGTGCGGGGAGGAGCTCGGCAAGCTCGAGCTCCTCGCTCAGCGAGTCGACCTGCCGCCGAGCCTCCCCGGTCGAGGCGCCGCGCAGGCGTGCGAAGAACAGCAGGTTCTCGGCCCCCGTCAACCGCAAGTAGAACGAGCGCTCCTGCGCGAGTGACGCGCCGATCCGAAGGCGTGCGGCGCGCGATCCGGCGGCGGCCCCCTCCACCGCCAACACGCCCGACTCGGGCGTGACGGTGCCGATGATGCACCGGAGCAGCGTCGTCTTGCCGGCGCCGTTCGGGCCGCGTAGGGCAACGCGCTCCCCGCGCTCGACGTCCAGGTCGACGCCGTCGAGCACCAGGCGATCACCGAACGACTTGCGGACCGAACGGAGCGAGAGCATTGCGTCAGTCTGACAAGACCGGCGGGGCCGTTCGGCCCCGCCGGTCGTCGATCGTCGAGCGTTGCGCGAGCGTCAGGTGCAGCTGACGGTCACGCTGTCCGAGCCGGCCGTGTTCGTCTGGCTGACGGTGACCGAGGTCCCCTGGGCCTTGTTCGGATCGTTGATGTGGATCGTCCACGACGCGGCGCCTGCTGCCGAGCCGGTCGCCCCGCTCGGAGCGACTGTTGCGGTGATCGCGTCGGCCGGGGTGCTGTCCGAGCTCGATCCACTGACGGTCACGTTCAGGTGGTTGCCGTTCTGTGCGCAACTCACGCCGGTCAGATGCGGCGTGTACACGGCTGCCGGTCCGGCGAGGCTGACCTGTGAGGATCCGTGACTCCGGAGCGCCGAGCGCGTCGGCTTCGGCGACGAGACGATGTGCGAGACGAACGTCGACGTCTTCGAGGCGGCCGAGGCTGCGTACGAGTATCCGCCGAAGACGGCGGCCGTGACACTCGCGACTGCCATCACGGCGGCAGCAGCACCAAAGCGGATCCGCACTCCCGTCGTCCGCGGCGCAGTCGAATGGGTGCGCCGAACGAGGGAATCGAGCAGATCCGCTGGGATCTCGGCTCGCTCGCGGCGAAGTCTGCGCTCGGTTCTCCAATGGCCTTTCATCAAAGCTCCTCTGTCTGCGGTAGGTGAGGTGTTCGAATCGAGTACCGGCGCCGGAGGGTTTTCCTTACCGCCGTTTCACGGGTGGGGGTTCAGGCGATGCACCTCCGCCAGCGCATGGCTGCGCGCCCTCCCAGTGGAGATTTGGGCAAGGCGCTGCCAGAGGGTCCAGCTCTGTTCGTCCTTCTGGATCGCGAGACGCAACTGCCCGGCGGCGTCGGCCTCACGGCCGCGCATGATCTCGACGGTCGCCCGAGCGGCGTACGGCTCCGACGACCACGGCTGAAGGCGGGACGCGCGTTGGAGGCTCGTGAGCGCGACCGCCGGCTTGCCGGCACGGATCGCGCCGTCCGCCGAGGCAAGCGCGCGGTCGCCGAGGAGCGCATAGAACATCAGCCCCGCGCCCACGATCGAGACGCAGGCCAGCGGGATCGGCCGCAGCCACCGAACAGGCGTGGTGCCACCCTCGACGACGAGTGCGCAGCCGACCAGCAGGCCGGCGGCTCCGACCGCAAGCAACTGCCAGTCCCAGTCTGCAGCCGCGTGGAAGAGCCAGGCTGCGTAGGCGGCCGCGAGCAGCGGAACGAGCGGTCGCCTGCGTGCGCGCACAGCCGCGCCCAGCGGAGCGAGCAGCGCGACGGCAAAGAGCGCCATGCCGGGCAGGCCAAGCTCCGCGAGCGTCCCGAAGACGACACTGTGGGCTTGCGTCGTCGGGAGTGACTGGTGGCGTTTCGTCGGCCACACCTCCCAGAAGGTGCCGGCGCCGTAGCCGAGCAGCGGCCGGTCCGAGAAGCCTTCGAGGGCGCCCTTCCAGATTTGCAGCCGCCCGCTGGACGTCAGCTGGAACAGCCGCTGCGTGACGTCCGGAGTGAACTTCTGGGGCGGCGCGTTGAGACCGTTCCAGATGCGCGCGCTGATGTGCCACGGAGAGCCGACTTGCTGCCAACCCACTCCGACCGCGACGAGCGCGCTCACCGCCAGCCCGGTTGCGAACAGGCGACGGGTCACCGCGCCGACGACGACGCGCCGCTCGAGCAAGCTGACCCCGACCGTCACGGTCGCCGATGCCGCGCAGAGGCCAAGCACGACGACTGCGAAGGCATGCCCGTCCGACCGCGCTTCGGCGAGTGTTGCGCCCACGTGCGTGAGGCCCGGCCTCCTGCTCGCTTCGAGGACGGCGATCGCCGCGAACGGTGCCGCAACGAGCGCGTTGATGCAGAGGCCGAGTCGGCGTGGATCGAGCACGAGCGCAACGGCGAGCCCCACCGCGATCGCTGCCCAAGCCCCTCGGCTGAACGTGAAGAACGCCGTCGCGGCGAGCGCGGGCAGAGCCGCGGCAGCCAAGGCGCGGAACGCGAGCGACCGTCCTCTCGCTGCGAACCCGAGACAGAGCAGCAGCGCGAAGGCAGCGACGAGACCGACTGCATTCCAGTACCCGAGCGGCTGGGTGAGCCGGTAGCCGTAAGCCGCCGACGTGTACTCGGAGAACCGTCCCGGTGCCACGCGGGTCGCGAGGGCGTAGAGCGAGAGCACAGAGACACCGGTCGTGACGCCTCCGGCGAGCGCCGTCGCTGCGGCCCGCGTCGCGAGCGCGACACCCGCGGTGACGATGGCGACGTACGCGATGTCGCGCTGTGCGTCCCGCAGGCTGCTTGTGACCGACGTCGACCAGAGCGCCGACGTTGCAGCCCACGCGGCGAACGCGACGAGTGCTGCGATGAACGCGAACGCGGGACGCCCCAGCTGGAGATCACCCCGGAGAAGCCAGGCAGCCGCCGCGACTGCGAAGCAGGCGAAACCCGCCCACCCCCAAGAGGGCGGCAGGAAGCCGCCGCTCGAAAAGCCGACGAGCACGACGACGACCGCGCCGTACAGCCACACAACCCCCTGCTGGACGACCTGCTCGAAGCGGCCGGACGCAGCCAGATGGGCCGGCACTGCGTGTGTGGGAGTCGTCGGCAGGATCGTGCTCATGCAGCAGAACACCCTAGATCGGGCCAACTCGCCCTCGGCGCCGACCCCTTGACCGAGGGATAGGCAGTTGCGGAGGGCGCCGTTACCGTCCGCGGACACCAAAAAGTCACAGGTGACGACGAGCGAGAAGGGGGGACGACTAGCCGCAATGTCGCTCGGCGGGTGCTGCCGCAATCTAGACGACGCCGAATGACGTCGGCGATAGCCACACTCGAGGCGGTCGACGAGCGCACGCGCGATCTCCTTGCGCGCAGGCGAGAGGGCACGCTCCCTCGGCGGGGCGACATCGTTCGCCGTGCATTGCTGCTGGCAGACATCGGCGGCCTGCTGGTGACGTTCGTCGTGTCGCAAGCGATCTTCAGCGGCCACGGCGCGGACGATCGGCTCGGCCCCTCGACGGAGACACTCACGTTCCTCGCGACGTTGCCGGTCTGGGCGATCGCCGCACGCGCGTACGGCCTGTACGACCGTGACGAAAGGCGAACCGACCATTCCACGGTCGAGGATCTCACCGGGGTGTTCCACCTGATCACCGTGGGGAGCTGGTTGCTGTTCGCCCTCGTCGCCGTGACGCACGTCGCCTCACCGCCTGCCGTGCGCGAGTTGTTCTTCTGGGCGATGGCGCTCGTCTCGGTGTCGGCGTTGCGCGTCCTCGCACGGACGTTGTGCCGGCGTTCCGCGTCGTATCTCCAGAACACCGTCGTCGTCGGCGCCGGGCACACGGGTCAGCTCGTCGCCCGAAAGGTTCTCCAGCACCGCGAGTACGGCCTCAACCTCGTTGGCTTCATCGATCACCGTGAGCCCCGCGAACGGTGGCCTGGGCTCGAGCGGGTCCCGGTGCTGGGCGAGGTCAGGCGGCTGCCGGAGATCGTCGACCAGTTCGGGATCGAGCGCGTGATCTTCGCCTTCGCGGACACGCCGAGCCGAAAGCTCGTCGCACTCATCCGCGAGCTGCGCGACCGCGAAGTGGAGATCGACGTCGTGCCGCGCATGTTCGAGCTCACCGGGCCTGCGCTCGACGTGCACGACATCGAGGGCCTTCCGCTGATTGCGCTGCGATCGACGAGACCGCGCCGCTCGTCGCTGTTGCTGAAGCGTTTGTGTGACGTCGTCGTCGCGACCGTGCTGCTTGCACTCACGGCTCCGCTGTTCGTCTGGATCGCGTTGCGTGTCCGGCGCGACTCTCCAGGCCCGGTGTTCTTCCGGCAGACGCGCCTCGGCTACCGCCGCCGCGAGTTCACGTTGCTCAAGTTCCGGACAATGGCGGTCGACACCGACCCGTCTGTGCACGAGGAGTACAGCCGTCGTTCGCTCGCCGGTGACCTCGCGCCCGAGGAAAGTGGCTTGTTCAAGCTCGACCAGGCGGACAAGGTCACGCCGTTCGGCCGCTTCCTGCGGCGGACGAGCCTCGACGAGCTTCCGCAGCTCCTCAATGTGCTGCGGGGTGACATGTCGCTCGTCGGGCCGCGTCCGTGCCTCGAGTACGAGGCGCAGCACTTCGAGCCGCACCACCTGGAGCGGTTCGACGTCCCGGCGGGAATCACAGGCCTCTGGCAGGTCTCTGCCCGCGCGCGCTCGACGCTCGGTGAAGCGCTCGAGATGGACGTCACGTATGCCCGGAACTGGTCGCTCTGGCTCGATCTGCGACTTCTCCTCAAGACGCCCCTGCAGCTCATTCGCCCGTCGGTGACGCAGTAGCTCGAGCCCGGCGCGGCGCCTACACTTTCGCGCGTGAGCGCCCTCGATCCGCTGACCGACGAGCAGCGCGAGATCCGCGAGCTCGTCCGCACGATCGCGCGCGAGCGGATCGCGCCGCGCGCGGCCGAGATCGACAAGTCGGCCGAGTTCCCGTGGGACGTCGTCGAGGTGTTCCGCGAGAACGACCTCTTCGGTGTGATGTACGACGAGGAGTACGGCGGCATCGGCGCGAGCGCGCTCATGACGCTCGTGACGATCGAGGAGCTGTCGAAGGTCTGCGCGACGAGCGGGTTGATCATTGCCGTCCAGGAGCTCGGCTCGCTCGGGATCAAGCTGGCCGGCACGGACGGCCAGAAGAAGCGGTTCCTGCCGAAGCTCGCGAGTGGTGAGTGGCTTGCCGCGTACGCATTGACCGAGCCGGGATCGGGCTCCGACAGCGCCGCGATGCTCACGACCGCCGTTCGTGACGGCGACAAGTACGTCCTGAACGGCGGCAAGCGGTTCATCACGAACGCCGGAGTCGCATCGCTGTACGTCGCGTTCGCGAAGACCGACTCCGACGCAGCGCACAGCGGCATCAGCGCATTCGTCGTCGAGGCCGATGCGCCGGGTTTCAGTGTCGGCCGGATAGAGCCCAAGATGGGGATCAAAGGCTCGACGACCGGCGAGGTCTTCTTCGACGACTGCCGCATCCCGGCCGACAACCTGCTCGGCGAAGAGGGAGAGGGGTTCAAGATCGCGATGCGGATCCTCGATCGCTCGCGGCCCGGCATCGGCGCGCAGGGCCTCGGGCTCGCGCAGGGCGCGACCGACTACGCCGTCGAGTACGCGCGCACGCGCGAGACGATGGGCAAACCGATCGCGCAGCATCAGCTGATCGCCGGGATGCTCGCCGACATGGAGACGAAGTGCGAGGCGGCGCGCGGGCTCCTCTACAAGGTCGGGCAGATGATCGACGACGGCGACACCGGACAGGAGCTG
>Ga0207657_10003310_pt1 | contig 17235 bp, 14 predicted proteins | sample KBSC33metaG_FD_184316 | JGI IMG/M metagenome (GOLD analysis project Ga0207657, IMG submission 184316) | Corn rhizosphere microbial communities from Kellogg Biological Station, Michigan, USA - KBS C3-3 metaG (SPAdes) (version 2) | ecosystem: Host-associated > Plants > Roots > Rhizosphere > Soil ... | reverse complement strand
CGGGACTGAAAAAAGTCACCGAGCTGTTTCAACAGGATACAAGGGAGACGGTAAAGCTTACGTTCGCCACCGCGCCGACAATCGTCGAGCGACTTGGCGCCGACTCGCAGTTTGATATCGTGATCGCGCCGCCGATTGTGCTCGACGACGCGGCTCGGCAGGGAAAAATTTCGCCGGAACGTCGCGTGCTGCTCGGGCGTATCGGCGCCGGCGTAATGGTGCGGGCGCAGACTCCGCAGCCGTCCATCGCAACCGTCGAACAACTGAAAAAATCTCTGCTGGATGCCAGGTCGCTTGTGTTCAACCGAGCCTCGACGGGAACGTATTTGGAAAAACTATTCCAACGGCTCGGCATCGGTGCGGAGCTCGAACGCAAATCGATTCGCTACCCTAATTTCGCCGCGGTGCTCGATCATATGAGCCGCGGCGCAAACGGAGAGATCGGCTTCGGTGCGACCACGGTCATCGTCGAAAACACGCAGCGCGGAATCGAGTTCGTCGGGCCATTGCCTGCGGAAATCCAAAATTACACGGCGTACGAAGCTGCGGTTGTGCAGAATAACGCGGCCGGCGCGGCAGCCCGGGAGTTCATCGAGTACCTCAACTCCCCGCTGGCGAGGTCGGTGCTCACGGATGCCGGGATACTGTAGCCAAGACGGAGACGAGTCCGTCGCTGCTTGACAACAATAGGCAAGTCACTGGATTATTGAATAGGATGAAGATTAGGAAAGATCTCTCGTTCGTTCGAGATGACAGAATCTGTGATTGTCATTCTGATGCTAAGCCGAAGAATCTAAACTGAGATGCTTCGCTGTCGCTCAGCATGACGTCCGTGCAACACAATATCGCACAGTGGGACAAGGAGAATAAAAAAGTGAACCACAGAATGATTTCCGCCGACGATCATATCGACCTCGGTTATCTGCCGCGTGATTTGTGGACCGAGCGGTTGCCCGAATCTTTGCGCGAGCGGACGCCTCACGTCGAGGATCGCGGTGACAAAGGCGAATTCTGGGTATGCGATGGTGAAACCTGGGCGGATTATCGTGGTGAGCGCTGGTTCTCGCGCTCGAACCGGACTCGGCTTGCGCTCGATCGCGGCGGCGTCGGCGAAGCGCATCGCCCGACCACACCGGAAAAACGGCTCGCCGATATGGATCGCGACGGCGTCGAAGCCTCGTTGATGTTTCCGCCGATCATTGCCATGCAGGTGGGCGATGCCGAGCTCAGAAACGCCTGTGTGCGCGCGTACAATGATTGGGCGCTCGAGTTCGGCAATACAGCGCCGAAGCGGTTTTTCCCGGTAGCGATGCTCTCGTCGGTGGACGCCGAAGCGGCACGCGACGAGGTGGTGCGGGTGGCGAAACTGGGATTTCGCGAGGCGAATTTTTTGGTGAACGACGTGACCCTCGAAATGAATCTCAAGCCATGGGATGTTTTCTGGGACGCCGCGGAAGACGCCGGGATTGTCGTGTCTTACCATGTCGGCGGCAGCGTGCAGCGCGGCACCATTCGCGCGACCATCGATTCGGTAAAGCCGGGCGAACGGCAGGGTGTGTTCGATATGGGACTCAGTAACGGCGCGACTTCGTTTTTCAACCCGTTCGTCAACATGTTCAACTTCGGAACTTTGGAGCGCCATCCAAAGTTGAAATTCTGCCTCGCCGAATCGGCGATCGGCTGGATTCCCTTTGTCGTGCAGGAGATGGATTACCGCTACAAGCGGCAGTTCGAACGGAAAAAATCGGATGACATTCCGCTCAAATCGATGCCGAGCGAGATCTTCAAACGGCAGGTTTGGGCAACCTTTCAAACCGACTTTGTCGGACTTCACTTAACTGATTTTTTTGGCGACGGGCACATCATGTGGGGTTCGGATTACCCACACCCGGACAGCACCTGGCCTTTTTCACAGCAGATTATCGCGAAAGATTCGGACCATCTGGCACAAGATCTGAAACAGAAAGTATACCGCGACAACGCCGCTGCTCTATACCGAATGTAGCGCCTCTTGCCGCCAACTGGAGGGCGGTGGTGTGATGGCGCTCGGCTGTCCAGTGCAGTTCAATAAACTAAGTTATGTCTAGATGCATGTCCATGAATAAATCCTTCCGTGTAGGATTTTTGCTCACTCATACGCGACCCGCGGAAGTAAAACTCTCCGCAACCCTGCCTTCGAAACTCTAGATTTTCGAAATTTATCTCGAATAGTTGCCGGTTGAGCGGCGGGCCGCGATTGGCCTGAGATCTGCTTTTTTCAGGCATTGGGGGAATGCTGAATAGGCCGAATTCGCTATGAATACGACAAACAAAGAACAGTTATCCCTGGACTCGGCCGCTCGGCACATCCTCGAAGAGTGTCGCATGGTGCTCCCCGGCATTCAGGCGCTGTTTGGTTTTCAGTTGATCGCGGTCTTCAACCAAGGATTCGAGGAGAAATTGTCGACCGTCCAGCAGCAGATTCATCTCGCCTCGATTATATTGACCGTTTTTGCCGTCGCGCTCGTAATGACTCCGGCCGCTCTCCATCGCCAGATCGATCCGCTGGCGGTGACCCGACGGTTCATAGAATGGAGCACAATCCTGTTGCTCCTGAGCATGCTCCCGCTCGGGCTAAGCATATCCCTGGAACTCTACATTATCGCCGAGATTATCACCGGATCGTTCTGGCTCGGCTTGCTGGCCGCAGGCGGAGTCTTGGTTTTATTTTTTGCACTGTGGGTGTGGCTGCCAAATGTTAAGAAAGACGGGCGGCGCGCTGTTTGGCGTCACGTGAGAATTGCCAAACAGACTGAGGAGTCTTGAGAATGGCGGCTGTTTGCGTCGTCGGAACTAACAATGGTTAAAGCAGTTATCTTCGACATTGACGGGACGATCATCGACTCAGTGGGTGCTCACATCGACGCCTGGAAGCGAACCTTCGCTCATTTCGGCAAACAGGTTTCGGACGAGGAAATTCGGCGCCATATCGGCGAGGGCAGCGATGACATGTTACCGGTATTTTTCTCAGCCGCGGACTTGCACCGCTTTCGTCCGGAGTTGGAAAGATATCGAGGCGAGCTCTTTAAACGCGAATATCTTCCGAGCTTGAAAGCCTTTCCGAAGGTTCGAGAGCTATTCGAACGGATAAAATACGACGGCAAGAAGATTGCCCTTGCCTCAACGGCACAAGCGGAGGAAATTAACATCTACAAAGAAATGGCTGGTATCTCTGATTTCGTGGACTGTTCAGTGTGCGCGGAAGAAGTTGCAGAGTCGAAACCGCATGGCGATATCTGCGGTGCAGCGCTGCGCAAGCTCGGCAAACTGGCGCCTGCAAAAGTGATCTCTATAGGAGATACGAAATACGACGCGGAGGCGGCAGCGAGAAACAATGTTTGCACGATCGGACTGCTCTGCGGCGGCGGCACCAGCGAAGAATTGCAACAAGCCGGCTGCGTCGCGCTGTATCAAGATCCTGAAGACTTGCTCGCCCATATGGTCGGGTGCTTCTGGGCTCGCCGCCGGCAGGTCGATCTGGAATCCCGATCGTTCGGAAACGGATCAGCCGCGCGCTGAGGCTTCTTTTCCACCGTTCAACAAGCTGCGGATCGACTCCGCGCTCGTCTCGGCCCTCGCCCGCGCGCGCCTCATAATCGCGCCGGAGATCCGGTAAATTGGCGTAGTGTGCCGCGAGCCGGCGCAGCGCAATGCCCTTTTCCTGCAATGCCCTGAGCGCCGAATAGAGCGCTTGCTCGATGGCATCGGATTGCTCGGCCAACAAACTCTCCGGCGAAAAGGCATGACCCGTGTGGCAACGGTACCGGGTGAGATTACTATTCTGCAGCTCCCAGAGCGCGCCGTGGCAGGACGGGCAGGCAAACGCGGTGCGGTTGCCGCCCAACTGGGACATATCCTCAGCTTCCTTAGTCATTTTTATAAACTCGACTTCCGTTTGGATGGTCGGCGAAACATGATCGGGAGCGTCGGCGGTAGTTCGGTTTGCGAGATCGGTCAGCAACCGGGCGATTTGCTTGATGGTCAACTGATGATCGACGGCGACATTCCTCAGCGCATTGACCGGCATGTCGGAAAAGAGAGCCTCCGCCGGATCTTGCACGACAGCGGTGCCGCCGCAGGCTTTGATTGCCGACAACCCCGCGGTGCCGTCATCAAGATTGCCGCTGAGCACGACCCCGACGACTCGCGAGCGATAGGCCCACGCGGCGGAGCGGAACAGAGGATCGACGGCGGGCCGGTGGCGGTTTTCTTTGGGACCATGAATAATGCGCACGCGCCCAGGCTCGAGCAGCATATGGCGATTGGGGGGCGCGACGTAGATCCAGCCATTCTCAATTGGCGTATTGTCGGCGGGGTGGCGCGCCGGCAAGCTGCCCGCCCGTTGCAACAGAGCCGGCAGCAGGGAAGGGACATTCTGAGGAATGTGTAAAACGACGAAAAGGGCCGCCGGTAACTCGGCTGGAAGCAGGCTCACGAGACCTCTGAGCGTCTCAACTCCGCCGGCAGATGCACCGATGGTAATGATGTCCCGCGTCGCCATGAGGCTCCTTGGACTACGAGCCGATCGAGTCACCTAAAAAAGGCTAGCATCGTTACGGAGGTTGTTATAAGGCCCGCGGCAAAATAACTGAAGTCTACTGATGCGTGGCAAGCTCCCTAAGGCGACAGCAATCGAAACCTTATTGGCTCGTCATGAATTTCGGGGGGGGGGGGGAAAGCGGCAGAATTACTTTGAAGGTGGTGCCTTTTCCGGGCTCGCTCTCGACTTCAATCCGTCCGCCGTGATTCTTGACGATGCGTTCGCAGATCGGCAGTCCCAAACCGAGGCCGGTTTTCTTGTTGGCGGTGTAAAAGGGCTGAAAAATTTTCTTCGCCTCGTCATCTGTCATGCCACGGCCGGTATCCGTAACCATAATCACCGTGGCTTGATTGGTGCTGTTCTGCTCGGCGCCCACCGTCAATGTGCCGCCTTCCGGCATTGCGTCTATCGCGTTCAAATAGAGATTGATCAATACCTGCTCGAGTTGCTGCGGGTCGGCGTCGATGGGTGGCAGATCGGGCTGAATGTGGCGAGCCAAAATGACTTTCTGTTTGTAGAGGCGGCTCTCCATCATGTGCAGGGTGGTGTCGATCGCCGCGTGGATATAAGTGGGGCGCCGCTGCGCGTCTCCGGGACGGGCGAATTGCATCAACTCCTGGATAATTTTTTCGCAGCGTTTGGTTTCTTCGTCGATGATCCGTAAAGCCTGAAGTTGCGGGCTGGAGGGATCGGTGTCTTCGAGAAGATCCTCGACAAATCCCATGATTACGCCGAGCGGGTTATTGAACTCGTGCGCCATCGACGCGGTAATCTCACCGAGCGAGACCAGGCGTCCCGAAGCGATCAATTGTTGCTCGAGGGCCCGGTTGTGCTGGCGCATTTCTTCCTCGCTGGCCATCAGCTCGCGGAGCCGGTTGCGCTCGGTGATATCCTCGATCGCAAGCAAAATCAACTTGCTTTGGGCCACTTCACGGGCAATCGGTTTGGCGTTGAGGAGAAGACGTCGCTGGCCGGTGGAAAGCTCCTGGCCGATCTCGAAATCGCGGACCTCTTTGCCGGTTTCGGTGATCTCTCTCAACGCCGCACGCAGCTCCGGAACGTCCCAGGCGCGTTTGCCGATGTCGAAAATCGACCGGTTTTGCGTCTCCGCAGGCGTCAGCCCGGAGGCGTGGTAAAAGGCCCGATTGGCCGAGATGACACTGAGCTCGTGATCCAGCACCAGCAGCGATTCGTTGACGGTGTCGATGATGCCCTCGGCAAACTGACTCGCTTCGCGCATCGAGATTTCGGAAAGCTTCAGCGCGGTCACGTCATTGAAGGTCAGAACGACGCCATCGATCTTGTTCTCCAACGTGCGGTACGGGAGGCAGGTCATGATGTACCAGCGCTGTTTGCCGGTCTGGATTTCCTTCTTGATCGGAACGATCGTATCGAGAACTTTTTGCGCGTCCAAAACCAGATCATGACCGCTAAACTGATGAGTCAAATCGCGCAGCGGCCGGCCGACATCGGAAGAGATGACGTTGAAAACGGCCGCCGACGCTGGCGTAAAACGCTTGATCCGCAGGTCTCGGTCGAGAAATATCGTCGCGACCTCGGAGGAATTGACAAAGTTCACCAGGTCGTTATTGGCCTCGCCCAGCTGGTCAATTTTAGACTTGAGCTCGGCATTGACGGTATTCAGCTCTTCGTTTACCGACTGGATCTCTTCCTTCGAGGTCTCGAGCTCCTCGTTCGTCGACTGCAGCTCCTCATTGATCGAGAGAATCTCCTCGTTGGCCGCCTTGAGCTCTTCGGCGGAAGTCTCGTACTCGTTGACCGTTGCCTGAAATTCTGCTCGCACCGTCCTGAGCTCGGACTCGAGCTGTGCGACCAGAGTGACGTCCTCGCCATTACTCCCTAAAACAGACCGGGGCCGCTCGCTGGTATTGTCCGGCAGATCCTGGAAGATCACCGAATACAAACGTTCGGTATTGGATCGGCCGGGCGCCGGACTGATCGTGATCTGGACCGGCAACCGGTTTTCTCCGCGATTGACCTCGATAGGCGGCAGCTCGATGGCCTTTTGTTCTTCTACGGCCTGGCGCAAGCCCATGCGTATTTTTGCTGCGGTGGCGGTGCCCACCATGCTCAGCAAATTCGTATTGGGCTCTCCCGTGGGGTGCTCCAGGTATTTCGCGGTGGCGCCGAAGAAATAACGAATCGCGCCGTGCTCGTCCACCAGAACCACGCTGGCCTGAAAACGGTCGAGCAGGACGTCCTGAATCAACTCGGACAAATAGCCGGAAGAGGAAGGTTGCGGTTTGGTGCCCGAATCGATGCCCCATAACCGCCTACGGCTATACGCGAAGTCCGGAACGCCGGGAGGCACTGTGGCGGTGTTCCGGCGATATATCCGCCATTTGGCGGACACCGGCGCGAAATAGCTATCCTGCGAGGCGGTCCCGTCGGACTTGCCGAGAAATAGATAGCCATTGCCGGTAAGCGCAAACGCGAACAGCGAGAGCAGCCGTCGCTGCGCCACTGGCTCGATGTAAATCAACAAATTGCGGCAGCTCACAAGGTCGAGCCGGGAAAACGGCGCATCCGTGAGCAGATTGTGCACCGAGAAAATCACCGACTCGCGGAGGGACTTGGTGACCTGGTAGTGGGAGTCCTGCTTGGTGAAGAATCGGGCCAATCGCGCTTCCGAGACGTCGTTGGCGATGCTGTGCGGGTAGATCCCTTCGCGGGCGAAGTCCAAGGATTCGCTGTCGACGTCAGAAGCAAAAATTTGCAACGGAACTCTCTTATTGGCGGCTGAAAGCTCCTCCAGGAGGAGTATCGCAATCGAATAAGCTTCCTCGCCGGTGGAACAAGCCGGAATCCAGACGCGAATAGAACTGTGCTGGGGATGATCTCGAACCAGCGGCTTGATCACCGCGCGCTGCAATTCCTCGAACGCTTCGGCGTCGCGGAAGAAGCTGCTGACGCCGATCAACATGTCTTTCGCCAGCGCCGCGATCTCCGTGGGATTGTTTAACAGCCATTGCATGTACTCGGCCAAGCCAGTCAAGTGATTGAGTCCTATGCGCCGCTCGATGCGCCGCAGCAGGGTGGATTTCTTATATGCGGAGAAATCACTGCCGCCGTGCAAAGTGAGGATATCGAGAATGCTGTCGAGCTGTTCGAATTTTTCGCGCTCCTCGTTAACCGTGTCCGAGCGGATCTGCGGCACATAGCGCTGAACGATTTCGGCGATCTCACGGAGCGGCAATATGAGATCGACCATACCGGTGGCGATGGCGCTTCGGAGCATCGCGTCGAATTGGGCGGTTTCGGGTTTTTGAACGATCGTCAAGCCGCCGGCGGCGCGCACCTCTCGAAGCCCCAGAGTGCCGTCGGAGCCGCTGCCGGAAAACAGGATGCAAATCGCTCGCTCGCGCTGACTCTCGGCGAGGGAGCGAAAAAAGAAATCGATCGGCATGCGTATGCCGTCGCTCGTCTGCGGATCGGTGACGCGAATCCGGCCGTGTTCGATTTTCAGAAATTGGTTCGGCGGAATGGTGTACACCGAGTTTGCCTCGATGGTCAGCTTGTTCTTCGCTTCAATGACCCGCATCCTGGTGTGACTGCGAAGAATTTCGGCCATGTAACTGTCGCGCGATGGAGCGAGGTGCTGGATGACAATAAAGGCGAGCCCGCTATCCGGCCGAATCGAATCGAAGAATTCCTTCAACGATTCCAATCCACCGGCGGAGGCGCCGATGCCGACCACGATCAACGGGGATTCGGAGCTAGCCATGAACAATTCCCGAGGAAATTCGCAGTGGAACGATCCTACTCTATGCCTTCACTGAGGAGGTCGTCAAATGACCCTCGGCCGGCAAATGGACTTCAAAGATCGTTCCTCTGCCGGGCTGGCTTTGAACCTTAATCTTACCGCCGTGATTGTTGACGATGCGCTCGCAGATCGGCAGGCCCAAACCCAGGCCGCGGCGTTTTTTGGCCGTGTAAAAAGGCTGGAAAATTTTGTCCAGCGCCGAGGGTTCGATGCCAATCCCGCTGTCCGCCACCGAGATAATGATTTCCGGCGCGCCGGTATCTTCTTTTAGATCAGCTGCGACTGTCAGTTGGCCGCCGTTAGGCATCGCATCAATCGCATTGAGATAGAGGTTGACCAGGACCTGCGCGAGTTGCTGCGAGTCGGCGCGAACGCGCGGCAGATCGCTTGCGATTTCTTTGCTCGCTTCGACCTTTTGTTTGTAAAAATGATTTTCCATTAATTCCAAACTTCTTTCGATGACGGCCTGGACATTCACCGGCGCCATTTCGGCCACTTTGGGTTTGGCATAGTCCAGTAGATCCTCGACGATTTTCTTGCAGCGATAGGCCTCCTGATTGATGATCTGCAGCGAGCGATAGTCAGGGTCCTCCGGCGTGGCGCCGTTCAGTATGTCTTCGACAAAGCCGATGATGATTCCCAGCGGATTGTTGAACTCGTGCGCCATCGATGCGGTGACCTGGCCGAGGGAAACCAGGCGTCCGGAGGCGATGAGCTGCTGTTCGAGCTGCTGCGCCTGGTCGCGAAGCCTGCGCTCGCTCTCGCGCAGCGCCTCTTCGGCCACCTTGCGATCGCTGATGTCCCGGTTCGCCGCCATCACGACCGCGGTACTGTCGGGATTGCGCCACAAGACCATTCTGCTGTCGACAACGATTTCTCTGCCGTCCTTGGTGCGGTGGCGGAGCTCGCCGTTCCATATGCCGTCGCGCTGCAAGATTTTTTTGATTCCATCGACGCCGCCGTCGCGCCGGGTCTGCAGCAACTTCGACGGTCGCCGGCCCTGCGCCTCATCGCGGGTAAAGCCGTAAAGCCGCTCCGCACCGCGATTCCAATTGATGATGCCGCCGTCGAACTGCCACTGAAAAATCGCATCGTGGGTTTCTTCCAGCATCTGGGCCTGGCGGCGGGCCAGCTCACGGGTGCGCACGCGATTGCCGATATCGAGGTTGATGCCGACCCAGCCGGTGAGCCTGCCGGCGCCGTCGCGTACCGGGACGCCGCGCGAAAGGATGGGATGCCATGCGCCATCGACGCCTTTCACGCGATATTCGCGCTCCCAAGTGCAGCCGGTGCGCACGCAGTCTTCCCATGAGGTTCGCGTCGGTTCGCCATCGTCCGGGTGAAGCGCTCGCATCCAGCTGGAATTGGCCCAATCGGGCTGTTTAAAACCCGTCAGCGCGCAAAAGGACTCGCTCAAGTAGGTATTGTGGCCCTGCGCATTTGCGATCCAAATTCCATAGGGAATGGAATCGCCAATGGCGCGATAGAGTTGCTCGCTTTGACGCAGCTCCTCGATGGTGCGGATGCGCTCAATCGTGTCGGTGGCATGAACCAGATAAAGATCGAGCAGGCGAAGCTCGTGTTCCGAAGGCCGGTGCGGCTTCGAAAATTGTGTGGAAACAATGCCCAAGAGCTCGCCGGTGCGGCTCACCAGCGGCGTGCACTGCATGCCGCCATAACCTGCTTGTGTCGCCAGCGCACGGACACGCGCAGATCGTGAATAATCGCGCATGTCTTCGACAACGACCCTGCTGCCTGATGCCATGGCGCGACCGCAGGGTGATTCGTGGTCGAGCGGCAACTCTTGCAAACGATCGATATACTCCTGGGTGAAGCCGCGATGTGCCAGAATTTTCATAGTGTGGGTGGGCGCATCATAGATCTGCACGTCACCCATCGTTGCGGCGACGATCTCCATGGAGCCATCGAGAATCAACTCCATCGCCGTCTTGAGCTCGGTCGGCCGAAGCAATTGCGAGCTGAGCCGGTAAAGCCGGTTGAGGGCGCTGACTTCTGCGGCCAGCTCGGCCTCGCGCTGTTCCAATATTTCGGTCGGGCGTTGGTCAGTCACATGCTTTCGCTCGGATCAACGAGCTAAGCACAGTCTAGCGCGCCGTCGACGGCAGCTTCAATCAAGGAGGTAAAAAAAGAGCGCGGAGACGCCAGAGATCAGCGGAAATAGCAATTAGCGACGCGACACGCCGCGTTATTGGGATAACGATTTTACCGGGAGTCGGATGCGAAAGAGTGTTCCTTGGCCTTGCTCGGTTTCGACTTCGATCTTGCCGCCGTGGTTCCTGATGATGCGCTCGCAGATGGAAAGGCCCAATCCCATGCCGGCTTTTTTACGCGCGGTAAAAAACGGCTGAAAAATCTTTTGCATGTCGTCGCCGCTGATGCCGTGGCCGGTGTCGGCGACCGTGATGACCACAGCGTTCGGCAAATCGCCGGTGCCGTCGAGCTGTGCGCCAACTGTAAGATGGCCGCCGGCCAGCATCGCGTCCAGGGCGTTCAAATAGAGATTCACCAGCACCTGTTCCAGTTGCTGGGCATCGGCGTTGATGGGCGGCAGATCCGGGGCGACCGCCTCGGTCAAGCCGACTTTTTGCTTATAGAGACGGGCGTCGATCATCTTCAGGGTTTTAGCGACGAGGGTTGCAACATCAGTCGTTTGCGGCGTGACGGGTGTGGGCCGTGCGAATTCCATCAGACCTTGAATAATCTTCTGGCAGCGCTTGGCCTCCTCGTCGATGATCTTCAGGGTCTCGTAGTCGGCGGCGTCGGATGGTGTCGTGTTTAGCATCTCTTCGACGAAACCCATAATGATGCCCAAAGGGTTATTGAATTCGTGGGCCATCGAGGCGGTAATCTCGCCGAGAGAGACCAGACGGCCGGAGGCGATCAACTGCTGTTCGAGCAATTGCGCCTGCTCGCGGAATTTCCGCTCACTGTCACGCAGCGCTTCTTCCGCTTCCTTTAGCTCACTGATGTCGCTCAACGTCACCACACAGCCGATGCTTGAACCGGACCTATCGTACACCGGTCCGGCGCTCATGAGCATGTGTACATTGCCGCCGCCGCTCCGGCGCAAGTTCACTTCGACGGCACGGATCGGTTTACCGGCAAGACAGCCTTTCAGGAGATCGGCTGAATCCTTCACCTCCGACTGGGTAATCCCGGCGAACGGAAATACCTCGCCGAAAGATTGGCCGAGCACGCTTTTACCCCAGAACTCGTCGGCTTTCCGGCTCGCTTGAATGATTGCCCCTGAGGGATCGCAGACAACGATGATTTCTGCCGCTTGCTCGAGAATCGAGTTTGCGAGTCTTGCGGCAGCAAGAACTTCTTCGTTGCGTTTTTGTTCGGTGAGGTCGGTGACGACCATGCACAAGCATGCCTCATCGCCAATCGAGACGGCATTGACCGAGCAGTAAGTCGGCACGGCCGCGCCGTCGCTCGCGCAAAAAAGTAGCTCGGCTTTGGCCAGTTGGTTCCGGCCGCGTCGAATGAGAGAATCGTATACTTCGCGATCGGCGGGCGCGACGAATTCGCGAGCGAGTACGCCGATCACTTTTTCGTGCGGCAAACCAATCATGTCGGCAAAACGCTTGTTGCAGTAAAGGATGCTCCCGTCGGGAATGAGCGTGGCGGCGCCTTCGCTCATTTCCTGAAGCAGCATGCGCGCGGAGTAGTCTGCGCCGCGCAAGGTATACACTTGATCGCCCTGCGTACCGTTCACAACCAGGGCGTCGACTTCACCACGGCGGATCGCCTCGAGGGTTTCCTGCGCCTCCCGCAGTTGCTCTTTCAGTTGCTCGATTTCGGTGAGTTCTCTCGCCTTGCTCATGAGAATCTTTTACGAAGCCGCCGCGAGATCCATCCCGACGAGAATACGCTCGGTGTCGGAAAGATCTCCGATAAACCGGCGCAACGGCAGCGGTAGATGCTTCACCAGAGTGGGTGCGGCGATGATCTGTTCGCCCTTGGCAAGCGCGGGCTTTTGATAGATATCGATCACTTCGAGCTCGTAGCGGCCATTGAGATTGCGCTCGCATATATCACGAATGTTGGCTACGGCGCGAGTGGAGCGCGGTGTGGTGCCGGCGATATAGAGACGCAGAACATATTTATCGGTGCGCCGATCGCGGAGTGACGATTCGAAATTGAGCACGCGCGAGCCCTTGTGCTGTGACGCCATGTGATCTCCTTTTAGGTTCGGCTGCGCAGATCCAGTCCGACCAATACTCTTTCCGTATTCGACAGATCGCCGATGATCTTGCGCACCGGTTGCGGCAGGTTTCGCACCAGAGTGGGGATGGCGATAATCTGATCGCCACGCGCCAGTTGCGGGTTTTCCAGCAGGTCTATGATCTCGATCTGGCATTGCCCGTCGAGATATTCGGCGCAGATCTTTTTGAGATTCGCGAACGCGGCAATGCATTTCGGCGTCTGTCCAGCGACGTAAAGGCGCAAAATCCATTTGTCGCTTTTTGTCGGGGAAGTTTTCGTTGCTTTGGTGACCGCCATAGCTAGGCTCCTTTGCCGTTGCGTTCCCGTCGCGGTTTAGAACCCCCGTTACCTGAGCGTAATTGAGCCATTTGTACTCTGTCCATTTGCAGAGCTTGCTCGCGGCTAGTTTCCAGCGCGATCTCTTTTTTGATCTCTTCGGCTTCAGTTTCGAACTGGGCGCGTAAAGCGACAATCTGGCTATCGAGGGCTTGGCGCTTGCGCTCGAGCTCACGTTTTTTCCGCTCGATCGCCTCGCGGCGAAGCTGAGCCGCGGCTTTCTCGCGCGCTTCCTGTGCGGCACGGGCACTGCCGGTGAGCACGCCCTCCGCTCCCGCGTAAACGTCCTTGAGCTCGATACCGCGATCGGTGAAGATAAATTCACGAATTTGATTGGAATGAGCGATCCCGCGAGCCTTCAGAATATACAGCCCGCGATTGCGCTCGCCGTTATGCTCGATGTTGCGCAGGAGAATCCAGCTATCCATCAGCGAGGACACGCCGAGCTCGCTTTGTAACTCCGAATGGTCGCCTTCCAGCAGCGTGTTAAAAATCGAAGTGATCTGCCGCCCCTTCAGAGAATCGAGCAAGCGCGTAAGCATCGACTTCACTTCCAGGCTATCTCCGAGCGTCAGGTAACCGGATAAAGGATCGAATACGGTGATGCTCGGCTTGATTTGATCAATCAGTTTTTGAACCCGCAATAGATGCATTTCCAGGCCATGAAAATTCGGGCGGGTGGCATCGAAATGGAGCAAGCCTTTCTTCATCCAGGGCTCGAGGTCCAAGCCGATGGATCTGAGATTGCGGGTGACCTGCGCCGGGCTTTCTTCGCTTGAGAAATAGATGCAGCGCTCACCGCGTCTGCACGCGGCGTCGACGAAGTGTGCCGCGATACTGGTCTTGCCGGTTCCCGCCGTGCCCGAGATGAGAATGCTGGTGCCGCGATAATATCCTTTGCCGCCAAGCATTTGGTCGAGGCTCTCAATGCCGGTGGAAACTCGTTCCGAAGCGGCTTTGTGCTCCAGGCCGAGTGAGGTGATCGGTAAAACCGAGATGCCTTGCTCGTCAATAAGGAAGGGGTACTCGTTGGTGCCGTGGCTCGAGCCGCGATATTTGACCACACGCAATCGACGCGTGGAGATCTGATCGCGCACACGATGGTCGAGCAAGATCACGCAGTCCGATACGTATTCTTCCAAGCCGTGGCGTGTCAAGGTTCCGTCACCCTGCTCGGCGGTGATCACCGCCGTCACGCCCTTATCCTTGAGCCAACGGAAGAGTCGGCGCAACTCAGCGCGCAGAATATTAGTATTTTGAAATCCTGAGAAAATCGCTTCGATGGTATCCAGAACGACGCGCTTGGCGCCGATAGAGTCGATCGCATGACCGAGCCGAACGAACAGTCCTTCAAGGTCATACTCGCCGGTTTCCTCGATTTCGCTGCGCTCGACCCGGATGTAATCGATCGTGAGCTTCTTACGCCTGGATAAATCCGCCAAATCATAACCAAGAGACGCGACGTTCTTGGTCAGATCTTCTTCAGTTTCCTCGAACGCGATGAAGACTCCAGGGTCATCGTAGTCAATCGCGCCATGCACCAAAAACTCGACGGCGAAAAGTGTTTTGCCGCAACCGGCACGACCGCAGACAAGCGTGGGCCGGCCGCGCGGCAGCCCGCCCAAGGTAATCTCGTCCAGGCCGCGAATGCCGGTTGGCGATTTTGCCAGTGCCGAGTGGCTCGGCGCGGAATTTTTTTTCATTCTTTTGATTAAGCAAAACGCTTCAAGATAGACTGCGCTGATTTCACGGCCTTAATACAAATATCAAATACAGAATGCAAACACGATCCCACTATGCATCGAGCGAGCGTGGATCGGAAAGAATCCTGCGTTGTCCTCAGGTCAGGTTTAGAGACCCATGGAGACGGGCAAGGGAAGCAGTGACCGCGAAACCGTGTTTTTCCGGTGGCAAGAAACTACGGACAAACCGCGCAATTCAGTTCGTCAGCTCGCGCATTACGCCTTTCAGTTTTTGTATGTCCAGCGGCTTGGTGAGATACGCCGTGGCGCCTTTGCGAAAGCACTCATCGCGGGTGTCCGCGGTCGGATACGCGGTGATCATAATGACCCGCGTTGACGGCGCGCGACGTTTGATCTCGGATAGCAGCGCTACTCCATCGAGAGGGAACATCTTGATGTCGAGAATGGCGGCGCGAAAATCATTTTTATCGATTAGATCGAGGGCCTGGTTGCTGCCATGGGCGACACTGACGGCATAGCCTTCTTTACTGAGGATGCGGTTCAGCAATACCAGCAGATTCTCTTCATCATCGACGATCAGGATCGAATTCGGCATTATCGCTTCAAAGACATTATCCATGGTGATCCGGGTTCTGATGTCGTAGGGGAACAGCCTCGGCACCAAATTGTTTTTTTACGCTTCTCTTTGTTCCGTATTTTGAGCGGTCGCGCGGAGCCGGATCACCGGTGCAGAGGCTTTTTAGCGCGTCCACGCTTTTACCACTATTTCCTTTTTTGTGGCAATACCTCTCGAGTTTGTTATTGACGCACTGCGTCATAGGTATTCGTCACAATCGCTGCGGCTACAGTCGACCCAGGTGTTGGCGCGCAAGAGCGCGGCTGAGACCCTGTCATCGCGACGTTACTTTTTTGCCTGGATCTGCAGATTATTTTTTACCGCTTTGACGCCGCTCACTTGACGGGCTAGCTCTTCGGCCCGTTGCTTCTGCTGCTGCGTTTCCACGATACCGTTCAGTGAAACCACCTGATTGGTCGTGTCGACGTCGACGCGGGTCAGAGTGGCAAGCTTGTCCGCTGCAAGCTTCGTTTTCACACTTGCCGTGATGGTGGAATCGTCGATGTTTTGCCCGGCACTCTCGCCGGTCATTGCCGTGCATCCGCTGATGAACAGAAAAAACCCCAGAAGCAATGATGCTGTCGATTTCGACCACGGCGAATAATTTGCTTTTGGAAACATATCAACCTCCTCGAGGATCTTTATAAGTTGTCTCTACAGTCGTCCAGTCACTAAAAGGATGACGATGATCAGTACGATCAAACCGAGCCCGCCGCTCGGATAGTAACCCCAGCCCGAGCTATAGGGCCAAGTCGGCAGGGCGCCGATTAACAGCAGAATGAGGATAATCAGCAATATGGTACTCATACGATTGCCTCCTCTGTTCTCGGTTAGAGCTCATTGAGTAACAATTGAGTTCCCGACGAGATAGAAAGTTCCTCTTTGGCACGGTCTTGTCGCTTTACGCTTCGTGCGAGGGATGCGAAAGGTCGATCGCGGTATTTGCGTGACTCGGTTTCATCCGCGCTGTGTGCGGGGCCGTTGAGGCGCGATGCATAGCCGATCTTTCTGAGAATCTCCATCACACGCGTTGCCGAGCCCCAATCGCTCCATAAGACGTTGCGCACCGGGAATGCGGCCAGCCGAGACGGAAAGTCATGCGCCAGCGGCTCCAATATCTCTTTAGAGAAATTTATCGGCAGCAAGTCTTGGTAGATTTCCTGCGTCACCGCCTCTTCATCCGGGGTTCCGATCGCGTCGTAAATGGGTTGCATCGCGCTGAAAATGGCCGGACAAACGGTACGGACCAAATCAAAGAGCGTGCCCGTATTGAACACCATGATCATGGTGTTCCACAGGGCGCCGCCGCGGGCGAGCCTTTGCGCTGAGTGGTAATCGGGTTTTTCCACGAAGGAGGTAATTTGAACCGGGCCATTGCTACCGCGCCGTAACCTGTTGCCGGTCGCGATGTAACCGTATTCAGATTCGTCGCCGTCCGGCTCGATGCCGAGGAGGACAATGCGCGATGGATCGCGCCTGACGAACTGACCGGCGTGTTTGAGGTAGCGCATCAACTCTTCTTCTTGCAAAATAAAATGGTCGGAAGGCAAAAGCGTCACCAGCGAATTTGGACAACGCTTGGCAATGTGCAAAAGAGCGAAGATGATTCCGGTGGCGGTTTCTTTGTTTTCCGGCTGAACGAGCACGGTGCTCGGGCTGCGCTGGGCTATTTGCCGTTCTACATCCGGGAAAGCCAGATGACTGCGATTCATTACTGTGAAAATACTGGACGGTGGCACGAGCTTTTCGGCCCGGTCCCAGGTGTGCTCGAGCATCGAACGGCGGCCGATAAAATTGACATATTGCTTGGGTAAGAAATCTCCACGCAGGCGATGAATAAAGGGTCTTAGTCGCTTACCTTCTCCGCCCGCGAGAACAAGTGCGCATGAACTTGGTGCGCTCTTTATGGCCGGCTTTTTGGCGATCACATCGTTTCCCAACATGCTTGCTCCTGTTCGGTCCGGCTGGCTAGGCCGCCCGTTTCACC
>Ga0207657_10003306_pt1 | contig 17240 bp, 21 predicted proteins | sample KBSC33metaG_FD_184316 | JGI IMG/M metagenome (GOLD analysis project Ga0207657, IMG submission 184316) | Corn rhizosphere microbial communities from Kellogg Biological Station, Michigan, USA - KBS C3-3 metaG (SPAdes) (version 2) | ecosystem: Host-associated > Plants > Roots > Rhizosphere > Soil ... | reverse complement strand
GAGTCGTCGATCGAGAGGATGAAGCACGCGGAGCACTGCGGCTTCTCCTCGAACCCGACGTTGAACCAGACCGGCGAGTTGAACGCGGCGAGCTGGTTGACGAGGATCGCCTTCAGCTCGTCCTCGAACGTCCGCGCCTCGTCCTCGGTCGAAAAGTAGCCGCCGTCGCGGCCCCACGTGCCGACCGTTGTGACGATCCGGCCGATCATCTGCTTGACCGAGCGCTCGCGCTCCGGGCTCGACATGCGGCCGCGGAAGTACTTCTGCGCGACGATGTTCGTCGCCGTCTGCGACCAGAACTTGGGGAACTCGACGCCGCGCTGCTCGAACGCCGGCCCGTTCTTCCCGGGGATGTGCGCGTCGCGCGTCTCCCACTCGATCTCGTCGTACGGGTCGCGGCCCTCGATCGTGAAGAGCCTGCGGACGGCGAGGCTGGCGTCCTCGTCGATGACGCTGTTGACGAGCTCGTCGGGGTGGATCGGGACAGTCTTTTCGTGCTCTACGGACGCCATGCGCTCCTCTTTTCTCAGCCTGAATGGTACGTCGCCGGGCCGGGTTGACCGACGGGCCTGGGGACTCTAAGGATCGGTCCTGACGGATCGAAGGACGGCGCTGTCGAGCCGTCTAGGAGCCCTGGCGGCGCTTGGCGAGAAGGCCGATCCCACCCGCTGCGATCAGCAGCAGGGCGAGCGCACCGAGCACGATCAGGGGCAGCGGAACCGATGACGGGCTCGAGTGGTTGACCTTGTCGACGGCGCTCGGCAGGCCCCCTCCCGGAGGTTTCCGCCCGGGCGGCTGCGTGGTCGTCGTCTGGGAGCCGGTCGTCGTCCGCTTCGTCGGCGGCTTCGCCGCGGGCGGCACGAGCGTGTCCGGGGTGATCTTCGTCCCCTTCCTCTTCAGCTCCGACTTGGCGTTCTGGAGCGCGCGCAGGATGTCGTCGTGGGCGCTCGAGTAGGTCTGGACATCCGCCGGCAGGTGCTTCAGGGCGTCCGAGTAGCAGTGGATCGGATACGTGTTGTCGATCCGGCCGTCGTACCAGTCGTTCAGGAGCGCCTTCCAGCACGGGGTCGCCGCGGCAGCCGGAAGGGGCCGCGCGACGCCTGCCGCGAGCGACAACGCCACGACGCCGACGCCGATGCCGATCCGCAGTCTCATGCTCCGCCCCACGGTCGGCGCGAGCCTACGGCGGGGCTGTAAGGCTTCTGTGTGCGGGGAGGGTGCAATCGGGGGCGGATGGTAGCTTCGCGATCCATGGGTCGGGGACTTGCTGTCGCCGCACCGCTGCTTCTTACCGGGCTCGCACTGTTCTTCGGCGGAGGTCCGGGTGACGGTTCGGTCTTCTGGCTCGGCGCGGGCGCGCTCGTAGCGATCGCGGCCCTGCTGCTCACGGTCGGCGGCCCGAGCGGCTGGCCGGCGATCGCGCCCCTCGCCGCGCTCGCTGTGTGGTGCGCGGTGTCCATCAGCTGGTCGGGTCTCCCTGACCGCTCGTGGGACTACGCAAACCGCACGGTCCTGTACGCGCTGTTCGCGGCGCTCGGGCTGTGGGCGGCCGCGCGTACCCGTGCGCTCGCGAACGGGCTCGCGGTGCTGCTCGGTGCGGTGATCGTCTGGTCGCTCCTCGGCAAGGTCTTCCCGTCCTTCTACGACTACAGCGGCCCGGACGTCACACGACTTCGCGGGCCGATCGGCCTGTGGAACCAACTCGCACTCGCGACCGACTACGCGCTCGCGCTCGCGCTCGCGCTGCGTGGCCGCGCCGGTGCGCTGCTGGCGTATTCGGCGCTCGTCGCGCTCCTCCTCACCTACTCACGCGGCGGGATCCTCACCGCCGCGCTCGTGTGCGTCGCCTGGTTCTGCTTCTCGGACGAGCGGCTCGAGAGCGCCGTCGCGCTCGTTGCCGCCGCGCTGCCCGCAGCGGTCGTGGGAGGGATCGCCTTCGCGCTGCCCGGTGTGACGACCGACGGGCAGTCACTGCACGTCCGCTGGCGCGACGGCATCGTGTTCGGCGCGCTCCTCGCCGTCGGCGCCGTCGCGGCGCTGGTGGTCGAGCGCCTGCCGCGGCCGAGCGACACGCGTGTCCTGCGCCGCGCCGCGATCGCGTTCGGCCTGCTCGGCTTGGGCGCGGCAGTCGTCGCGGTCGCGGTGAGCGGGATCGGCTCGGGAGCGGTCGGCAACGGCAGCGGTCGGATCGGCTCGACGAGCTCGAACTTCCGCTTCACGTGGTGGAGCCAGGCGTGGCACGGCTTCACGGACCACGTGCTGTGGGGGAACGGCGCGGGCTCGTTCCATCTCCTGAACCTGATCTACCGGAAGACGTATCTCGATTACACGATCGAGCCGCACAACCTCCCGGTGCAGATGCTCGCCGAGCTCGGGCTGGTCGGGTTCGCGCTGCTCGCGATCGCCTGCTTCATGCTGCTGCGCGGCTCGGTGCGTCGCAGCGGGCACGAGCTTGCGCTCGCCCTGCTGCTGCCCGCCTTCCTCGTGCACTCGCTCGTCGACGTCGACTGGGACTTCGCTGCGGTCGCCGCGCCTGCGTTCGTCGCGGCAGGTGCGCTCGTGGCCGGTCCCGCTGTGCGACGCGTGCGCGGGTTCTCCCTGCTGCCGGCGCTCGGTGTCGCGCTGATCGTGCTCGGCTCGCTCATTTCACCCTGGCTGGCTCGCCGGTGGGCAACCCAAGCTGCGGATGCTGCGCTCGCCGGCCGGAACGCTCGCGCGATCACGCTCGCGAACCGGGCGCATACGCTCGACCCGTTCCTACTCGCGCCCTACTACGCGAAGGCGGACGCCGCTACGACGAAACGCGAGACGTTCCGGCAGTACGTACTCGCCGTGCAGCGCCAGCCGAAGAATCCGCAGCCCTGGCTCCTCGCCGGTGAGTTCGCGATGCAGGTCGGCTGCCCGTACGCGGCGTGGCAGCACCTCGAGCGGTATACCGAGCTCGATCAGAAGTCGAACGGGCCGGGCGGCGAGGAGTACAACGCGATGCTCAAGCTCGTGGACCACCACGAGTACACGTGTTGACGCTCAGCGCGCGCCGAGCACGACGACGAGCTGTGCGCCGTGGAGCGCGCTCGTCGACATCCCGTCCAGCGGGCCGACGATCTTCACGTGCAGGTCGCTTGCGAGCCGTCGGCCTTCGGGCTCCCAGCCGCGGCGGTACATGACGACCGTCGTCGCATAGTCCTGGCGCTTCGCATTGGCCTTGCCCGGCACGCGATAGCCGATCCCGGAGAGCTTCGCGGCTTCTGATGAAGCGGCGCCGTTCCGCCCGTTGCCGTTCAGCACGAAGACGCCCGTGTGCGAGCGGGTGTGCTTCGCCGGCGGCACCTTCTTGATCTTGTGCACGATCGCCTGCGCCTTCTTCGTCGACGTCGTCGCAGGCGCGAGCACCGACGCCTCGGCGTGCCGCTGCACCGCGTGCGCGAGCGGCTTCGCGAGCAGCATCACGGCGGCGCCGACGAGCAGCACGAGCTCGATCACGGCGACCAGGCTCGCGACGACGGTTGCCGTCCGCCAGGGGCGGAGCGCGTCGGGAGAGGGGAGCGGGGCATCCACAGCTCCGCTCGTTTCGCTACTGCGCCGCGGCTTCCTTCGTCCAGGCCCACGTTCGGGCGATGCCGTCGTCGAGCGACACGTCCGCGCTCCAGCCCAGCTCGCGCCTCGCGCGGGCAGGATCGATCACCGAGCGGATGACGTCGCCGAGCCGCGCCTCTCGGTGCAGGGGCTCCTCGTCGATCCCGGCGGCGCGGCGGCACGCGGCATGGAGCTCGTTGATGCTCGTCGCGACCCCGGTGCCGATGTTGTACGGGCCGCCGCTCCGACCGACCGTCGCGAGCAGTGCGGCAACGACGTCGCCGACGTAGACGAAGTCCCGGCGCTGCTCTCCGTCGCCGAAGATCACGGTCTCCTCGCCGCGCGCCATGCGCTCGAGGAAGATCGCGACCACGCCACCCTCGAGCCCCGAGTCCTGGCGCTCGCCGTAGACGTTGCCGAAGCGCAGCGAGACGTGCCTCGTGTCGAAGATGCGGTTCCACCCGGCGAGGTACTCCTCACCGCACTTCTTCGCGATCCCGTACGCCGAGAGCGGCTCGAATGGCGACTCCTCGGTGGCGGGCACCGGGCACTCGCCGTAACCGGCCCCGCCGGACGACGAGAAGATCACCTGCGCCTTGCCGGCGGCCGTGAGGACGTTCGCGGTGCCGACCACGTTCACCGCGGCGTCGTAGCCCGGATCCTTCATCGAGGTCTGCACGTCGGCCTGCGCGGCGAGGTGGAAGAAGACGTCCGCGTCGACCGAGAACGGCTCGCGGATGTCGTGCTCCAGCAGCGTGGCGGCCGGATTCACGAGCTCGCGCTTCCCGGATGCGAAGTTGTCGACGATGGTCACGTCGTCGCCGCGTGCGAGGAGCGCGTCGACGAGATTCGAGCCGATGAAGCCCGCACCACCTGTCACGACCGCCTTCATGGAGGCCGTAGATTAGAGGAAGCGATGTTCGTCACCTTCGAAGGCGTTGACTGGTCCGGCAAGAGCACGCAGGCGGTGCTGCTCGTGGAGTGGCTGCGGGGTGAAGGACGGACTGTGGTCGCGACACGGGAGCCCGGCGGCACGGCGGTGGCCGAGGGCGTTCGCGATCTCGTCCTGCACGGTGCCCACATGGCGCCGTGGGCCGAGGCCGCCCTCTACGCGGCCGCGCGGGCCGACCATGCCGCACAGGTGATCCGGCCGGCGCTCGCCCGCGGCGACGACGTGGTGTGCGACCGCTACCTCGACTCGTCGGTCGCCTACCAGGGAATCGCGCGCGGCCTCGGCGAACAGCGGGTGCGCGAGCTCAGCCTGATCGTCACCGAAGGGCTGCTGCCCGACCGGACGTTCCTCGTGCTGCTCGATCCCGAAGCGGCGCTCGGCCGCGCGACCGGCGATCATGACCGGATCGAGCGCGAAGGAGCGGAGTTCATGCAGAAGGTCGATGCGGGCTACCGGGAACTGGCCGCTGCCGACCCGGACCGGATCGTCGCGGTCGACGGCGCGCGGCCGCCCGACACGATCGCGGAGGAGATTCGTGAGCACATTCGCCCGCTTCTCTGAGCAGCCGGAAGCCGGGCGCCTCCTCGACGCGGCCCTGCGCGAAGGGCCGGCGCACGCGTACATCTTCCACGGGCCGCCCGGCGTCGGGAAGAGCGAAGTTGCGCGTGTGTTCGCTCGCGCGTTGCTGGACACCTCGCGCGAGTTCCACCCGGACCTCTACGAGCTCGACGCGCTCGGCGAGATGATCCGTATCGACGCGATCCGCGAGCTGCGGCGCGACCTGCACATGCGCCCGTTCGAGGCGAGCCGCCGCGTGTACCTCGTGCATCACGCGCACCTGATGAACGAGGACGCAGCCGATGCGCTGCTCAAGGACCTCGAGGAGCCGCCGCTCTACGCGGTGATCGTGTTGATCGCCGACGACCTCGGCTCGCTGCCCGAGACGATCCGCTCGCGCTGCCAGCTCGTGCCGTTCCGGCGGCTGTCGGAGAAGGCAATCCGCGGTCTCGTCGACGCCCGTGCCCCGCAGCTCGACGATGCGGCGCGCAGCGCGTTGGCGCGCGCGGCCGGCGGCCGGCTCGACCGGCTGGAGCGGCTGCTCGATCCGGCATCGGCGGAGCGCCGCGACGCGCTGATCGCGCAGGCGCGTGCGGTCTACCGCGAGCCGGAGTTCGATGCGACCGCGGCCGCGGCGGTCCTGATCGCGAACGCACAGGCGCGCGCGACGGAAGCGCGCACGGTGGAGGAAGCGCGCATCGAGGGGCTCGATCTGCCGGCCCGCGAGGCGGAGACGCGGGTGAAGCGCGCCGCGCGCGGCGCCGAGCGCGAGGAGTTGCTCGCGCAGCTCGAGGAGCTCGGTGCGTGGTACCGCGACCTGGTCGCCGTTGCGGTCGGCGCGGGGTCGGCGGCCGTGCACCTCGACAAGCTGTCGCTGCTCGAGGAGGACGCGACCCGCGAGCGGCTGAACGGCGCCGAGCGTGCGGCGGAAGCGGCACGCGAGTCGTGGCGTGCGCTGGAGGAGTTCAACCTGGCGCCGCAGCTCGCGCTCGAGTCGCTGTTCCTCCAGGTCTCGCGCGAGCTCGCCTAGGAGTAGGCGATGTACTCGAGCAGCGATCCGTCGGGATCGCGGAAATAGACGCTCGTCCCGTCGCCGCGCGCCCCGAAGCGCGCAACCGGCCCGAGCTCGATCGGCACGCCCAGCTCGGTGAGATGCCCGACGGCGGCCTCGATCGGGCCGTCCCAGACGAAGCACAAGTCGGAGCCGCCGGGCACGACGGGCGGCTCGGCGTTCGGCTGGCCGTCGACGCCGGGGCCGTGGATGTTCAGCTGGTTCGCGCCGAACCGGTAGACGTAGCCGTCCCCGCGCGCAACCACCTCGGCGCCGAGCACGTCGGCGTAGAACGCGTTCGAGCGATCCCAGTCCGAGACGGCGATGACGCAGTGATCGAGAGCAGCCACGCCCGTGAGAACGCGCTGCGCGGGGCGGTATTCCGCGCCTCGCATCCGGCTACAGTTCCCCCGACCCGCCGACGTAGCTCAGTTGGTAGAGCACTTCACTCGTAATGAAGGGGTCGGGAGTTCGAGTCTCCCCGTCGGCTCCTTTGGTAGAGCCAAAGAGAAAGCCCCGGAAGGGGCTTTCCTCGTGTGTGGGCAGAAGCCGTCCGTCGTCGCTGGGCGCGCCGGTCGAAGTCCGACGGCCGACCACTCGCCTGATCCGAGCCTCGTCTGCCCGCGTTACTTTCGTTGCGGTCTGACGACTAAGGAAGTCGTGGGTTTCGCTGCGAGAAGGGTGTCCTCATGGCGCTAGCGCCTGTTGCCGTCACCATGGGGCCGCGTAACCAGCGACGTTTGACAATGGGCGCGATCGTCCTCGGCGTAGTCAGCGTCGCGGCGGCTGCCGCGTTCCTTCTTCTGCCCTCGAGCCACTCCGGGGCCGGCTCAGCACGCCCAGTCGAGCGCGTCCATCCTCCGACGTTCGTGACGGACAAGATCGTTTACGGGATGAAGAAGGTCGAAGTGATTCAACGCATCGGCCACCCAGCGAAGACGGTCGGACCGTGCTGGCAATACGACGAGAACGAGAAGATCAGGAACGGAGAGGACTTCCTCGACGCCGAGCGTGTCTGCTTCCTCAGCGGCGTGTACTCGTACGACTATTCGGAGATCGACGGCAAATGGAACTACCCGACCGACTCGATCAACCTGCCGCACCCGATCGGCTAGTAACGGCGTTCCGGAACGACGCGCGGGCGGACCGTTACAGCTGCGGCCTTACGCAGGCATGGCCGCCGCACCCGTATGTAATGGGTGCCGCCCAAGGCTCCCGGTATGGATATTTTCCGTTCATCTTGCGCCAGTGGTCCTCGATGATCGCCAGGACGCCGCTGTAGAAGCAGTATCTGACGGCATCGACGCCGGCGAGTTGCGGCCCGAGCTTGGTTCCGTGGAACGTCTGTCCGCTGATGCGGTAGATCCAGCAGCCGCCGCGCCTCTGATCGGGCGGGCCGAACCGTGCGAGCAGTTGGCGACTGCGGACGCCGTACGCGACACCGAAGGCACCGAAGGTGCCGTAGACCTCTGCCGACGACCGGCTTGCCTTTGACGCCCGACCCGGACTGGAACTCCCGGAATGTGTCACGACATAGGCAGCGACACCTGCGGCGATGACCAACGCTGCGACCGCAGCCGTCACCGACCTTCGCCTCACGCGCGGACCTAACCCCTCCACACCATGCTTAGTCGTTGAACCGTCGCGAAAAGTAACGAGCCGCCGACGTGGTTCTCCGGATCAAGCCGGGTCGGCATCTACCACGACGACGGCCTTCCCGCGCACGCGTCCGTCCTCGACGTACCTGATCGCCGCGGCCGCGTCAACGAGCTCGAAGGTCCGATCGACGACGACGCGAACCGTCCCCGTCTCGATCATCCCGGCCAGCTCGAGCAAGTCCGCGCGCGTGGTGCGGGCGAGGAACGGCATCAGCTTCTGGGCGCCGGCGAACGGCTTGAGGATCATCACCGCTGCGATGCGCGCCAACGGCCCGACGACGTTGCCCTTCCCGCCGATGACGATCAGCATGCCGTCGGACGCGAGAGCGCGTCGGGTCGCACGAATCGACCGCGCGCCTCCGATGTCGAGGATCACGTCGTAGCGCCTGCGGTCGCGCGTGAAGTCCTCGGCGCCGTAGTCGATCACGCGGTCCGCGCCGAGCTCGCGAACGAGGTCGGCCTTCGACGCGCTGCACACGGCGGTCACTTCGGCGCCGTATGCCTTGGCGAGCTGCACGGCGAACGATCCGACACCGCCGCCCGCTCCGGTCACGAGCACGCGCTGCCCCGCCTGCACCTTCGCGCGGTCGCGCAATGACTGCAACGCGGAGATCGCCGCGACGCCGATCGTCGCAGCCTCCTCGAACGACAGCCACGCCGGCTTCGGCGCGAGCGTGCCCGCCCGCGCAGTCGCGAGCTCGGCAAACGTGCCGCTGCCCGTCCCGAACACCTCGTCGCCCGGCGCGAATCCGTCGATGCCGTCGGCGACCGATTCGACGACACCGGCGAGGTCCCAGCCGCGCACCGGCGGCGATGGGCCGCGCAGCCCGCCCATCATCGGCCGGGCGATCAGCGGCCGGCCCCGCATCAGGCGCCAGTCGCCGGCATTGACCGACGCCGCGCGGACGCGGACGAGGACGTGATCCGGCGCCGGCTCGGGCGGGTCGATCTCCTCGAGCCTCAGGTCTGCCGCGGCGCCGTAGCGCCGGTTGAGCATTGCCCGCACGTGCCTCAACCTCCTGCTTAGACTGTAAGCTTAGCGTGTAAGCTAAGCGTACGCCGTAAGCTTGTCAAGCGATGAGCGCGACCCGACTTCCCCTCAGCCGCGACCGGATCCTCGAGCGGGCCGTCCAGATCGCGGACGCGGATGGAGTCGAGGCGCTGACGATGCGCCGGCTGGGCGAGGAGCTCGGCTTCGAGGCGATGTCCCTCTACCGGCACGTCAAGAACAAGGACGACGTCCTCGGTGGGATCCTGGACGCCGTTCTGGCCGAGATCGAGTCGCCGGCCGGCGTCGGCGAGTGGGACGAGGCCATTCGCCGGAGTGCGATCTCCGTCAACGACGTCCTCGGCCGTCACGCCTGGGCGACCGACCTGTTGATGTCTCCGGCGGGGATCCGGCCGGCGCGGCTCGCCTACATGAACGACCTGCTCGGGCGCCTGCGCGAAGGCGGCTTCTCGGCCGACACGACCTACACGGCGTACCACGCGCTCGATGCGCACATCTTCGGCTTCGCCCTGTGGCTCGCGAGCCACACCGTCCCGCCGGAGGTCGTCGAGCGGCTGGCCCGGACGATCCGCCTCGACGACTACCCGTACCTCGCGGAGCACCGCGACCAGCATCTCGCCGAGGGCCCGCACCACGACGTGAGCGCGTTCGAGTTCGGGCTCGACCTGATCCTTGACGGATTGAGGAAACTACGCACCTGACGATGTTCGACTCCGACTCCGCATACGACGCGTTCATGGGGCGGTACTCGCGCCGGCTCGCGCCGGTGTTCGCCGACTTCGCCGGAATCGGCGACGCGGCGAGTGCTGCCGACGTCGGCGCCGGCACCGGCGCGCTGACGACCGAGCTCGTCGCGCGCGGCCTGCGCGTGGCCGCCGCCGATCCGTCGCCGCAGTTCGTCGACGCGCTGCAGACCCGACTGCCGGACGTCGATGCGCGCGTCGCGCCGGCCGAGGAGCTTCCCTGGGACGACGAGAGCTTCGATGCGTCGCTCGCCCAGCTCGTCGTCGCGTTCATGCGGGACGCGCCCGCCGGTGTCGCCGAGATGCGTCGCATCGTCAAGCGGGGTGGGACGATCGCCGTCTGCATGTGGGACCGCCAGGGCATGGAGATGCTCGCCGCGGTCGCCCGCGCCCAGCAGGCGCTCGGGAGCGAGACCCCGACGGCCGAGGCGCGCGTGATGTACCGGACGCAGGAGGAGATCGAGAGCCTGTTCGGGGCTGGATTCGCCGGCGTCCACACCGAGCCGATCGAGACCGACGCCTCCTACACGGGCTTCGACGAGTTCTGGTCCGCGCTCAGCGGCGGCGCCGGGCCCGCGGGTGCCTGGGTCACCGCGCTGAACGACGAGCAGCGCGAGGCTGCTCACGCGGAGGTCCACCGCCAGCTCGGCGAGCCGGACGGTCCGTTCACGCTCGCCGCGAAGGCGTGGGCGGTGCGGGCGAGCCGTGCGTAGCCCCGAGCGGCGGGCGTATGATCGAGGGACGATGCAGGGTCGCCTGCTCCGTCCCCGTGGGATCGTCACGTTCGCCGTCCTCGTGGTCTGCGCCGAGGTCGCCGGGCGGGCGTTGACGCGCCATGTCGACCGATGGCTCCATGTCGCGCCGCTGGCGCGCACCGACACCTCGTATTACCCGTTCCTGCTCGTCGGCGTGAAGGCCGCCGGAGCGCTTCTGCTCGCAGCACTCGCCGCGCGCGGATTGCGTGCGTGGGCCGCCGCCGACGCCGGGCGGCGGATCCTCAACGCCTCCGGGCACGCGCACGACCAGGCTCCGCGCCTGCGGCCGGGACTGTCGGTCAAGGTCTGGGCTGCTTCCTTCACCGCGACCTCGCTCGTCTATCTCGTACACGCCGACACGGAGAGCGCAGTCGCCGGCCGGTGGCCGTTGCTCGCACCGTGGCTCCACACCTACGCGTTGCCGGTGTTCGCCGTCCTCGCGGTTCTCATCGCGTTCGCCTGGCGGCTCGCCGGCTTCCTGCACGAGATCGAGGCGTTCGCGGATCGCACGCTCGAGCGCGTCCGCCGCGTCCTCGCGCGCGTCGAGCACGTCCTTCGTCAACAGCATCCGCGCGCCGACGACGACACCTGGCCGCGGCGCCGCTTCGGCCTCTCGTTCGAGTCGCGTCCTCCTCCGCTGACCGCCTGACCCGCGGTCACGCCCAGTGCCCGTGGGCGACGTGTGTTGTCGCATCGAACGGGAGGAGGATCCATGAACACCACGTTCGTCACCGAAGCCGTGCAGCAGCACGACATTCGTGCGCACTCGATCTCGCTACTCGGGCCGCTCGTGGCGGCGGCGGGGATCGTCTGGGCGATCCTGCAGCCGAACCGCATCACGTTGCTGCACCCGCGCGGGCAGGGCTTCTGGTGGCTCGCCGTCGAGCCGCCGTTGTTGCTCGTCGCCGCCGGCATCGTGTTCACGCTGGTCGTCGCGCGGCCGCTCCTCGCCGACCTGGAGAGGCATCGTGCAACCACCCGCTGAGATGGTCCACTGGCTGTTCGCCGTGGGGATCCTCTTCGTGGGGTTGTGCCTGCTCGCGGAAGCGCTCGCGGGGCGCGACGTGTGGCACATGCGCGGTTGGCGCAAGTACCTCTGGCCGTCGCTGACGTTCGCGCTCGGCCTGTTCCTCTGGCCGGTGATGGCGTTCTTCACCAACTCGGCGATCCACATGTATGCGCACGGCTCGTGGGCCGACGCGCTCATGCTGGCCGGCGCGGCGGAGCTCGGGCTCGTCCACGGGCGTCTCACATCCCCGTTGTGGCGATTCACCTGGCCGGTTGCGTTCGTCGTCACCGGGACGGCGTTCATCGTCCACGAGCAGAACCCGTGGTTCTTCGCGCGGTCGGCGTTCCTGCATCACCTGGTCGGCTGGACGTTCATCGTCGGCGCGCTCGCGCCGCTCGCGCTCGCGTTCCGGCCCCGCTCGGCCGCGTTCCAGGCGGCGTTCGCCGTCGTGATCGTCGTCGTCTCGATCCAGCTCTTCGCCGATCGCGACGTCGCGCCCGTGTTCGGCCACCTGTCACCACTCGCCGGGCAGCAGCACCGATGAGACGCCTCGCGCTCGTCGCTCTCGCCGCGCTCGCGTTCCCGGCGGCCGCGTCGGCGCACGCCACGCTCCGGTCGACGACGCCGTCGTTCCGCTCCGAGTTGAAGCAGGGGCCGTCGGTGATCCGGCTGACGTTCGACCAGCACGTGAAGGTGCTGCCGAGCTCCATCCGCGTGTTGAACGGCGTCGGCAAGAACTTCGCCGGCGCAGCTCGGGCCGACGGGACCGACGTCGTCGCCCACGTGCGGCACTTGAAGCTCGGCGCGTACACGGTTCGGTGGCAGGCGATCTCCGCCGACTCGCACGTCGTCTCCGGCGTGTGGACGTTCGGCGTCGGTGTTCCGGCGCCGCCGGTCGAGAACGCGTACGGCGCCGGTGGGCCGACGACCACGGAGCACGTCGTCCGCTGGGTCTGGTTCCTCGGTCTGGCGCTGACGATCGGCGCGCTCGGCTTTCGCCTGATCGTGCTGCGCGGGCTCCGCGTCCCGCGCGAGCTCGAGCGGCGGATCGCGGTCGCCGCGGGGCTCGGGGCGCTCGCGACGATCCACGCCGGCATCGTCGCGTTCTCGCTGCGCGCGGAGGATGCGTTGCAGCTGCCGTTCGGGCGATTCCTCTACGGCGATCTCTCGCCGATGGCGAAGACGAGGTTCGGCTACGCGTTCGTGACGATGACGCTCGTCTTCGCGCTCGTGCTCGCGCTGATCTACGTCTCGTGGCTGCTCGACCGCGTCGAGCCGCTCGTGCCGGCGCTCGGGCTCGCGGTCGTGTTCGCCGGCGGGCTGTCGGTGTCGGGACACGACGCGGTCGATCCCGGCTCATCGTGGAAGACCGAGATCGCCGACTGGCTCCATCTGTCGGCGGCGTCGCTCTGGATCGGTGCGCTCGCGACGATGGCGCTGCTGCTGTGGACCGGCGCACCGGAGTTGCGCAAGGCGGCGTTCATGCGCTTCTCGCGCCTCGCGACGGTGCTGATCGCGGTCGTGCTCGGCGCCGGCGTGTACCTCGCGATCGTTCGGCTGCCGAACGTCAGCGACCTGTGGACGACCGGATACGGGCGCGTCTTGCTCGTGAAGATCGGGCTGGTCTCCTTCGCCCTCCTGTGGGGCGCGTTCCACCACTTCGTCGTCGCGCCTGCGCTCGAACGCGCCGACAGCGGCTTCCTCGGGCGGATCGGCCGCAGCCTCGCCGGCGAGAGCATGGTCGGCATGGCCGTCCTGCTGCTGGCCGCGATCCTGGTCGACTCGCGGCCGCCGACCTAACCAATTCGCAGCGGCGCCGTCGCATAGCTTGAAATGAAGCTAATCGCGACGGCGCTGCTCTCGCTCTTCGCCGGCCCGGCGGCTGCGACCCAGATCGGGAGCCCGACCTTCGGGCTCGCCACCGGCGGCGGCAGCGTGTGGGTCGGCGGCCTCGGCAGCGGCGAGGTGATCCGCGTCGATCCGGCGAACGGCAAGGTCGTCGCCCGCGTCACGGTCGGCGCGCGCGTCTTCAACCTCGCCGCCGCGCCGGGGGCGGTCTGGGCGATCGACAACGCGCTCTCGACTGCGGTGCGCGTCGACACGAAGACGGGGAAGGTGACGACGCGCGTGCCGGTCGGTTTCCAGCCGTACGACATCGAGTGGGGGTTCGGGTCGGCGTGGGTCGCGAACGCCGGTGACGGCACCGTGTGGCGGATCACGAACGGCAAGGTCGTCAAGAAGATCAAGGTCGGCACAGAGCCGAACGGGCTCACCGCGTACCGCGGCTCGTTGTGGGTGAGCGACCACACCCTCGGCAAGGTCGTGCGCATCGACCCGGCGACGAACAAGATCACCGCCACGGTGAAGCTGCCGGGCGCCGACTGGATCACCGGGCTCGGCGGCAGCATCTACGTCTCGCAGGAGACGAACGTCGTCAGTCGCATCTCGGTGGCGACGCTGAAGGTGACCGGTGTCGCGAAGGTCGCGCGCAACCCGCTCGGCTCGGCGATCGTCGGGACGCAGCTCTGGGTGCCGTGCATCGACGCGAACCAGATCGACGCCGTCGATCCCGCGACGATGCACGTTGTCGCGCGCAAGGTGGTGGCCGGCGGGCCGATTGCCGTCCTGTCGGCGTTCGGGCATGTCTGGGTCTCTCAGAGCACCGGCACGAAGCTCGTCCACCTGTAGATTCGCGGCGTGGAGCTGAGCGAGTACCGGGATCGCTTCCCGATCCTCGAGTCGACGACGTACCTGATCAACCACTCGCTCGGGGCGATGCCCGCGGAGGCGGAGCGCCGCCTCGCGCAGTTCGCCGCCGAGTGGCGCACGCGCGGCGCGCGAGCCTGGGGCGAGGGCTGGTGGGACACCGCGTTCCGCGTCGGCGACCTTGTCGGCGGCATCGTCGGCGCGCCGCCCGGCTCGACCGTCATGCACCAGAACGTCACGGTCGCAGAGGCGATCGTGCTCTCGTGCTTCGACCTGAAGCCGCCGCGTAACCGGATCGTCTTCGAGGAAGGTCTGTTCCCGTCGGTTCGCTACGTGCAGCAGGCATGGGCGCGCTTCGGCGCGGAGGTCGTCGTCTGTCGCGACGCCGAGGCGGTGATCGACGCGATCGACGAGCGCACGGTGCTCGTACCCGTGTCGCACGTGCTCTACAAGTCGGCCGAGATCCAGGACGTCGAGGCGATCGCCGAGAAGGCGCATTCGGTCGGTGCGCACGTGTGCCTCGACGCGTACCAGTCGGCGGGCGCGGTTCCGCTCGACGTGACCGCGCTCGGCATCGCGTTCTGCGTCGGCGGCTCGGTGAAGTGGCTGTGCGGCGGGCCGGGCGCCGGCTGGCTGTACGTGCGGCCGGACCTCGCCGAGCAGCTCGAGCCGGCATTCGCAGGCTGGCAGGCGCATGCGCGGCCGTTCGCCTTCGAGGACGAGATGGATCCCGCGCCGGGCGCCGGGCGGTTCCTCACCGGCACACCGGTCGTCGCTGCGAACTACGCGGCGAGCGCGGGCTACGAGATCATCGCCGAGATCGGCGTCGACCGGATCCGCGAGAGCTCGATGCGCCAGACGGCGCTGCTCGTCGACCTCGTCGACGAAGCCGGCTTCGAGCTGACCTCACCGCGCGACCCCGCGGTGCGCGGCGGCTCGGTCGTCTTTCGCGTGCCGGACTTCCAGGCGGTGCACGCAGAGCTCGCTCGGCGGGACATCATCTGCGACACGCGGCCCGATGCCGGCATCCGTTTCGGCCCGCACTTCTTCACCTCGGACGACGAGATCCGCTTCGCCGTGTCGCAGGTGGAGGAGATCCTCGCCTCGGGCGTGCACCTCGAGGGTGCGCACGTCCCGGCCGGGTACTAGAGCGCGACGCCGAGCACCAGCAGCACGATGCCGCTGCCGATGAAGACCGCGGTTGCGGTCATCTTCGGGCCGGGAACGTGCTGAAGCTTCGCCCAACCCATGCTCGAGGTGATCCACCAGCTCGTGTCGTTCATGCGCCGGCCGCCGAGCGACGCGCCGGGCCCCGCGGCCAGGAGCAGATAGAGACAGCCGAGCAGCATCAGCACGATCCTGAACGTCCAGAAGGTGTCGCCGCCGCTGATCAATGCACGTGCCTCGGCGATCACGATCGCGATGAGGAGCGCGATCGCGATGCGGCCGACGAAACGCAGAAGCTCGCGGGCGATCCACATCGGTGGGCGAACTATAGGAACCGCTTCAGCCGCTGAACAGTCTCCGGCGCGGTCGGCTCGTCCTCGTGGCGGACGTAGACGTACGCCGGGTCGCGGATCGTCGCGGCGACCGCGCGCAAGTCGTCGTCGGTGTACGGCGGCTCGCGCAGGCGGAGGTAGCGGAACGGCTCGGCGTCGGGATCGTTCACCTGGACGACCCCGTCGACGGCGCCCCACGACTCGTCGCGGAAGTCCCACGCGAGGCGGACGTCCTCCGGGACGGAGCCGAGGACGAAGGAGAGCGTGCCGTCGTCGCGCGGCCCCAGGTAGACGACGCGCACCGGCCCGAGCCGGTCCTCGAGCGCGAGCACGCGCTCGAGGAACGTCGTCACGCGGTCGAGCCGCGTCAGCGAGAACTTGACGGAGAACTCGAACCCGTCGGGAACCGCGTCGGCCCAGCGGCGAAACTGGTCGGCGGAGGGGAGGCGGTAGCCGGTCGAGTTGAGCTCGACCGTGTCGAACCGCGCAGCGTAGAAGGAGAGGAACTCGGCCGGCTGCAGTCCCTCGGGATAGAACCCGGGCCGCCACGACGGGTAGGACCAGCCGGACGTTCCGACCTTGATCGCCATCCCAGAACGGTACGCGTCGTGGGGACAGTCCCCGGGGCGGTTCGTGGGGACTGTCCCCACGGCTCGAGGCGCCGCGCGGCTTTCGCGTGGGGGCTGTCCCCACGACACGGCCGATCACGACATGTCTGGCGACCGTCGCAGGACATGGCCGATCGGGGTACCGTCCGAATGCCGGAATAAGGTCCGCCGGCCGTGACCGTGACCGAGGTGATCCCGGACAACACCATCGACGTTCTCGACCACGGTTTCGTGCGCCTCGACGGGGCGATGGCGGACGATCTCTCCGTCGTCAACGGCGCCCGCGTGTCGTTTGCGCGGCGCAAGACGGAGATGGACGACTCCGACGAGGGGCTCATCCGCTTCCTGATGCGCGACCGGCACGGCTCGCCGTTCGAGCACAACGCGTTCCGGTTCCACATCCGCTGTCCGATCTTCGTCGCCCGCGAATGGTTTCGCCATCGCATCGGTTCCTTCAACGAGTTCAGCATGAGATATGCGAAGGCAACCGACGACTTCTACGTCCCCGACGCCGACGACGTCCGCACCCAGGTCGGGAAGCCGGGCGCCTACAGCTTCGAGCCGGTCAGCCCGGAGCTCGCTGAGGAGACCCGCGACGAGCTCGAGGCGGTCTATCGCGACGCGTACGCGGCCTACGCGCGGCTCGTCGAGAAGGGCGTTGCCCGCGAGCTCGCCCGCTCGGTCATCCCCGTCGGCGCCTACACGCAGTTCTACTGGACGGTCAACGCGCGGGCCCTGATGAACTTCATCTCCCTGCGGAACGCCGAGTTCGCCCAGCTCGAGATCCGACGCTACGCCGAAGCGGTCGAGACCTTCTTCGCCCAGTCCATGCCGGTCACGCATGCGGCATTCGTCGCAAACGACCGTCTGGCCCCTTAATCGGGCCTTCTCGCGAGCCCTAACATCTTTGTAACAGTCTGTCACTAAGTTCTGGTGTGCCCAGTGGGAGGATGGGAATGGAGCAGCTGTTCCCATCGTTGAATGAGGTGACGGCAGACGCGCCGGAAACCGCGCGCCCGTCTCCACCGAATGAAGAAGGAGTTCGTTGACTGAGATCAGCATGACCACGGCTGTTGCGGAGGCGCTCGATGCGCTCGTCCACCTGCGCCAGGAGCA
>Ga0207657_10003305_pt1 | contig 17242 bp, 16 predicted proteins | sample KBSC33metaG_FD_184316 | JGI IMG/M metagenome (GOLD analysis project Ga0207657, IMG submission 184316) | Corn rhizosphere microbial communities from Kellogg Biological Station, Michigan, USA - KBS C3-3 metaG (SPAdes) (version 2) | ecosystem: Host-associated > Plants > Roots > Rhizosphere > Soil ... | reverse complement strand
GTCCGTAGCCCATAGCCCATAGCCCATAGCCCATAGGGCCGTCCTTCGGGGCGGCCCTATGGCTGTCTACGAGAGCTCGGGTACGTGCGCCTGCAGGTGCCCGTCGATCGTCTCGCGGATCCAGTTCCGCTCGTCGGTCGTGGCCATGCGGTAGCGGCCCAGGAGCTCCTTCTGGGTGTCCAGGGGCAGGCCCGCGATCGTCCAGCTCACCGCCAGGCGCTCGAAGAGCAGCTCGCCGCGTCGCTGCCAGCGGTCCTCGGCGGAGGCGCCGGGTGTGGAGTCGAGCTGCTTGACCTTCTTCACCGTGCCGGCGGACAGCTCGTCGCGCAGCGTGAGCACGTTGCCCTCCGGGTCCGTGTAGTCCGTCGTGCTCGCGGGCGCGGACGGCTGCGCCTCGCCACGGTTGCGGCGTCGGGATCGCTTCCCCATGCCGGGGAGGCTAGACCGGGGTGAAGACCATGACCGGAATCCGCCGCGTGCCAGCCCGCTGCTGGTACACGTCGTAGCCGGCGTAGAGGTCGTTCACCTCTTCCCAGAGCCGCGCCCGTTCCTCGCCCTCGGCCTCGTGCCCCACGTAGCGCCCGCTTCGCCCGCGGGCGAGGATGTCCACGGTCGGGTTGGCCTTCACGTTGTGGTACCAGGCGGGGTGGGTCGCGCTGCCCGCCTTCGAGGCCACCACGACGAGGTTGTCCCCGTCGGCCAGATAGAGCAGCGGCGTCTGGCGCGGCTTGCCGCTCCTCGCCCCTTTCACGGTGATGAGCAGGACCGGCTGCCCCAGCGCCACGCTGAAGCGCCCGCGGGTGCGCCTGAGCAGGAAACGGTCGAGCGGGTTGGCCACGTTGACGAAGAACCAGCCGCCCGGCGGGGTCGCCGCCACCCGCTCGAGCCAGCGTTCCCACCATTTGAGCTGTCTGCGACGGGCGCGCGGCATGGCCAACGCGACTCTAGAGCTAAGTCTCAGGCGCTCTCAACCGATCACAGGGGCATGGAAGCGCGGCATGCGCCGGGTAGGCCCCCCGGCGACGGCACGGATGCTCCGACCCGCCAAAGCGGCGGGAGGACCCTGCGCGCCCGCATGGCGGACCCCGTTTATCGGTTTGCCGGCCTCGTGATCGCGGCCGGAACCGTCGCGTTCGCCGTCCTGCTCGCCCACGGCGTATTCGTCTCGCTTGCCGACAATCCCTGGCGCACCCTGGCGTTGCTGGCGGTGGCTTTCGTCTTCGAGGCGGTCAACCTCAACTCCCCGCGCCAGCACGACGACAGCCGCATCAGCTGTTCCAACCTGTTCGCGTTCAGCGTGCTCCTGATGTACGGCACGGCCGCCGGCATCGTCACCTTTGCCGGTGGCGTCCTGTTGTGGGGACTGCTCGGTCGTAACCCGCTGATCAAGACCGCGTTCAACACGGCGCAGTTCCTGCTCGCGATGGCGGCCGCCGCCGGAGTGCTGGCCCTGTTCTCATCCGTGCCGCACCCGGGTCTGGCCATCCATCCCTCGGACCTGCCCGCGGTGGCGGCGGCGGGCGCCGCGCTGCTTCTCGTGAACGAAACCCTCACGATCGTCGTCACCGCGCTGGCAATGGGCATGCCGCTGCGCGCCCACTTCCAGCGCAACCTCGCGGCAATCCTCGTGGTCGACGGCATCCTGATCGGGTTCTCTCCCGTCGTCGTCGTGGCGGTCCACTTCAGCATCGCCGTCCTGCCGCTCCTGGCGCTGCCGTTCGCGGCCATCGCCTACAGCGCGCGCCAGGCGGAGCTGCGCGAGAGCGAGTCCACGCACGACGCGCTCACGGGCCTGGCCAACCGCACCCTCTTCCACGCGCGCGTGGAACAGGAGCTCGAGCGCGCGCGCCACACGGGCGATGTGGTGGGCGTGCTGGCGCTTGACCTCGACAACTTCAAGGACTTCAACGAGACCCTCGGTCACGGCGAGGCGGACGGCCTGCTGATCGGCGTGGCCGAGCGGCTGCGCGAGGCCGTGGGCGAGAACGGCCTGGTTGCCCGGCTGGGCAGCGACGACTTCGGCCTGCTGATCGTGGGCGTGGAAGGCCTGGGCGACCTGCGCCAGACCGCCGCGCGCGTGCGTAGCCTGCTCGACGACCCGTTCGTGATCGCGGGCCTGCGCCTCGGCGTGTCCGCCAGCGTGGGCATCGCCTGTAGCAGGGAGAGAGGAGTGGACGGCGAGTCGCTCGTCCGTCGCGCCGACGTGGCGATGCACCGCGCCAAGGTGCAGCGCACCGGCGTGGAGGTCTACGAGCAGGCCAGCGATCCCTACAGCCCGGAGCGACTGATCCTGGCCGGCGAGCTGCGTGAGGGCATCACCCGCGGCGAACTGGTGCTGCACTACCAGCCCAAGCTGGCGGTCGGGACCGGCGAGGTCGTGGGCGTGGAGGCGCTTGTGCGCTGGCGTCACCCCGAGCGCGGGCTCGTGCCGCCGGGCGAGTTCATCGAGCTCGCCGAGCGCACCGACGTGATCGGCGCCCTGACCATGAACGTGCTGCGCATGGCGCTCGGCCAGGTGGCCTCCTGGCGCCGCGTGGGCATCCACCTGCCGGTGGCCGTGAACCTGCCCGCCCAGATGCTGCTCGACCGCGACCTGCCCGGCGACGTGGCCTCGCTGCTTGCGCGATTCGGCCTGGCGGCGGACAGCCTGATGCTCGAGATCACCGAGGGCTCGCTGATCCACGACCCGCACCGCTCCGCCCAGATCCTCGACACGCTGTCCGGCATGGGCGTGCGCATCGCGATCGACGACTTCGGCACCGGCTACTCCTCGCTCGCCTGGCTCAAGCGCTTCCCGGTCGACGAGATCAAGGTCGACCGCTCGTTCGTGACCGAGCTCGTGAACGACGAGTCTGACGCCGCCATCGTCCGCTCGACGATCGAGCTCGGCCGCTCCCTCGGCATGCTCGTGGTGGCGGAGGGCGTGGAGACCGCCGACGTCCTGGAGCGCCTCGCGGACTACGGCTGCGACGTCGCGCAGGGATATCTGATCTCGCGCCCGGTGCCGGCTGCCCAGCTCGTCACGTGGCTGCGCGCGCGAGATCAGAGCTCGCAGATTGCAGATGACAGGTCGCAGGTCGAGGACCACGCCGGCTAGCAGTTCCTGCCACCTGCACTCTGCCACCTGCCCTCTCTACTCCTGCCCACCGGGCAGGAGTAGAGTGCCCTCCACTTGGCTCTCTCGTGAGGAGGAAGAGGTATGGCGGAAAACGTTCGAGTGAACGTCACTGTCAACGGGGAGTCGCGCGAGGCGGACGTGGAGCCCAGGCTCCTGCTCGTCCACTACCTGCGTGACAACCTCGGGCTGACGGGCACGCACATCGGCTGCGACACCTCCAACTGCGGCGCCTGCACGGTGCTTCTCGACGGCGAGTCCGTGAAGAGCTGCACGGTGCTGGCCGTTCAGGCGGACGGCTGCGACGTGAAGACGATCGAGGGCATGGCGCCCGCCGGAAACGGCGCGCTGCACCCGATCCAGGAGGCCTTCTGGGAGCACCACGGCCTCCAGTGCGGCTACTGCACGCCCGGCATGATCATGGCGGCGGCCGACCTACTCGAACGCAATCCGAATCCCACCGAGGAAGAGGTCCGGCACGGCCTCGAGGGCAACCTCTGCCGCTGTACCGGCTACCACAACATCGTCAAGGCGGTGATGGCTGCGGCGGAGTCGATGGGCTCCGCAAAGGGGGTGAGCGCATGAGCGCTGTAACGGACGCCTCCGCCGGCCCCACCCCCATCAGCGGCCCCATCGGCCGCCGCATGAAGCGCAAGGAGGACCCGCGCCTGATCACCGGCCGCGGCAACTACGTCGACGACATGGTGCTGCCGGGCATGCTGTACATGGCGCTCGTCCGCGCCGACGTCGCGCACGCCAAGATCAGGTCGATCGACAAGAGCGCCGCCGAGGCCCGCGAGGGCATCTACGCGGTGCTCACCGGGGAGGACATCGGCGTCGGCGCTCCGCTGCCGATGGTCTGGGTGCCGCCGGGAGTGGAGGTCAAGACGCCCGAGCACTGGCCGCTTGCCCGCGGCGAGGTGAACCACGTGGGCGATCCCGTCGCCGTGATCGTGGGCGCCGACAAGTACGGCGTGGTGGACGCCCTGGCGGACGTGGTCGTGGAATACGACGAGCTACCGGCCGTGATCGACCCGGAGAAGGCGCTCGAGGACGGCGCGCCGCTCGTGCACGAGGACCTCGGCACGAACAAGACCCACGAGTGGGCGCTCGGGGGCGGCGACATCGACGCCGCCATGTCCGAGGCCGACGTGGTGGTCGAGCGCCGCATCGTGAACCACCGCACCGCGGGAGCCGCGATTGAGCCACGCGGCTGCATCGCGGACTGGCGGGCCGACTCGGTCACCCTCTGGACGTCCACTCAGATCCCGCACCTGGTGCGCCTCTTCCTCGCGGGCGAGATCGGGCTGTCAGAGGAGAAGATCCGCGTGGTCGCGCCCGAGGTGGGCGGCGGCTTCGGCAGCAAGCTCAACCACTACGCCGAGGAGGTGCTCGCCTGCTACCTCTCGCGCCACCTGGGCCGCCCGGTCAAGTGGCTAGAGACGCGCTCCGAGAACCTCGCCACCACAACCCACGGCCGCGACCTCATCGCCTACTGCAAGATGGGCTTCAAGAGCGACGGCACGATCACCGGGTTCCACACGAAGATCGTGGCGGACCTGGGCGCGTACTACCAGCTGCTCACCCCGTTCATCCCGTGCTTCGCGGCGTTCGTGATGAGCGGCTGTTACAAGATCCCCGCGGTCCAGACCGACATCGTCGGCGTGTTCACCAACAAGTTCGCCACCGACGCCGTGCGCGGCGCCGGCCGGCCGGAGGCCACGCACGCGATCGAGGTGATGATGGACCAGGGCGCGGCCGAGCTCGGGCTCGACCCGCTCGAGGTGCGGCGGAAGAACTTCATTCCCAAGGAGGACTTCCCCGCCGAGGTGGCCGTGGGCGTGATCTACGACTCCGGCGACTACCACGGCACGCTCGACCGCCTGCTCGAGCACGTGGACATGGACGCGTTCCGTCGCGAGCAGGAGGAGCTCCGCTCGCAGGGCGTGTACCGCGGCATTGGCTTCTCCACCTACGTGGAGATATGCGGCCTCGCGCCGTCGCGCGTGGTCGGGCCGAGCGGCGTGGGCATCCAGGGCGGCTTCTGGGAGTCGGCCGTGGTGCGCGTGCACCCATCCGGCGCCGCGACCGTGTTCACTGGCAGCTCGCCGCACGGCCAGGGACACGAGACGGGCTTCGCCCAGATCGTGGCCGAGAAGCTGGGCATCGAGCCCGAGCAGGTCGAGGTGATCCACGGCGACACCGACACCGGTCCGTTCGGCATGGGCACCTACGGCTCGCGCACGCTGTCAGTGGGAGGCGAGGCCGCCGGCCGCGCGGCGATGAAGGTGCAGGACAAGGCCAAGAAGCTGGCGGCCCACCTGCTGGAGGCGGCACCGGAGGACATCGAGCTCTCCGGTGGGCGCTACCAGGTGAAGGGTTCGCCGGACAAGGGCCTGCCGCTCGGCGACATCGCGCTCGCCGCCTATGTGCCCGAGAACATCCCGGAGGGGATGGAGCCCGGCCTCGAGGAGACGTCGTTCTACGACCCGGAGAACTTCGTCTGGCCGTTCGGCGCCCACGCCGCAGTGGTGGACGTGGACATCGACACCGGCAAGGTCGAGGTTTCTCGTTACGTGGCGGTCGACGATTGCGGCCGGGCGATCAACCCGCTGCTGATCGAGGGTCAGGTGCATGGCGGCATCGCGCATGCGATCGGCCAGGCGCTGTTCGAGCAGGTCGTCTACAACGACGAGGGTCAGCTCGTCACCGGCACGTTCGTGGACTACGCGCTGCCCACGGCGGCTGAGCTGCCGAGCTTCGAGACCGACCGCACGGAGACACCGTCGCCGGTCAACGAGCTGGGCGTGAAGGGCGTCGGCGAGGCGGGCACGATCGCCGCCACCCCGACGATGGTCAACGCCGTGATCGACGCCCTGCGTCCGCTCGGCGTCACGTACATGAACATGCCGCTCACGCCGATGCGCGTGTGGCAGGCAATACAGGAGGCGCAGGGCGGCGGCTCTGGCCCGCGCTCGACGGAACAAGGCAGGCAAACGGACGAACATGGGTCGGGAAGCGCCGGCTCTGGACCAGCCTCTCCGGCTGAAGGAGGTGACTCGTGATTCCCGCCGAGTTCGATTACGCCGCACCGGAATCGCTCGACGACGCGATCAGCACGCTCAGCCAGGGCGGCGACGGCGCCAAGCTGATCGCCGGCGGCCACTCGCTACTGCCGCTCATGAAGCTGCGGTTCGCCTCGCCGTCGTTGCTCGTCTCGCTCGGCAAGGTGCCGGGGCTGGCTGGCATCGAGCGCTCCAACGGCGGCTTCAAGATCGGCGCCATGACGCGCCACGCGGAGGTGGCCGCGGAGTCGGACCTCGGGGTGATGGCGCACGCGGCCGGCCTCGTCGCCGACCAGCAGGTGCGTAACCGCGGCACGATCGGCGGCTCCATCTCCCATGGTGACTCGGCCGGCGACCCGCCCACCGTGTTCCTCGCCGCCGAGGGCTCGGTCACGGCCAAGGGACCGAACGGCGAGCGCGAGATCGCTGCCACGGACATGTTCAAGAGCTACCTCACCACGGCCGTCGCGCCGGACGAGGTGGTCACGTCGGTCTACATCCCCGCGCTCGAGGGCTTCGGCTGGGGCTACGAGAAGTTCGTGCGCCGGTCGGAGGACTGGGCGATGGTGGGCGTGTGCGCGCTCGTGAAGTCGAACGGCGGCACGTGCGAGGACGTGCGCGTGGCGCTCACCCACATGGGGGCGACGCCACTGCGGGCGTCGGCCACCGAGGAGGCGCTGCGCGGGCAGTCGCTTTCGCCGGAGTCGATCGCTGCCGCGGCCGAGCAGGCCGCCGAGGGCACAAACCCGCCGGGCGACCTGAACGCCACGCCGGATTACAAGAAGCATCTAGCGCGCGTGTTGACGCGCCGAGCTCTGACCGCCGCCATCGCGCGCTAGTTTCAAGTTTCGGGTTTCGAGTTTCGGCTCCTTAGTCGTTACTCGAAACTCGAAACTCGATACTCGAACTTCATGCCATTCAATTCCATCGAGGACGTCCAGAGCGTCCTGGCCACTGATCACTACCTAGCCGACCGCGCCCTCGCCACGAGCGTGTTCCTCGCCGAGTCGCTGTCGCAGCCGCTCCTGCTCGAGGGCGAAGCGGGGGTTGGAAAGACCGAGGTGGCCAAGGCTCTGGCCAGCGCGACGGGCGCGCGGCTCATCCGGCTCCAGTGCCACGAGGGCATCGACCTGCACCAGGCGCTGTACGACTGGGACTACCAGCGACAGCTTCTGGCGATTCGCGCGGCTGAGGCCGGCGAGGGCTCCGAGGTGCCCGAGGGACGGCTTTTCAGCCGCGAGTTCCTACTGCGGCGGCCGCTGCTCGAGGCGCTCGAGGAAGAGGGTCCCGTGGTTCTGCTGATCGACGAGGTGGATCGCGCCGACGACGAGTTCGAGGCGTTCCTGCTCGAGTTCCTGTCGGACTTCCAGGTCACGATTCCGGAGCTCGGCACGGTGGAGGCTCGCGGGCACCCGCTCGTGATCATCACCTCCAATCGCACGCGCGAGCTGCACGACGCTCTGAAGCGCCGCTGCCTCTACCACTGGATCGATTACCCGGCGCCCGACCGCGAGCAGGAGATCGTGCGCGCCCGGCTGCCCGAGGTGCCGGACGAGATCGCCGAGCGGGTGTGCGCCGCGGTAGCGCGGCTGCGGTCGCAGGAGCTTTACAAGCTGCCGGGCGTCGGCGAGACGATCGGCTGGGCGCGAGCGCTGCTGGCTTTGGGTACGAACGACCTCGAGGAGGCGCTCGGCGTGGCCTTGAAGGTTCGCGAGGACATCGACCGCGTGAAGGAGCAGGGAGTCCTCGAGGGTGTCTGACGCCGCCACGCTCGGCGCCGGGCTGACCGGCAAGCTCGCCGAGCTGGCCGCGCAGATGAGGGCGGCCGGCGCGCGAGTGGGCGTCGATGAGCTGCTCGTGGCTCACCGTGCGCTCGTCGCGATCGATCCCAGCTCGCGGCGCGACTCCTACAACGCCCTGCGGGCGGTGCTGTGCTCGCGTCACTCGGACATCCCGGCTTTCGACGCCGCCTTCCTCGCGTGCTTCGGGGCGGCGCACCGTGAGGACGAGCTCGACCTCACCCCCGCCGACTTTGCCGCCGCGGGCATCGCCCTGCCCCGCATGGCGGTTCCCGGCAATGAGCCCGCCAAGCAGCAGGCGATCGACCAGCGGCCGCTGCCCGCCGCGTGGAGCGACGTGGAGATCCTGCGGGTCAAGGACTTCGCCGAGTACACGGAGGCCGAGCGCGAGATGGCGCGGCGGCTGATCATCCGTCTCGCCCACCGGCGGCCAACCCGGGAGAGCCGGCGGCTGCGCCGGGCGCGTGGGCGCGGTGAGCACCACGATCTGCGGCGAACGATCGAGGCGTCGCTGCGCTACGGCGGGGAGCCGATGGAGCGCCGCTGGCGCGAGCCGTCGCGCAAGCCGCGGCCGGTCGTGCTGGTCTGCGACGTGTCCGGCTCCATGCAGGCGCACGCGCGGATGCTGCTCCAGTACATGCACTTCTGCGTGGAGGCGCGCGGGCGGGTGGAGGCGTTCGTGTTCGGAACGCGCCTGACCCGCGTCACCCGCGAGCTGTCTGGCCGCGATCACGATGTGGCGATGACCCGCGCTACACACGCGGCCGGCGACATGTCCGGCGGCACGCGCATCGGCGAGGCGCTGGCGACCTTGAACCGCGAGCACGGACGGCGCATCGGGCGCGGGGCGGTTGTGGTGATCCTGTCGGACGGCTGGGACCGGGGCGAGCCGGCTCAGCTCGCCGAGGAGATGGCGCGGCTGTCTCGCTGCGCGCACCGGCTCGTGTGGCTCAACCCGCTGAAGGCGCACGAGGGATACGAGCCTCTCACGCGTGGGATGCAGGCCGCGCTGCCATACGTCGATCACTTCCTGGCGGGCAACTCGATCGCGTCGCTGGAGGAGCTGGCCGACCTGCTCGAGGACGAGATGTCGTGATCGGCGGCGTGGTGCTCGCCGCCGGGGAGGGGTCGCGGTTCGGCGGGGCGAAGCAGCTTGCCGAGCTCGACGGGCGGCCGCTGCTCGAGCACGTGCTGTCAGCCGTCGCGGCCGTGCCGGCGATCGAGCGGTTCGTGCTCGTCCTCGGCGCCCATGCGGATGAGATCCAGGCCGCGATCGATCCCCGAGGCGCCGAGATCGTCCTCTGCGATGACTGGAGCGAGGGGCAGGCGGCATCGCTGCGGGCAGGTCTCTCCGCGGTCTCGGATCTGGCGGCGGCGGTGATCCTCCTGGGAGACCAGCCGGGGATCACTCCGGCCGCGATCGAAGCGGTGCTGACGCACTTCGACGGCTCGCGCCCGCTGCGCGCGGTCTACGACGGGCAGCCCGGGCACCCCGTGGTCATGCCCCGTTCGTTGTTCGAGTCCGCGATGCGCCTGGAGGGCGATGAGGGAGCGAAGGAGCTGCTCGAGGAAGCGCGAGTGCGGCGCGTGGAGGTGGGTCACCTCTGCGAGCCGCGCGACATCGATACTCCGGCCGACCTGGACGCGCTGCGCTAGCGCCACGTTTGCGACTTTTGGGTGCATAACGCCCAAAAGTCGGAAAGGTGGCCGCGTTCTCAGCCCTTCTTGCGATCCACGGCCCGCTGCAGCTGGGCCTTGTTCATGCTCGAGCGGCCCTCGATCCCCAGGTTCTTCGCCTCGTTGTAGAGCTGATCGCGGGTGCGGCCCTTCTGGCGGTTCGTGCCGGAGCGCTGCCCACCGCGCCGCCCGGACGACATGTCCTGAGTGGACGTGCGTGAGCGTGTGCTCGACTCGCCGCTGCGCGCCTTCTCCTTGTTCACGGTGCGAGCGGCGATCTCCTCGGCACGCGATTCGGATGCGCCCTGATCCTTCTGGCTCTTCTTGATGTGCTCGTACTGGCGGGCACGCTTCGTGCCCTTCTTCACTCCGCGTGGTGGCATGACAACCGGGTACCCGCCGCGCCGGATAGCATGCCCCGCCTTGGACCTCCGCCTTGAGCAGATCATCCTCGAGACCGACCGCTGGCGGATCGCGGGAAACCTCACGCTCCCGGCGGAGGGTTATCGCAGCCGCCTCTCGGACTACGTGAACCAGCGCGACCGCGAGTTCTTCTCGATCCAGGACGCCACGCTCACGTCGCTCGACAACCCGTCGAACACCGAGCAGCTGGCCTTCCTGATGGTCGCCCGCCGGCACATCCGGCTGATCGCGCCCGGCTCCTAGAGCCGCTCGAAGCCGCGGAACTTCTCCCAGTCGGTCACGGCGGCCTCGTACTGCTCGAGCTCGACCTCGGCCGCGTGCAGGTAGTGCGACACGACCTCCTCGCCGAACGCCTCGCGCGCCACCGCGCTCTGCCCGAACAGCTCCTGGGCGTGGCGGAGGTTCGTGGGCACGCGCGCCTTGTCGGACTCGTAGGCGTTGCCCTCGAAAGCCGACTCGAGGTCGAGCCCGCGCTCGATGCCGCTCAGCCCCGCGGCGATCATCGCGGAGATGGCGAGATAGGGATTCACGTCACCGCCGGGCAGCCGGTTCTCGATCCGCAGGCTCTCGCCGTGTCCCACCACTCGCAGGGCGCACGTGCGGTTGTCGCGCCCCCACGCCACGGCTGTCGGGGCGAACGCCCCCGGCACGAAGCGCTTGTAGGAGTTGATGTTCGGCGCATAGAGCATGGTCAGCTCGCGCAGGCAGTCGAGCTGCCCCGCCAGGAAGCTCCGGAACTTGGCCTCGTCGGCCGCGAACAGGTTCGATCCGTCCTTCCTCGCGATCGACATGTGGATGTGGCACGAGTTGCCCTCGCGCTCGTCGTACTTGGCCATGAAGCTGATCGACTTGCCCTCCTGGGCCGCGATCTCCTTCGCGCCGCCCTTGTAGACCACGTGGTTGTCGGCCATCGACAGCGCGTCCGAATAGCGGAAGTTGATCTCGTGCTGGCCCAGGTTGCACTCGCCCTTCGAGTTCTCCACCTTCATGCCGGCCTCGGCCATGTCGTTGCGGATCTTGCGGATCAGAGGCTCGAGCCTGGCGCCGCCCACCAGCGAGTAGTCCGTGTTGTAGAGATTGGCCGGGCGCAGCTCGCGGTAGCCGCGCTCCCAGGCCTCCTCGTAGGTGTCGTTGAAGATCAGGAACTCGAGCTCGGTGCCCACGTTGGCGGTCCAGTCCTGCGCCGCCAGCCGCTCGAGCTGCGCGCGCAGAATCCGTCGCGGCGACTCGAGCACCGGGTTGCCGTTGTCCCACGTCACGTCGGCCAGGCAGAGCGCGGTCCCCTCGAGCCACGGGATCAGCCGCAACGTGTCGAGGTCCGGGATCATCATGAAGTCCCCGTAGCCGAGCTCCCACGACGAGATCGCGTAGCCCGGCACCGTGTTCATCTCGACGTCCGTGGCGAGCAGGTAGTTGCAGCCCTCCGCGCCATGCGGCAGCACCTCGTCCAGGAAATGGCTCGCCGTGAGCCGCTTGCCCTGCAGCCGTCCCTGCATGTCGGGGATGGCAAGCGCGACGGTGTCGACCTTCTGGTTGTCGACGAAGCTGCGCAGCTCGTCCAGGTTCATTGCGCGGTCATACCACCATCGGCCGAAACGATGGCTCCCGTCATGAACGAGGCCTCGTCGGACGCGAGGAACAGGGCCACGTGCGCGATCTCCTCCGGACGGCCGGGGCGGCCGATCGGCTGGAACGAGTCGATCGTGTCGTACACGTGCTGGAGCCCGCCGAGCATGTCCGCGTGCGCGTAGTTGATCGGCGTGTCCACCCAGCCGGGGCAGATGGCGTTGCAGCGGATGCCCTGCTTGGCGTAGTCGAGCGCCACGCCCTTCGTGAGCATCACCACCGCACCCTTCGACGCCGAGTACACGGACAGGAACGGCTCGGACACGATGCCGTTCACGCTCGAGATGTTCACGATCGAGCCGCCGCCGCCCGAGAGCATGTGCGGGATCGCCGCGCGGCAGCCGTAGATCGGCCCCTTCACGTTCACGGCCAGCGTCCGGTCGATCACCTCGTCCGGCACCTCGTGCAGAACGCCCGGGATGTTCACGCCGGCGTTGTTCACGAGCACGTCGAGGCGCCCGTGCAGCTCCACGCAGCGCGCGATCATCGCCTGCACGGCGCGCGGGTCCGACACGTCGGTCGCGATGGCCGAGGCCGAGCCGCCGATCGACGAAGCCGTCTCCTCGACCGCTGAGCCGTCGATGTCCGCGCACAGCACGAGCCCGCCCTCCTCGGCCAGCCGCACCGCGATCGCCCGGCCGATGCCGGAGCCTGCGCCGGTTACGACGCAGGCTCTACCTTCGACTCTTCCCACGGCCGGCGGCTCAGGCGGGCGCCGTGGCCGGCGGCGGCTCGGTCTCTGGCGAGGCGGGTGACTCGCCCACGACACGACCGAGCTCGTCCATCTCGATCGTGTGGATCGGCCCCTTGAACCAGTGCCTGGCCGACACGAGCCACCAGATACCCACCGCGATGATCACCACTCCGAGGGCGACCGGCGCGTAGTTGGCGGTCTTGTAGTCGAAGTTGCTGTTCCACGGGACCGCCGTGTCGGTGGCGGGCATGATGAACAGGATCGAGATGAAGGCCACCCAGATCATCGCGATGATGTTGAGCGGCTTGTACCAGCGGCCCAGGTTCCACGGGCCGACCTGGAACTTGTCGCCCATCCGGAAGCGCAGGATGATCGGCAGGATGTAGGCGATGTAGAGGCCGATCGTGGCGACCGACGTAACCGCCGCGTAGACGAAGAAGGCGCTGCTGCTCCATGCCGGCAGCGCCAGCAGGAACGCCAGGAACGCGATCAACATCACGGCGTAGGAGGGGACGTGCTCCTTGTTGAGGTGCGACCAGATCCTGTGGCCCGGCACGGCGCGGTCGCGCGAGAACGCGAACAGCATGCGCGATGCCGACGTGATCGCCGACATGCCGCAGAACAGCTGGGCGATCACGGCGATGAACAGCATCAGCTCGGCGCCGGTCTTGCCAAGCGCCTGATCGAGCAGCTCTGTGACGGCGAAGGTGCTGCTGCCGGACGCGCCGCCGGTGGTGACCGCATTGAGGTCCTTGATGGCGAACGTGAGCGCCAGCACCAGCACCCAGCCGCAGACTGCCGACACGAGCACGGAGTTGATCACGCCCTTGGCCGCACTAACCGAGGCCTCGTGCGTCTCCTCTGATAAGTGCGCGGACGCGTCGTAGCCCGTGTACGTGTACTGGGCTTGCAGGAAGCCGAGCAGGAACACGAAGAAGAAGCCGACCCCGCTCAGGCCCGAGTTGTTCACGGTCTTCGTGAACACGAACGAGACCGACTGGTGGTGGTCCGGGAAGATGATCAGGACCAGCGCGATGATCGCCACGCCCGCCACGTGCCAGTACGCGGAGATGTGGTTGAGGACCCCGACGAGCCGCACGTTGAAGACGTTCAGCAGCACGTGCAGCGTCAGGATCGCCGCGTAGACGTAGATGATGTGGTGGTTGTCGTTGTTGTAGGAGAAGACCAGGTTCAGCAGCGTGGTGGTGAACACGGCCGCGCCGTAGTCGATGCCGGCGGTGATCGCCACCTGGCCGATCAGGTTGAACCAGCCTGTGAACCACCCCCACGCCGGACTGCCGAGGCGTGAGGCCCACCAGTAGAGGCCGCCGGCGGTCGGGAAGGCGGACGCCAGCTCCGCCATCGACAGCGCCACGATGATCACGAATACCGACACGATCGGCCAGCCCCAGGCCTGCTGCATCGGGCCGCCGTAGTTGATCCCGTAGCCGTAGAGCGTGAGCGCCCCGGACAGGATCGAGATGATCGTGAACGACAGCGCGAAGTTCTGGAAGCCGGTCATCCGGCGGTTGAGCTCCTGCTTGTAGCCGAGCTCGGCCAGGCGCTTCTCGTCGTCGGTCATCGGGCGCGCTGCGGTGCTCGCGTCCACGGACTCTCCTCCTTGGTACGTTGAACCGACCTTTACTCCGGCGCCAGCCTAGACCGGCCCCCAGATGGAGTCAAGACATCAGGACTTGGCGGGCAGAAGGCCGAGCAGAATGTGCTCGGTGCCCTCCAGGTGCTTCCGAACTAGCTCGACCGCGGCGGCGGCGTCACGCGCCTCCAGCATGTCCACCAGCTGCGCGTGCTGCGCGTTCGATTGCGCCAGCACCTCCTCCGGGTGGGCGATCAGCGAGATCAGCTCGCTCATCTGTCCCTGGACCTCGGTCATCGCCGCTACGAGGCGGTGTGAGTGCGCCGCTTCCGCGAGCGCGATGTGGAAGCGGATGTCCGCGCGCCGGTAGGGCTCGAAGCCCTCGCCCACGAGTTGCTCATAGTTCTCGCCGATGGCGGCCATCGCCTCGACCTGCTCGCGCATGCGCTCGCGATCCTCGGGCTGCGAGCGCTCGGCTGCGAGCAGCGCGGCGCCGGTCTCGATAGCCACCCGGTAGTCGAGCGCGTCCCGCTGCTTGTCCGGCTCCGGGATCGGGCGAACTGTGAGCGGCGGCTCATCGGCCACGAAGGTCCCGCCGCCGCGTCCGCGAGCCGCGACCAGATGCCCGCTCTGCACGAGGGTGGTGAGTGCCTGGCGCAGGGTCGAGCGCGAGATGTCGAGCTGGTCCGCCAGTTCGCGCTCGGGCGGCAGCTTGCTGCCGGGAGCGAGCAGGCCCAGCTTGATGGCCGTGCCGAGGCGCTCCACAGTCTCCTCGAACGTGGTGGGCGGCTGGACGCGCTCGAAAATGGCCTCTACAGCGGCGCTGCGGTCCATTGCTCAAAAGGTACAGCTAACGCGCCATTGGGGCAACAAGGCCGTTTTTCCGCAATTTGCAAGGACTTGAGCGTTTCGGCCGCTGTATCGAACAAATGTCGAATACCCCTCTTGGGTCTAAGTATCCGCCGACGTATGTTCGATGTTGTGAGCATGCCCTCCGCTCCGTCCCGGCTGGCTGCTGTTCTGGCTTGCGTCTGCATGCTCGGACTCGCCGCCGCCCCCGCACTCGCCGACAAGGGTTCCGGCAAGACGTCGCCGGGCCAGCTCCCGTCCCTGAACGCGCCCGGCCAGACCACGCCCACCACCAGCACCCCCGCGCCCGCCCCCGCCCCGGTGCAGACGCCGGCCGTCAGGTCCCCGGGCAACGACTCGGGCGGCTCGAGCGGCTTCACGCAGAAGGTCAACAAGGGCAAGTCAGGCAGCAACCAGCTGCTGAACCCCGACACGCGCTCGAACAGCGGGCACGGGCACGGGAACGGCGGCTCGAACTTCACCCACAAGAAGGGCGACAGCAACGGCGTCGCGCAGACTCCCACGACGCCCACCATCCCGGCCAGCGGCGCGACCACGAGCCCCTCGAGCTCGAGCACCCCGCAGGGAGGCAGCTCGCCGGCCCCGGTCACCACGCCCACCACGATCGGCGGCGGCTCGCAGGCGCCCACCAAGCACAAGACCTCTCGCGGCAACCGCACGACGCGTCGTCCGTCCACTCGCACGACCGCGCCGGCCGCCATCGCGCCCGTCACACGGCCGGTGGGCCCCGTCGGCGTCGCGCCCACCGCTCCCGCCGCCACTCGCAAGCAGCCCGCCGCCAAGCACAGCAAGCCGAGCAACCCGCTTTCTGGGGTGAAGGTCTCGGTCGTCACGCGCACCGTGCACGACCTCGTCCAGGTGATTCCCGGTCCGGTGAAGGCCGCGATCGGGGCGATGGCGGCACTCCTCCTCGCCGCCATCGCTGCCTGGGCAACAGTCACCGTCCGGGCCCGGCGCCTGCGCCGCCAGAGCGGCCGGCTCGAGCAGGAGGTCGGCCTGCTTCAGACCGCCCTGCTGCCCGAGGTGCCCGAGCACATCGGCCCGCTGGCAGCGTCCGTGGCCTACCGCCCCGCTGACGGCCCCGGCGCCGGCGGCGACTTCTACGACATCTTCCAACTCGAGAACGGCACCGTCGGCCTGGTGCTCGGCGACGTGGCCGGCCACGGCAAGGAGGCGCTCACCCGCACCGCGCTCCTGCGCTACACGCTGCGCGCCTACCTCGAGACCGGCCTCGAGCCGCGCATGGCGATCCGCCTCGCCGGCGAGACGCTCGACCACAACCTCGCCGCCGGCTTCGCCACCGCGGCCGTCGCCCTCTACGACCCGGAGACCGGCAACCTCACCTTCTCGTGCGCCGGCCACCCGCCGCCCATCCTGCTCGGCCACGCCGCTCACGACCCGGTCGTGGCCTGCTCCGCTCCGCCGATTGGCGTTGGCGAGCGCACCGGCATGCGCCAGACCACCGTCAAGCTCCCCGCCGGCTCACTCGCGTGCTTCTTCACCGATGGCCTGGCCGAGGCGCGCGTGGACGGCGAGCTGTTCGGCCGCGAGCGTCTGGCCGACCTGCTCGAGAGCCTGCCGGGCGAGCCCACCGCGTACGACCTGATCGAGTCGTTCCGCGCCGAGGTGCACCACATGCCCGACGACATGGCGGCCTGCATCCTGCGGCCGATCGAGGGCATCGCCCCTCAGGCCCGGGGTCCGCGCGAGCGCATCGAGGAGCTCGAGCTCCGCGAGGGCGGCGAGCGCGACCTGCGCCGCTTCCTCGCCGCCTGCGGCATCCCCGCCGTGCAGGTCGGCGACCTGGTCCGCAGCGCCGACTCCCGCGCCGAGGACTACGGCGGAGCGATCGTCCGCGTGACGATCGTGGACGGCGAGCGCCCGCGCGTATCGCTGGTGCTGCCGGTCGTCGAGTCGCTCGCGACCGTCGCCGCGTAGCCGGTCAGCGGCCTAGTGCCGCAGCCTGAACTTCTTCGTGAGCGTGCTGGTCTTGCCCTTGGCCTTGCCGGTCACTGTGAGCTTGATGCTCTTGACCTTGCCCGACGAGAGCAGCCGCCTGCCCGCGCTGTTGATGCGAACGGTCAGATGCAGCTTGCCGGCCTTCTTCGCCTTCTTGCGCGCCGCGCCGAGCACCACGGTGCGAGCGGCGGTGCTCGAGCCGGTCAGCTTGGCCGACACGGTGGTGCCCGGCACCCCCACCGTCATGGTCAGCGGCATTCCGCGGCTGAACAGGCTGCTCAGGCTGAAGCGCTTGGGCAGCTTCAGGGCGCCGATCGAGTCGACCGTGTAGGTGAGCGTCTTCGTGGCGCTCTGGCCGGCGTTGTTGGTGGCCGTGGCCCTGAGCCGGTGGCGGCCGAGCGATTTGCTGAGCCCCGACAC